>Ga0272441_10009641_pt1 | contig 14856 bp, 14 predicted proteins | sample SSMProp6N_FD_193582 | JGI IMG/M metagenome (GOLD analysis project Ga0272441, IMG submission 193582) | Marine sediment archaeal communities from Little Sippewissett salt marsh, Falmouth, MA, United States - SSM-Prop-6N | ecosystem: Environmental > Aquatic > Marine > Wetlands > Sediment ... | reverse complement strand
TATATTGCCAGTAACGTCCGGTAAGTGCCTCTTTCATCTCAGACCGGGCGTTCCTGCTCGGGGTAAGCCTTAATAATGGATATTATCAGCTGTCTTCGACGGCCCGAAGTCTTTATTAGGATTACTCTTAAGGTTAGCCAGCGTCTGTTCGGCTTCCGACATGGTGGGGATGTCACTGAGGTCGATTTCCTGATCCCCAGGTAACTCATCCCAGAGGATATCCACCGCCCAGGCGGCGGCCCGCCCCACTACCGTCGGGGCAACGACATCGTGACCACCAGCCGCCTCAAACTTCTCGAAGGCCGGTTTGTCCAGCATGCCATTCTTGACGAAGCGGGTGCAAAAGCCCATGCAATTAGTCTGAATATCCTCACAAACCGCCGAGCCGTAGGCCTCATGGAAGCGGTCCAAAAGCTTCTCGCCAAGCTGTGAAGACTTGAGGTCCATCTCGCAATTCTGCCACATATCGTAGTCTCTTCCAAAAAAGAGGCCGAAAACTGCCAGCGACCCGGTGAAGGCACCGCAGTTATTCAGTCCGGAGTCAGCTCCGCCACCCTGATGCGGGCAAAGCGCCTTGAATATCTGTGCGTTGCGATAGCCGATAATGGTCGTTATAGCATGAAATGACGACTGGGAGCAGGACAGCCGGTTCTTTTCGCTTTCAAAACCTAACTGGAAGGCCAGCTCCACCGCCTCTTTTCGAGTGTGACCGTTGATTGTTTTTTCCATCAATACCTCCATCACCTCTTATCTGAATACATGTAACTCGGTCACGCCTCATCATGGCCAGTGACCGGTCGCATACCAATACTCACATCAGTTGCTGTCCAGTCCGGAAACGATTCCAGTCAACCTGGGGCACCTTGACCCTAGCATAAATATTATAGTGCAGCAGCTACCGAGGGTTCTGACCAGAACCCTCGGTAGCAATCTCAGTTAGTTTAGACAATATGTAACTTCATCCAACAGATACCATGTAGTCAAATTCGTTAGTCTACGCGATCGAACTTATCGCCGGTGAGACCGCAAAACAGGCACTTATCAGGGGCTTCACCGTAAGCGGTATAGCCACAATCCGGACAAACAAAGTAGGGTTTGGGAATTAACCAGTAGGAACGTCCTTTGGCAACCTTCTCAAAGGCCTGCCGAACGTCTTCATAGTACAGAGAGATTCGCGAAACGTAGTCCGAGTCTAATCGGCAGGTAAAGAGTTTGGAATGGAACACCTGCATACTCTCTTCCAGGGTTAGTATCCCTTCTTCTGACCCAGGCCTAAAATCACTCCAATTTAGTACATGCTCTTCCGACCGGAAGAATTTCATGAGACTTCAGCTAAAGGGTCTGTTTAAATCCCAATCACGGAATGGCAAAGGACAGAACGAGACTATAGTCTCTGGATCGGCGTATTTGATAACCCCATTCTGAACCTTTATTCGCATGGGCTCACCGCAATCGCAGCACGGCGCATCGATTTGAACAACTTTATCAGGGAAAAGCCAGCCGACGGCTAGCGATTCATACGCTCATTGGGCAGTCCATTTCGATTGGCCATCTATAGTAATGCGATACTCGGTAGGCAGATTGTTAAAAGGCGGGTACGAAACTATATAGTCCGTGCCTGGATACTGCCAACCGGGGACGTTCGCCTCGAAGACGTCACGCACGGCCTTCCGCCCTTCCTCTACAGAGCACCCAAAATGATTGGCTACTTCAGTGTAGAAAGGCGCATACCCATTCTTCATCACATTCTTCAGTATGAAGAGATGCGTTTCGTCTGTATTAGGTATCTTGCCCATTTTCTTCACTTCCTCAGATAGTTTCTTGCTGACTGCTCGCTATGACTGATTCTGAATCTTCCCATAACACAACGAGAGTCTTAGTAGCCCGCGAGTGCCATCCGGTCGGCAAGCGTCGGCGTCTCCACGTACTGGTTGTCCAGCACCGGCAGCTCGGAGTAGTCAATGCCTTTGGACAGAGCAACACCCCAGAACTGAGGAAGCTCACGCTCGTAGTCTTCCAGAATCATGTCGTGGGTGATGGGGTAGGTACCCTGTTCGAGGCGTTTCTGGGCTACCGACTGGCCGCAGACCACGTACCAGAGGGCTACTTTAGTCATATAGTCAACATCGTCGTAGGGGCTGTGCTTAGAGACGGCATCGGCCCATCCATCGCGAATCAGCTCGCAGGTAGCCTGCCCTTCGTCAATAGTGACACAGACCACATGATTGGGGTCGCCCACCGGGTAGAGCAGGTTCAAGCCGCGAAGAGCCTCGACAGCACCATTGAGCATGCCGCCGTGGGTGAAGATGGCGTTAAGCTCGGGATCAGCCGTGAAGGCAGTCTCGACACAGTTGGCACAGTTTTCATCGCGCCAGCTGGCTTCACACTCATTAACGACCTCGACGCCAGAACCCTCGATAGCCTCCAGGAAGGCAGCATTTCGCTCTATGGTCTGGGACATGGAGAGCATGCCCTGACAGGTGAAGACCCTGCCCGACTTACCCATCTGATCGAACTCAGCAACCAAAAACTCACCCGCCGTTTTGCCCATTGCGGGATCAGTATGGTTGACGGTAGCAACGATGTTATCGGTCTCCGGCAGCACATCCCAGCTGAAGACCGGGATACCGGCATTCATCAGGGCCTCAACCCCCGGTATGGCTGCCTTACCGTCCGCAGCCTGGATGAACACCATGTCCGGCTCTATGATTAAAAAGTCCTCCAGATCGGAAACCATCTTACCAGCGTCCATCTGAGCATCATGCAGACTGTATTCGGCGCCAACCCGGCCCATGTACGTCTCCCAGATATGACCCGCGAAGGCTGACCAAGCGCCACCCATGTGAATGATAGAGAGGACGGATCGCATCGGCGTCCCATCCGGCTTGGTGGCGAAGTCTGCACCGAACGGATTCAAGGGATCGGCGGCCGGCGTCGATGGGGTGGACGGGGTAGATGGGGTGGACGGCGTCGACGGCGTCGACGGGGTGGACGGGGTGGATGGGGTAGACGGCGTCGACGGAGTGGGTTCAGGTGCGGGGTTACAGCCGACCATAACCATACTCACCAGAAGAACCGCCATAATGGAAGGTATCATCAGTTTCTTCATCAAATTTCTCCCTACTTACTCCTTGAAGAGCCCACTAATTCGGACTCTCACTGTGATTGTCGGTAGTTGGACCAGTTGCTTCGATAGGCTACTCCCTTCTGCTCACGAATGATTAATGGCATACTATTTTCTTCGCCGCACGTAGTCGATGACTACGGCCAGAATTATTACGATACCCTTGACAACATTCTGGTATGCCGGATGTAGGCCCAGGATGTTAAGACCGTTACGGATGACAGTAATGATAATAGTACCGATGACCACTCCGATGAGGTTGCCCCGACCACCCATAAGGCTGACACCGCCAACCACAGTCGCGGCAATGGAATCAAGCTCAAGACCTCCGGCGGTGACCGTGGAGGCACAGCAAACACGTCCCATTATCATCAGGCCGGCAAGCGCGCCTAGGATGCCAGCGATAGCGTAGACCGAGAATAGTATGTTCTTCACCTTGACTCCCGAGAGCCAGGCGCTTACGGGATTACCGCCCACGGCATAGATTGAGCGGCCGTAGGTGGTGTATTGCAGCACCAGGTAGCCAATCACGGCGGTAACCACGAAGATTATAATCGTTATCGGAACACCGGCAATCCTTCCCTGACCGAGATAAGAAATGAACGGCGGTAAATTGGAGATGGTTTCCCCGCCGGACATCAAGAAGGCCGCGCCGTGCGAAGCCTCCCACACGCCCAAGGTTACAATAAGGGCCGGGATACCAAGACGGGATACCAGCGAGCCGTTGAAACAACCAACGCCGAGGCCGAAGAGAAGCAAGACAGCAATCGGCCCTACGGGGACGGCGGTGGTGCCCTCCATCAGTATGGCTCCCAGAATGAGAGACATGAGCGCGACACCACCAATTGAAACGTCGATACCGCCGGTCAGGATGACAAACGTTTGACCGACAGCGGCCACCCCGCGCTCGGAACTCTGCCGGATAACATTCACGATGTTTGCCGGCTTGGCAAAGGTACCGTGACTCAACACGGACATGCCGCCCATCATGGCGAGAAGCACAATCAGTAGGACCGCATTCTCATGCGTGATGATTGCCTTCAGGACCCTTTTGGCCTTCTGGGACCGGGATTCTTGATGGCTTGTGATCTCGTTCTGATTCATTTCACCTACCTAACCGTTATGATTGTTATTCGGCTGTCTGGGAATCAAATGTACTACTTTATGTTTCAAATATGTCGGTTGAGACTTTCTGAATTATCAGACAAGTATCGCGCAGATGTTTACAGGACAGCTTCACATATTCTCGAACGTCTTTTCTCTTTAATGCACCAAACATCTCCCGGTGGCCCTGATTGGCATGCTCCAGGTTACCGGTCAGAGTAATGTATCTCTTGCGGCAGTAATCCGTAGAATCCCAAAGATTGCTGATCATCTTCAGCAGAATCGGACTGTTGCAGCAGGCGAATGAATCAAAGTGAAATATACGATTCAATTCCAGCCACTTTGTAAAGTGGCCGTCCTTAGAGACTTTCTCCATCTCTTCCAGAATGCGCTCCAAATGGAGCAAATTTTCGTCATTTAATTTGGGCACGGACAAGCGTGCCGCCATGGCTTCGAGCACCTCTCGGATGCGATATATCTCCAGAAATTCATCCAAACTGACGGCGGAGACCCGAGCGCTCTGTCCGCTAATGGTGGCGAGTCCTTCACCGGCCAGTCTTCTGATGGCATCTCTCACGGGGGCTCGACTGACGCCGTAGGTACGACTAAGTTCTCCCTGGTGGAGGCGCTCCCCCGGTTGAAACTCGCCATGTAGTATTGCTTTCCTTAGTTTCTTAAATATGGCGTCACTATAGTTTGAGCGCTCTAGTTCCTCATGATTTTGTAACATATCACAACCCAATCAAATTATACGAGTATACAAGTATACTTGTATAAAATAGCCTAAATAGAACAAGATGTCAATAGCAAATCGATTATGCATTCTTACGTTGTAAGTTATGCTGCGGGCAAAGGGATTTATTTACATCAGAAGCCTTGGAAAATAAAAGCCTACCCTCGTTAATGTTAAGCCCCCTCCATAATTACCCTATCTTATCCTATAGTAAATAACCTTTATGAATCACAAATTCGATGTAAAATTTCTGCAAAATCATTATATTTCACTAAACAACAAGATATATCCTGGTTTGTTACAAAAATTGGTAAGTCATAGTAATTATCCTAATAGTTCTATGTAGAATAATATATTAACAATAGGGTGTTAATAATCGATTGATGAGCCATGACCTGCCCCTTTAATGCTAATCTTGTCTTATGTTAGACTAGGGTGATGATAAATCTAACTTAGCAACTGATACAACTTATGTGGGCAGATCGTGGGCACATAACAAAAGAAACGTTGGTATCAAGCCGAGGAATGATTATGGTTTAATGTATTGTTTACTTGGAGATTAAACGTAATTACCATTAGAAGAGTCTACTATGAAAAAGGGAATTAGCATCAATAATGATCTTCTAACCATTGACTCTTGATTCAAAAGCTGACCTTACACAGCGGTCACAAGCGTTGTGAGTCAATATGACGATTTTACTTTCAGGAAAGTGTTGTCTTAATTCCTTAGCGCAGTCAAGCCCATCTGTAGTCGGCAAGTCGATATCGATAACAAAGATATCTGCTTGAGATTCGTAAGCCATATTAATGACATCATCTGTATTATCTACTGATCCTATGACTTCGAAATCCCTTTCCTTCTTTAAAATCAGTTGAAGACCTTCACGAAATACCTCGTGTCTATCAGCAAGAATAACCCTTATCTTATTTGGACTGAACATGAAGTCTTCCCCTTTCCGAGTATATGATTAGGTAATATAGTAGTCAATAGTAAGCATATTTAATCCTAATTACTAGTAGTTAATGAACGCGAAAAGGGCAGGTATTACTAGCCTATGCTCAGGTTTTTTCTCTATTTCATTCGTTTACTAGATAATTTATTATCTTCAGTATACATGTATACCTGTAAACAAGTACACAATCAAGGAAGTTTGGAATATGTCACAAGAACTTCGTGAAAAACTGGAGTGCGCGAACTTCAGTGACGCCGTCTTCAAGAAACTGAAACAGGCAATATTGGTCGGCACCCTGAAACCGGGGGAGAGACTTCGCCAGGCGGAACTCAGCCGCACCTATGGTGTAAGCCGGGCTCCAGTGAGGGATGCCATCAGAAGACTGGCCCATGAAGGGCTCGTTACCATTAGCGGGCAGAGTGCTTGCGTCTCGGCCGTCAGCCCGGAAGAATTTCTGGAGATATATCGCATCCGAGAGGTGCTCGAAGCCATGGCGGCACGCTTGTCCGTGCCCCGGGTGACCAATGAAACCTTGCTTCATTTGGAGCGCATTCTGGAAGAGATGGAGAAGGTCTCTAAGGATGGCGACTTAACAAAATGGCTGGAATTGAATCGTAAATTTCATATTGATTCGTACGCATCCTGTGAGAGCCCGCTTCTGCTGAAGATGATTAGCAATCTGTGGGATTCCACGGATTACTGCCGCAAGAGATATGTTACTCTGACCGGTAACCTGGAGCATGCCAACCATGACCATCGGGAGATTTTTGCCGCCTTAGTGAAGAGAGACTCTAGGCAGTACGTGAAGCTGTGCCGCAATCATGTACGCGAGACTGGCCTGACAATCCAGAAAGTGTTAACCGATGTATTTGAGAGTTAGCTAAATTCATCTTGACTACTTTTTAGAAGATTAATCGGATTAGAAGATTAATCGGAGTAATCGGTAACATATGGCATTTGATAGCGGGGGTACGTATCTATAAGACATGAGGCAAGAATAGACACGTAGATAGAATAACTTGATTTCGAATGGTTTAAAATTTAAGAGTACAGACGAAATAAGGGGGTAATTCTTGCAAGGGACTGGTAAGTACCTTAGTCGCCGAAGTAAGGCTAGAGAAATCTTACAAAGAATATCAAGGCACGAAAACGCCGTGCTTCTGGTAGTCATGATCGGCTTGATCGGTGTAATGTCAGTAGTTACTCAAGGTGTCTCAATTGCCCGCGCTAATGTATCCAATATGCTCGTCCAAAGCGCGGTCAGAGGAACAGCGGCTATAGGTCAGGCTTTCGTGATTCTAACCGGTGGTATTGACGTTTCTGTGGGAGGTATTGGACTTTTTTGTTCTCTGCTTGGCTCAGCGGTGATTACTTCTCAGACCGGGAGGAATATTGTCGGAGAACCTTTGCCTGCCTTTGTCGGGGTAGCTGTAATGCTTTTAGCGGGTACAGGTCTTGGTACCGTCAATGGTCTCGTCACATCCCGTGTTGGTATCCCAGCGTTGGTGATGACTCTAGGTATGTGGGAAATACTGAAGGGAGCCGCTTTCCAAGTGAGCGGAGGCATGTCCATATCACGCCTTCCAGATAGTCTTACTTATCTCGGAAAAGGAGACATCGGCGGAGTCCCCATAGTGGTTATCATTTTCATTGCCGTGGCCGCTACCGGATATTTTGTCCTTACCCATACCACCTTCGGTAAAAACGTATATGCTGTAGGCGGAAACCCGATGTCTGCTTGGCTCTCTGGAATTAATGTACGGAATTTGAATACGGTGATTTATAGTATTTCTGGGCTCCTTGGTGGGCTCGCAGCGGTTCTCATTACAGCACGCATCATGTCAACATCAAACCAGACTCTAGCTGGTTTGGAGATTGACAGTATCGCATCTGTCTGTGTTGGTGGCATAAGTTTGGCTGGGGGGCGGGGTAACATCATCGGGGTGATTATCGGAGTACTTATAATAGGGATTGCCAACAACGCAATGAGTATCATGGGGGCCACACCAGACACCCAAGGCATTGTTAAGGGGACAATAATTATCGTCGCGGTGTTTATCGACTATCTCAGAAGGCATAAAGCTTAGGCTATTTGAATGAAAGTTGCATAGGATTGTAGTATGACTGTCGATACGCAAGAACAAGCGAATTCGATTAGGAAGGCAAGAAGCCTAGCCAGCCAAGTAGTCCGGCACGAGAGCTTCGTTCTGTCAGTGGTGCTCATTGGGTTAACGAGTGTTATGTCGGTGTTAACACAAGGGGCCACCACCTCACGTGTCAACCTTCTCAACGTCTTAGTACAGAGTTCTGTAAGGGGGTTTGCATCTATTGGCCAAGCCTTCGTAGTAATCACCGCGGGTATTGACGTTTCAGTAGGTGGTGTAGGACTTTTTAGCTCTATACTGGGCACTTCTTTACTTACTAGTATAGTGGATAGGAATCTTGTTGGTGGTCCGATTCCCTTAATGGTGGGGGTAACCATCATGCTAGTGAGCGCTCTGGGATGGGGGATGTTTAACGGCGTAATGGTTTCACGAGCCTACATACCACCACTCATCGCTACATTGGGGATATGGCAGATTACACGGGGGGCGGCCTTTAACCTAGTAAAAGGTGTTACCATCCACAAGTTACCTGATGGTTTGGCCTTCTTCGGGCAGGGTGAAATAGGCGACATACCAGTGCCCATCATACTATTTATCGTCATTGCCGTAATCGCCTATTTAGTACTCAACCATACTAGATTCGGACGCAATATATACGCCGTAGGAGGTAATCCCGCCAGTGCCTGGCTCTCAGGCATCAATGTCCACCATGTACTGTTCGCCGCCTATGCTATCTCCGGATTACTAGCCGGTGTAGCTAGCGTAGTCTGGGCAGGGCGAATAATGTCATCCTCTATGGACAGCCTGACTGGTCTAGAGATCGATAGTATTTCCGCTGTGTTCGTTGGTGGTATTAGTGTCAGCGGTGGAAAAGGTAATCTAATAGGCGTCGTCATAGGCGTGATAATAATAGGCATCATCAATAACGGCATGTCCCTTTTAGGGGCAAACACTGCAGTACAGGGTATCAGCAAGGGATTAATTATCATTATTGCCGTTGTGATTGATTATCTCCGGCGGCGTTAGTTGATGACTTTATTGTAATTCAAAGGGGGTGATGCCTATTCTTACTAAATTAACAATAATCTGATCAGTAAAAGCAAAGGAGGAAAGGAGACAATGAGGAAATTAATCACGCTTGTAGTGGCTACAGCAATCATCGGTCTGATACTTTCCAGTTGCACTTCACCTACCGCATCACCAACACCTGCTCCGGAACCTGCGCCGGCTCCTTCACCTGCTCCGACGCCATCACCAGCCCCAACTCCAACAACGACACCTGATAACCAGTTAAAGGTGGGCGATGTTGCTGAGTTGCAGGAACTTGTTTCCATGGGCATAATTGACCCTGAATTGACCGTCAACCCATACGAAGGGTTAGCTATTAAACCAGATGGCACGCCATACAGATTTTCTTGGACCCCCTATCTTCTAGCTGTGGATTTTGCCCTTAACGCTGGCAGGTATTTAGAAAGCCTGCTAGCACGATCTGGTGCCGAGGTTACTCTATTTGATCCTGGCTATGACTCGCAAAAGCAAGTGGGCTTCTGCGAGGACGTAGTTTCGCTAGGCCGTGCAGATGCGCTTATAATAGCGGCAGTTAATGAAGCCGCCGTAGGCCCCATCGTCGACATGGCAATGGATGAAGGCATCAGAGTATATGCCTATGATATTGAAATATACTCGAGCAAACGAAACCCCGTTACTTGGGTACACCACGACTTTGATGGTCCAGCGGGCTCTAATGTGGTAGGTCAATACTATGCCGAACTAGCGGATGCAGGAAAGGAGATTTATCTCCTCGAGCTATGGAACAACCATGCCATGGAGACATCTATCGAGCGTCACAATGGTTTCCATGCCGGACTCGGTAATCATCCCAATATCACTGTAATCGAATCTTCCGACTGTATGTCAAATGATGAAAATGCCGCCAATATAGTCATGGACGAGTTCACCGCCCACCCCGAGCTTAATGCGGTTTATGTTCAAGCAGCAGGCTCTACTGGTGCCGTACAGGGACTCGACCAGATCGGCCGCCTGCTTCCGATGACCGACCCGAACCATGTCATCGTAGCTGTGAACGATATGGATACACGCATCTTTCAGGGTATTGAAGATGAAAACGTTGATGGTGCGGCATCCCATGGGCCAGTGGATATGGCAGGCGTATTGGCCAATTTGGCGCTCACAGACTTAGTCTTGGGACAGTCGGTGGTTCCTGATGTCACAATACCGATGAAGTTTATATCCCACGATAACTACCAGTCCCTACAACTCTTTGGCGTCCCAGCCGCTTGGCCATTTCTACCCACAGAGCAGTGGGATCTTTGGCCGGCACAGGACACGACGAGCATTGATATAGCTACACCGACCAAGGCGATGAGGCTCGAGCTACAGGGCTACTAGAAATACAAAAAAGCTAATATGGGATAGGGTAGGCTGCTTAGCCACCCTATCCCAATAATCATTGCACACTTAGCTCGGCAATGATTATTAAAGGCGGTATGGTTGGTAGTGAAATCGAAGTGGCAAGTCGCATATTCTTTGACCCTAGTGTCAATAATCGATAATCAAAGTGATTTGAAAGGTTAAAGGAAATGAATCTGGAAGAACTTGAGTCACGACTAAGAAAGCTAGAAGATATCGAGGCCATAAGAAATGTTCATGCCGCCTTGGTGTATGGTCATGATGCTGGAAATTGGCAGTTAGTAGCTGACCTATTTGTTAATGATGGTATAGCAGAGTTTGGTCCCTTCGGTCACTACGAAGGTAAAGAAGCTATCGGTAAGCACTTCAAAGGGGCTCGGGAGACAATGCCTTTTAGATTACATCTGCTCCATAATCCCGTAATCAAGGTGGATGGTGACAAGGCGACGGGTAAATGGTCATTCCAAGCCTATGCCACCCAGGCATCAACTAACCGGGCTATTGAGATCGCCGGCGAGTATAACTGTGAGTACGTTAGGACTAACGACGGCTGGAAATTCAAGGTTTGCGCATGCCGTTTCCATTACATCACTCCATACGATGAAGGTTGGGTTAAAACAAACCTGACGAATTTTTAATAATGTGCCATTTCTACGTAGCGTTTATGTGCGTTTGGTCAGGTTGTTAATGTGGCTTCCAAACTTTCAGTGGATAATAAGGAGGCAAAATTGGGTAGACTGGATAAAAAGGTGGCTATTATTACCGGTGGCAGCGCGGGCATTGGAAAAGGGATAGCTATAGCTTTTGCAAAAGAAGGGGCCCGAGTGATAATAGCAGCCCGGGGTTCAGAGCAGGCGCAGCAAACTGTGGAGACAATCAGGAAAGCATGTGGCCAAGCGGAGTTTATTTCAACCGATGTCACCAAGCCGGAAGATATTGAGAATATGGTGAAGTGTGCTGTTAAAACCTGTGGCAAGCTTAATATCCTATGCAATAACGCTGGCTTTTTAGACGTGAGCACTATAAATAACTTTAGCATCGATACATTTTCCAAAATAATGGAGACTAATGTCAGGGGTTATCTACTTAGCATCAAGTATGCCACCCCCGAATTGATAAGGGCAGGAGGTGGCTCAATTATTAATATGTCCTCGCACTCAGCAAACATAGCACAAAGAGGTTTAGCCCTCTACTCAGCAACCAAGGCGGCCATCCACTCAATAACGATGGTAGCTGCGGTTGAGCTGGCATCCAATAATATCAGGGTGAATAGCCTTAAACCTGGTCCAACCATGACACCTTTAACTAAGAGAGCCTTGGAAAATGACCCAGAACTATTAGCTCGATGGAAGTTAGCTTCGCCGCTAGGTAAGTTCACGACTGTTGAGGAAGTGGCAGCAGCAGCTGTATTTTTCGCCTCAGATGAAAGCTCTACAATCACAGGTCAGGCTTTGGTGATCGATGGAGGTACTGAAATCAATAGTAATTTCCACATGGTTTAGCGTATAACGGGGGGTCAGTCCATCTTTGACAATCATTTCCGAAGCATAGGATCAAGAGATAGCATGATACTAAAAATCGAGTAGAACGTAGAACATTGATCGAATAGCTATAAGCTTTTTAACCCGTAGCGGCAAGGCATTCCATGTGAAAAATACTAAGAGGAAAGGCTCATACATCGTAGTAGGGGTAGCGAAGAATACGTTCACATTCACGAACTCAGGCACTACAATATTGGGAAGAATGGTTAGATTTTTCTCCACCAGTACAAGCCAATAAAAACAGTGTTGGCATCGAGCGGTCATTTTAAATGTAGAAATATCTTACAGAGAGCGAATGTATAAAAACTGAGTTAAACCCTGATGACTTTACGTATTAACGTTTCATCAACGTGTGTTAATTCCAAGATTACGGCCATAAGGAATCGGTAATGATTTCATGTAGTGTTTACTACACCCGTAGTTAATCTAGTTTTATACCAGCTAATAATCTTAACCTAGCAGTAAATGAAGCCGGTGCAGTAAGGAACTATGCGGATATTCTGAGGTAAAGTCAACTTTATGGAGGTTCACTATGAAAATTAAATGGATGGGACTAGCAGCATTCCTAATTACATCAGATAGTGGAATTAAGATAATTAATGATCCCTACGAGCCAGGTATGGATCCTTTTGGATATGGTCATGAATTACACTATGGAAGAATTACTGATAGTGCTGATGTAGTTACTATAAGCCACGACCACTGGGATCACAATAAAGTGGAGACGGTGGGGGGTAATCCCCAGATAATGAGGGAAATAGGTATGAAAGAGATAAAAGGTATCAAGATAAGGGGTATTGCTTCTTTTCATGACAATGTAGCCGGGAAAGAACTGGGGCCCAATGTTATCTTCTGCTTTGAAATTGATGGCTTGAAAATATGCCATCTTGGTGACCTTGGCCATCGGCTCAATAAAGAGCAGATTGCTGAAGTAGGATCAGTGGACTTATTACTAACGCCAGTGGGTGGTGTTTTTACCGTTGATGCTAGCACTGCCACAGAGATAGCCGAAGACCTTAAGGCTAAGGTGATTATTCCGATGCATTACAATCACGATAAATGTAACTTCCCAGTAGCTGGGGTTAGTGAATTCCTCGTTGGGAAAAAGAGTGTGAAACATTTAGGAGACTCGGAGATAGAGTTACACAAGAAAGACTTACCGAAATTTCCTACCGTGCTCGTTATGAATGCAGCATGCTAGAACCGATGATAGGCTTCTGCGCCTGATGGGTATCCCATGAGTATTATGGCGATAGTCGAAAAGCAGTATAAATACCGGTGATAAGCAATTGGTACTCGTATACACTTGGCCAGTGGTCAATATCTCCAGAATTATGACCGACCATTAAGGCGGTGTCGTCTTCAATTTTAAATGTGGTATGAGGCTTGTCTAGTTTGTTAAGTCTTTCCTACCTGAAGAAACACCTCGGCGCTAGAGCAGGTAAAGGAGAACGAACATGCAGCTTGAAGATATCGAGAACATTAGTGTAATTGGGGCCGGAACAATGGGGCATGGCATTGGGTTGTCTTTCGCATTAAGTGGATATAGGGTGACGATGCATGATAAGGATGAATACACTCTGCGTAAGGCTGTTTCCCGACTTCAGAATGATTTGGAAACGTTTTCAGAATGTGGGCTGGTTTCCCGAGACCGAATAATAGATACGATAGCAAACATAGCCACGATAATTAGTCTAGAGGAAGCTTCTCGGTGCGCTAATTTTGTAATTGAGGCGGTTTCTGAAAACGTCAATGTAAAGAAGTCCATTTTCAACGATCTTGATGAATACTGCCCTGAACACACCATACTTGCTAGTAACACTTCGTCTCTAATGTTGAGAGATTTCACTGCTCATTGCCGAAGACCGGACAAGATACTAAGCTGTCACTGGATGAACTCGCCACATATACTCCCGGCAGTGGAAATAGCACCAACGCCTTCAACTTCGGATGCAACGATGGACACTATTTACACTTTATTGAAAAGGATTGGAAAGTGGCCAGTAAGGCTAAAAAAGGAAATACCTGGTCTTCTTCACGCCCGCGTTCAAATGGGACCCATACGTAAAATATGGTCGGTCTGGCAACTTGGCATTGCCAACCCTGAAGATATCGACTTGGTCATTAAAGGTGGTTTCGGTCTCCGTTTGGCTATTATGGGGCCTTTGCAGATGTGTGATATGGGCGGTCTCGACATCTGGCTTGCCACCGCAGAGCAGCTTTTCAAAGAGATAAGCAACGCAACAGAACCGCCGAAAAAATTGAAGGGATTGGTAAAAGATGGCAACCTAGGGGTAAAGACTGGCCAAGGTTTCTTCAATTATTACAATGAAGCTTCAGATAATAAAATGAAAGTCAAGGAAAGGGACCTGATGCTAATCAATATTCTTAAAATGGAAGGTGCTCTATAAGATAAAAGTGCCCTAGTAATATTACTCCGGATGTAGGAGGTCATTTATATTAATATGGGAAAATCGAACTATACCCAATATTGTGAATTAAGTTAGCGATGGCTAAGAGTATAAGACTATACGGAGCAAGAATAGAGGTTTATCACCAAATGAGATAGAAACCGCGATACCTACAGGTAGGCCAGTTAGGTTCAAATAAATATCGGAGGATTGATGTCATGAACAAAGACCCGAGAGCATTAATAGAAGAGGTATATAATGGTATTAGTGAATATTCTCAATTGGAAGATACCCGCATGGCTGCTTGGGAAAAGGTCGTCTCTCTTGGCTATGATAATGGAGCCATGGACACTAAGACCAAAGAACTATTAGCTGCAGGCATCAGTCTCGTTGTTCGCTGCGATCATTGTATTGCTCATCACGTCTATTCGGCCCTTAAAGCCGGGGCTACCCGC
>Ga0272441_10009640_pt1 | contig 14858 bp, 12 predicted proteins | sample SSMProp6N_FD_193582 | JGI IMG/M metagenome (GOLD analysis project Ga0272441, IMG submission 193582) | Marine sediment archaeal communities from Little Sippewissett salt marsh, Falmouth, MA, United States - SSM-Prop-6N | ecosystem: Environmental > Aquatic > Marine > Wetlands > Sediment ... | reverse complement strand
AACGATGCTGGCGCCGCTCAAGGCCATCCATTCAGCAGCGCTGCCCTATGCCAAAGAGGGCATCTACGCGACCGAGACGGAAAAGCGGTCGCTCAAAATCTTACCGTCCGACGACGCCAAGAAGACGCGCCTGCACCCGGTCATCCGCACTCACCCGGAAACCGGGCGCAAAGCGCTGTGGGTCAACCCGGTTTACACGGTCGGGATCGACGGGCTGACGCCGGCGGAATCGGCCAATCTACTTGGCTTCTTAACGGCCCATTGCCTCAAGGATGCGTTTCAATACCGGCATAAATGGGAGGCCGATACCCTGCTGATGTGGGATAACCGCTGCGTCCAGCACTTCGCCGATGCGGGCTTCGACGGCCACCGCCGCGTCATGTGGCGGACGACGACGGCGGGGACGCAGCCGGTCTAGGCCGTCTGCCTAAATCACGATCAGGATCAGCCCGGCGACCACCAACGCCATGCCGCCTAGTTCGGCAGCATTTGTCCGTTCCCGGAAGATGAGTGCCGATGTGAGCAAGGCGAAAACCAGTTCGATTTGCCCGAGCGCCTTCACGTAGGCGGCGTTTTCGAGCGCAAGCGCGGTAAACCAGCCAATCGAGCCGATAACGCTGGCGATACCGACCGCCAAAGCCGGGCGCCAGCGCACGTGGCTCTGGGTCAGCGCCGCCCGGTTGCGCCAGCCCAACCAGGCGCTCATCAACACCGTCTGCCACAGCAAAACGCAGGCAAGCGTCATGGCGGCGGAAACGGCGAAGCCCGTATCGGTAAGCGCCAGCGCTGCTGCCCGGTAGCAAACCGAGGCGATGGCAAACCCGGCACCGCAGCCAAACCCCATCAGCGCGACCGGTGAACCAAGCGATAGCGCTATCGCTCGTGGCGTGACCGCCGTCCGCGCCGCGGACAGCGCGACGACGCCGATGAAGCTGATCAAAATGCCGGCAAAGGCCAACGGCCCGACGGTTTCCCCGAGCACCAAAAAGCCGATCAGCGCCGTTTGTACCGTCTCGGTCTTGGAATAGGTGGTGCCGACGGTGAAGACCCGCAGCGCAAACATCCGCACTAGGAGGATGGCTGCGACCACCTGCGCTGCACCGCCGATGGCAATGGCTGCGACAAAGGTGAGAGTGGGCGTGGGCAGCGGCTCGCCGGTGACCGCCAGCAGCACGGCAAGGTATAGCACGGCGAACGGCAGGCCGTAGACGAAGCGCACATAAGAGGCACCGGTCGCCGTTAAATCGGCTGCAAGCCCCCGTTGCAGGGCCGAACGAATGTTTTGCGCGAACGCAGCGAGCAGGGTGAAGGCGATCCACAGCGGCATGGGGTGTCTTACCGCGCAGCGCTGGGTCGTGGCCATTCATAGCGGCCATGCGATGGGCGCATGACCGGTCTTAGTCGTCGATAGCGGCGTAGACCAATTGTTGGAATTGCCGGCGCAGCGGATACGTTCCCGATGGCATCAATTGTGTCATCAAAATCGCGATCAGCTGCTCCGACGGGTCGATCCAGAACAGCGTGCTCGCCGCGCCGCCCCAATAATAGGTGCCGTTGGGTCCGGTGATCTGCGATTTGGCTTCATCCACCGTCACCGCAAAGCCGAGCCCAAAGCCGATGCCGGCATTGGTGGTTTCCGAAAAGGCGCCTTGGGCGAAGCCTTCCAGGTCGCGGTTGTTGGGCAGGTGATTTTGGGTCATCAGCGCAATCGTCGGGCGCGCTAACAGGCGTGTGCCGTCCGGCGCTGTGCCGCCGCGCAGCAGCATTTGGCAGAATTTGAGATAGTCGGCTTGGGTTGAGACCAACCCGCCGCCGCCGGAAACGAAAACAGGCGGTTTGGCGTAGCGGCCGGTCTCAGGGTCGTCCACCAACCGGTAGGAGCGGGTTTTGGGGTCGCGCTCGTAGTTCGCCGCAAAGCGCGGCATTTGGGCAGCGCTCACCTCGAACGCTGTGTCCTCCATTTCCAGCGGCGCGAAAATCCGCGTGCGGAAAAAATCGAAAAGCGATTGTCCAGACACCACCTCCACTAAGCGGCCGAGCACATCTGTTGAGACGGAGTAGCTCCACGCCTCGCCGGGCTGGTGTAGCAGCGGCATGCGCCCCAGCCGCGTGCAGAACTCTTCAAGTCCTGCGGTGGTAAGATCGACGCCGCCGATTTGGAAATGGCGGTAGGCCGCGTCCACCGGGTGGACTTCCATAAAGCCGTAAGTAAAGCCCGCCATGTGGGTCAACAGATCGCGGATCGTCACCTGCCGGTGGGCGGGCTTGGTGGCCATCGCCCGCGCCGGCCCGCCGGCGTAAACGCTAAGGTCCGCCAAATCGCTAATGTAGCGGCCGATTTCGTGTTCGAGCTGAAACCGGCCCTCTTCGTAGAGCATCATCACCGCCACCGAGGTGATGGGCTTGGTCATGGAATAGATGCGGAAGATGGTGTCGGGCGTAAGCGGTTTGCCGCGCTCTACGTCCATTTGCCCTTGTATGGCAAAATGCGCCAGCACGCCTTTGCGCCAGACGAGCGTGGATAGGCCGGCAAGCTTTTTGCGCTCGACGTAAGACTGAAAGAACGGGGCAATCCGCGCCAGCCTATCCGGGCACATGCCGGCTTGGCGCGCCGCATCGGCGTCGGCCTTTAACCCGGTGGTCACGACGCGGTGGGCCGTGATTTGAGCGCCGCCAACTGGGTGAGGGTGGCAATTAGGTCACCGGGCAGGCGCGCATCCGCCACCGGTTGGCTGCCGCCGCTGTCCAATTCGAACGCCGTCCACACCCCGTCCGATTTCTCGATGCGAAAGCTCGGATGTGACCAGCCGCAGCGGTATACCAGCGCGCACGGATGCCCGTTGCGGTCCGTCACCAACTCGATGTCTAAAGGTGATGCGGTGATGGCCCTAAACAGCCGCGTCCGGTCACGTTCGGTGATCCGGTTGAGCGGCAATCGTATTACGTCCCCCAAGCGCCCGTCCCTCTCGTTTTTGCGGATTGTGCCCTTGCGGCGCCGACCGCCGCTTGATTCTCTTGTTTCTATTTTCAGATAGGAGGAAGACGCCGGCAAGAGGATTTGGCGTGCGCGCCCTGCGATGCGCGCGACTATCGTCTTCTATGCTTACCAAAGCATGAGCGGCGGTGGGACCAAGAGGGGCGGCTATGTTACGGTGCGCCGAAGGCGGCGGCGACGTCTTTGACCCAGCGTTTAACGCCCTCGCCCTGGGCGTCGTGACTATTGCCGTGGCGCACCAAAATCAGGTCTTTCTGCGGCACTAGCACGATATATTGGCCGCCATATCCATTGGCGGAAAACGAGCCGGGGCCGGCTATGTTCAGCCACCAATGGGCGCCGTAGCCTTGAAATTCATCGTCGCCGGTGGGCACCTTGCTTTGGGTGCGGGCATAATCCACCCAGCCATTAGGCAAGATCTGGGTGCCGTCCCACCAGCCGCCGCGCATATATAGCAGCCCGAATTTGGCGAAGTCGCGTGCCGTCATGAAACAGTAAGACGAGCCGACCCAGGTGCCGGCGGCATCGAATTTGGGCATGGCGCTGGTAATGCCGATCGGCCGGAATAACCGGCTATCCATGAACGCCGTAAAAGCCTGCTCGCCCACCGGCATGTTGCCCCCTAGTTCGGTGCCCCCCAGTTCGGTGGCGCCCAGGGCGATAGCCAGCGTCCGCGCGAGAATGTTCGACGTGCCGCTGGAATAGTTGAACACCGTATCGATGGCGTGGACCAGCGGTTTGTCGGCCGCATAGCGCGCCATATCCGCCTTGCCGTCGCCAAACAGCATGGCGATGGTGTCGGAGACATCGCCGTCCACGTAGTCTTCATCGAACGCCAGGCCGCTGGCCATGCGCAACAGTTGGTCGACGGTGATCTGCGCACGCGGGTCGTGCGGCGGCCATTCCGGTGCTTGGGCGCGGTCGAAGATCGACAGCGTGCCGTCGCCGACGGCGATGCCGATCAGCGCCTGCAAGATGCTCTTGGCCATGGACCACGACGGATAGGTCTGCTCAGGCCCGTACCCTTCCGCATAGGCTTCCGCGACGATGCGGCCTGCCTGCACCGCCACGAAGGCATGGGTCGGGCCGAGATCGTTCGGCCCTTTGCCGTCAGCGCTGGGGTCGGAGAATGCGTGATCCAACAGATCCCCTAGGGCCACGTGATCGGCGGTGGTGGCGGTGCCCTCCGGCCACGCGTGCGTCGGCCACGGTGTGGCGTGCGGCTGCGCCGGCAGGGTAGGGGCCGTGTCTTGAGCGCTCATACCAAACCCTGCCACAGCCGGTGGTTGGGGCAAAGGGGCGGGCCCCATGAAAATCCGAGGCGGCCCTTGCTCTCCTCCAAGCGAGTGGGCATCCTGGTGGCGACAAGGCGGCCTAAGGCCGTTTCCGATGCGCGGTTAGCCCATATGCCGCGGACGTGAGCAACAATAATGTTTGAGGACAGGGTAGCATGCGCGTCACTGGAAAAACCACATGGACAATAGCGGTTGCGTGCGCCTTGGCCGCCGGGCCGGCCCTTGCGCAACAGGGCGCCGGCGTCCACGCGGAGCGTACGCCGACCGGCGCCGTTGTCGCGGTGCCCGATGCCAAGCCGTCGGCGACGGTGGACGCGCAAGTTGACAGCGTGGTCGATCAGGCCGTCACGCAGACGGATAATGTGCTTGAGCAGGACCCGGTGCCAACCGGCACGTCTGATGCGACCGACGACCTTGCCACGATGCCGGAAGCGGATGCCAAGCTGATGGAGACGATGGACGCGCAGGTTGATGGCGCCGTCGATGAGAGCATCACGCAGACGGATGATATGCTTGCACAAGACCCCGCCAACGAGCTTATTGCAGGACCCAATGCGGATGCTAAGCCGTCGGAGACGTTGGATGCACGGGTTAACCACGCGGTCGATGAGGCCATTGCCGAGACGGATAAAATTCTTGAGCAAGACCCGGTGCCGGACGATGCTACTGGTTTAGCCCAATAGCCGAGCCGGGACGTTGGCATTGCCGGCGCTGCCTGCCACCGGCCGTCACGCCCACATTGTGGAGCGCTAAACATGGTATTGCCGAAGCTGCGGATCGATGGTGATAGATTTGTCGACGCGCTTGGCCGGCACGTCGTGCTGCGCGGCGTCAATCTCGGGGGCGATTGCAAACTGCCTTATCCGGATGGCGGCACCCACGTGCCGACGGATTTCAGCGACCACCGGGATGTGAGCTTTATCGGCCGGCCGTTTCCCCTCGACGAAGCAGAGGAGCATCTAGGCCGCCTCAAGCATTGGGGCTTTAACTGCCTGCGCTTGCTCACCACCTGGGAAGCCTGTGAGCATTCAGGCCCTGGCCAATATGATGAGGCCTATTTGGATTATTTGGCTGAGGTGTGCAGCCGCGCCGGCGACCATGACCTCTACGTGTTCATCGACTTCCATCAAGATGTGTGGTCGCGCATGTCTGGCGGTGACGGCGCGCCGGGTTGGACGTTTGAGAAGGTCGGCCTCGACTTTACGCGGTTTCACGATGCCGGCGCCGCCAAAGCCATGCAGCTATGCTACGACTTTACCCGCGGCGGCGGCCGCCAGGAAGCTACCTACCCGACCATGAGTTGGGCTCAAAACTACCGCCGCCCGGCCAACGCCATCATGTGGACCTTGTTCTTCGCCGGCGCCGATTTCGCGCCCGGCTTGACGGTGGACGGCGTCAACGCCCAGGAATTTCTGCAACACCATTACCTCGGCGCCATGCGCCAAGTGGCCATGCGCGTGAAAGATATGCCGCACGTGCTTGGTTTCGATACGCTCAACGAACCCGGTTCTGGCTGGATAGGCCGTGAGCTAAGCTATCAGCATACGGAAAAATCAACCGACCACCCGGAGCGCGTGACGCCCGGCCCCGCCTGGTCGCCTTTGGATGGGCTGTTGGTTGCCCGCGGCATCCCCCGTTCGGTGCCCGTCTTAAGCTTCGATGCCGCTGAGATGACGATGAAGGTCACCGGCGCAGAGCGTGCCAATGAGGCCCGCGTGCCGATCTGGCGCGACGGTGTGGCGTGTCCGTTCGAGGCCGCGGGCGCCTACCGGCTCAACGCCAATGGCGAAGCCGAAGACCTCAACGAAACCTATTTCACGCACCGCAACGGCGCCCCCGTTGACCTTGAAGCGGATTATATGGTGCCGTTCTTCAACCGGGTGGCCGAAGGCATCCGCGCCATCAAGGCGGACTGGATGGTGTTTGCCGAGCTTGACCCTTTCCGCGGACTAAGCGGGGCGGGGTTTCCCCAAGGCGGGCCGGACAATACGGTCAACGCCAGCCATTGGTATGATATCGTGACTTTGGTCACCAAGACGTTCATGTATCCGACCGCCGTCAATCCCTTCAACGGTCGGACGATGGAAGGCGCGGACGCCATAGAAGCACACTATACGGAGCAATTGTCTCAGACCCAAAAAGCCGCCCAGACCCTCAACGCCGGTGCCGGTGCGCCGACGCTGATCGGCGAATTCGGCATTCCCTACGATCTCGACCAGGCGGCGGCCTACCAAGCCTGGGCCGAAGGCGATCGCAGCGACGGGCCGTGGCAGATGCACGTAACGGCGCTAGACCTGATGTACAACGCCATGGATGCGTTGTTGCTGTCCAGCACCCATTGGAACTACACCGCCTCCAACCGCAACGACCAAATGATCGGTGACGGCTGGAACCAGGAAGATTTGTCGATCTTCTCCCGCGACCAGCAGGACAATCCGCTGGATAAGGATTCCGGTGGCCGCGCCGTCAAAGGCTTCTGCCGGCCGTTTGTCCGCCGCGCGCAAGGCCGGTTGCTGTCGCACAGCTTCGGTCTATCCGACCGCAAGTTCCACGCCGAGATAGACATCGACAGCGAAGCGGCGGCCAGCGAAATGTACGTGCCGCGGCTGCATTACGCGTCTGGGTGCGACATCACGCTGTCGTCGGGTACCGCGGTTTTTGGTGGCGACGGGCAGATCGTAACCATCGAAGACGCGGAGCCGGGCCGGCTGGAAGTGGTGATCCAGCCGTCAGCCGGCGGCTAAGCTGGTGCGCGCGCCTTGCCGGTGACGTGCAGGCAAAACGCGTAGATCTCGGCCACCTCGTGTAAGCCTTCAAAACGGCCTGACTTGCCGCCGTGGCCGGCGTCCATGTTTGTTTTGAGCAGCAGCATCCGGTCGTCGGTCTTAACAGCGCGCAATTTGGCGACCCATTTGGCCGGTTCCCAATAGGTAACCCGCGGATCGGCCAGCCCGCCAAGCGCAAAAATTGCCGGATAGGCCTGCGGCCTCACATTGTCGTAAGGCGAATACGCGGCAATCCAATCATAGGCATCGGCGTTGGCGATGGGGTTGCCCCATTCGTTCCATTCCGGCGGTGTCAGCGGCAGCGTGTCGTCGAGCATGGTGGCCAGCACGTCGACGAACGGTACTTCGGCGACGATGCCGGCAAATAGATCCGGCCGCATATTAGCAACGGCGCCCATCAGCATGCCGCCGGCGCTGCCGCCATGCGCCACAATCCGACCTTTGGCGGTGAAGCCCTGGGCAACAAGATGCGCGCCCGCGGCGATGAAATCTGTAAATGTGTTGGGCTTTTGTTGGAGTTTGCCGGCGCGGTACCAGCGGTAGCCTTTGTCTTTGCCGCCTCTGATATGGGCGATGGCATAGACAAAGCCGCGGTCCACGAGCGATAGCCGTGCGGCGGAGAAGCTTGCCGGTATGGTGATGCCGTAGGCGCCGTAGCCATATAGCAAGCACGGCGCGGAGCCGTCCAGCGGCGTGTCGGCGCGGTATAGGATGGAAACCGGCACGTCTTCGCCGTCAGGTGCTGTAGCCATCAGCCGCCGCGTAACATAGTCCGATGGGGTGTGGCCGCTGGGCACCTCCTGCCGCTTGAGCAGCGTGCGGTCGCGCGATGCCATATCATAGGCGTATTGCTCCGATGGCGTGGTCATCGACGCGTAGGTGAACCGGATCGCGGTGGTGTCGTATTCGTAGCCGGCGCTAAGCCCCAAAGAATACGCCTCTTCGTCAAAGGCGATGGCGTGCGCGTTGCCTGTGCCCATGTCGCGGATGAGGATGCGCGGCAACCCGTCATGGCGTTCCAGCCAGGCAAGATGCCGCTTGAAGGCGTAATGCGCTAGCAGCAGCGTGCCGGGGCGGTGCGGTACGAGGTCCGCCCAATGCTTACGGCCGGGCGTTGCCAGCGGCGCCGACACGAGCTTGAAATCCTCCGCATCCGCTGCATTGGTACGGATGATCAGTTGGCCTTCCCATTCCTCCACGTCGTATTCATGGCCCGCATCGCGTTCGGCGATAAGCGTCGGCGCGGCGTCGGGCGTGTCGGCGGGGATGAGCCGCACTTCGGAGGTTTGGTGGTCGTGGCTGTCAATCAGGATCAGCCGCCCGCTTTGGGTCTGGCCGACGCCGACGAAGAAACCCGGGTCCGGTTCTTCGTAGACGCACACGTCCGCTGCCACCGGCGTGGCGAGCACGTGGCGCATGACCTTGTGCGGCCGGTGGTTGGCGTCGAGCCGGGTGTAAAACAGGGTGCGGTTGTCCGCCGCCCAGACGATGCCGCCGGAGGTATCCGGAATGGCGTCGGGGAGCATCTCCCCCGTTACCAGGTTCTTGACCGCGATCGTGAAATATTCCGAACCCGCCGTGTCGGTGGAATAGGCCAGCAGCGTGTGGTCGCGGGCGTGGGCGGCGTCGGCGATCTTGAAGTAGCTTTCGCCTGCCGCTAGGTCCGGCCCGTTGAGCATGATGGTCTCATCGCCGCCGTCGCGCTTAGAGCGGCAGTAGAGCGGATATTCGGCGCCCGTTTCCCAGCGCACATAATAGGCATAGGGCCCGTCGGGGGCGGGCACCGAGCTGTCATCTTCCTTGATGCGGCCTTTGATCTCCGCAAACAATGCCTCTTGCAGCGCTTTGGTCGGCGCCAGCTGTGCCTGCGTATAGGCGTTTTCGGCCTCTAGATAGGCGCGGATTTCGGGGTCGAGCGTTGCCGGCTCGCGCATGACCTGCTGCCAGTTGTCCGCCCGCAGCCAGGCATACGCGTCCGCGCGCGTGCGGCCGTGGTGGGTGTCTGACCGGGGCTTGCGGGCGGCGGCCGGCGGGCGTGGCTCAGCCATCCGCCGGGGCGCTATCGTCGGCACTGAAATGCATCGCCAATCCGTTCATGCAATAGCGCAGGCCGGTGGGGTGCGGCCCATCGGGAAAGACGTGCCCCAAATGTGCATCGCAATTGGAACAGACCACTTCCGTGCGCGTTGAAAACAGCGATTTGTCCGGGTGATATTCAACCGCGTCTTCAGCGATGGGGGCATAGAAGCTGGGCCAGCCGGTGCCGCTATCGTATTTGGCGCCGGCATCGAATAAGGGCTGGTTGCAGCATGCGCAGGTATAGGTGCCGGGCGCCTTCTGGTCCCAGTTAGGGCCGGTGAAGGCGCGCTCCGTGCCGGCTTTGCGGGTGACGCGGAATTGTTCCGGCGTTAATAGCGCCTGCCATTCGGCATCGGTTTTCACGACTTTGGTGCGGTTGCTGGATGTGGTCCAAAGGGCCTGGGTTGCATCAGCCATGTCCTGTCTCCATCAAGGCATGAGGCGCGCGGGCTTGGCATCAGGGTGCCATTACCGCTGCGCTATTTTGCCGGCACTATTCGAACAGCAGCGACAAGGTTTCAGCCACCATGGCCGGGCGGTCATTGCCTTCCACTTCAACGGTGACCTCGTTTGTGATCTGCACGCCGCCGGCTTTCGGTTCCATTTTCAACAGCTTCACCCGTGCGCGCACCTTGCTGTTGACCGGCACCATGCCGGTGAAGCGTAGCTTGTTGGCGCCGTAATTGATGCCGCGCGTGACGCTTTTCACGCCCGAGATCTGGCTTTGCAGCATCGGCAACAGCGACAACGTCAAATAGCCGTGGGCGATGGTGGGCATGCCCAGTTCCTTTTGCGTGCGCTCCGGGTCGATGTGGATCCACTGATGGTCGCCGGTGGCATCGGCGAACAAGTTGATGCGGTCTTGGTCGATCTCCACCCAGTCGCTGACGCCGATCTCTTGGCCGACTTCGTTCGACATCTCTTGCAGGTTCTCAAATACACGCATGGGCGTTTTCCCTCTTGGTTGGTTTTACCGGCGGATTGCGGTCCGGACTTTAGCCGCCCGTCTGCGATCGGGCCAGTGCGTATTGGCCGGTGCGCGCGGGTGACGCGCCCCTTGAGCTAGTCGCCCGCTAGCGCCCGCACCCGGTTGCACAAATGGTGCATAGGGCCATCGCCGATGCCCAAGGCATCCAGCCGCTCCACCGTGCGGTATAAATACGACCGGTTGGTGCCAAGAACGCCTTCGGCTGTGGCGATACGGCACACGATGATCTCGGCCTTAAGCTTGCCCGCATACCCCTCGTGCCGGCGGTTGATGGCAAACGTAAGCGCCGGGCCTGATCGGTGGGTGCCGGCAAATTCAAGGTCGATCCACACCGGGCGGTAGGCACCACCCATCATTTCGCGCATCCACAAGATTTCGGTTTCGCTATCTACCTGGTGCGCGGCCACCCGGTGGGCCATGCCGCGGCACGAGCCGCCGCGATCAAGCCCGAGCATCAGCCCCGGATTTTCCACGGTGCCGCGGCCGAGCGTTAGGTTCAGGCAAAACGCGCGGTGCAGGCCATAGATCTTGGCCGGCTGGGTTTCGGCGACGTGGATCGCCGGGTTCCACATCAAAGAGCCGTAGCCGAATATCCACAGGTCTGAGTGGCCGTCCCATTTGCGCAGGAACCGTGTGCGGTTCTCCTCGCGCTCTTCGTGGGTCAATATCGACCTATGGCCGTGCCGGGCAAGTGCGGCGCGCAGCGTGTCCATCCGCTCGCGGGTAAAGTTCTCACGCAGGATCGAGCCGTCCGGGGCGAGCTTTGGGGGAACGCCGCCGAACTCTTGTAAGCTGGGCTGCGCGGCGCTGGCGGTGTCTGGGTTAGACGATTTTCGAGTCACGGTTGCCCCAATAGCGGTCGCGGACAAGCCGCTTGTATAGCTTGCCCGTTGGGTGGCGCGGTAATTCGCGGTCGAACGCCACGGTGCGCGGGCATTTTATCTTGGCCAGCCGCGACTGGCAGAACGCAATCAATTCGGCCTCCAGTTCCGGGCCATGATCCTCCCAGTTTACCGGTTGCACGACGGCCTTGACCTCCTCACCAAAATCTTCGTTCGGTACGCCGATGACGGCAACATCCGCCACTTTAGGATGGGTGACCAGCAGGTTTTCTGCTTCCTGCGGATAGATGTTGACGCCGCCGGAAATAATCATGTGCGCCTTGCGGTCGGTCAGATAAAGATACCCGTCTTCATCCACTCGGCCGACATCGCCCAGCGTCGTCCATCCTTCGGGGTGGCGCGATTCAGCCGTCTTGTCCGGGTCGTTGTGATATTCGAACGCGTTGCCGCCGCCGAAATAGATTGTTCCCACCTCGCCCGGTGCCACCTGCGCGCCGTCCTCGCCGACAATGTGTATCTCCCCCATCAGCGCGCGGCCGACCGAGCCCTTATGGGCCAGCCATTCAGCGGAACTGATGGCGCAAAAACCGTTGCCTTCGGTGCCCGCATAGTATTCGTTGATGATCGGCCCCCACCACGCGATCATCTGTTCTTTTATGGCAACCGGGCACGGGGCGGCCGCATGAATGGCGCAGGCGTGGCTCGATAGATCGTACGCCGTACGCACGCTTTCAGGCAGCTTCAGCATACGGATGAACATCGTCGGCACCCATTGGCTGATGGTCACGTTGTGGCGGTCTATCAGCTTTAAGGCTTCTTCGGCATCGAAATGCTCCATGACCACGCTCGTGGCGCCGACCCGGTGCATCGCCATATTGTAGCGCAGCGGTGCGGCATGATAGAGCGGCGCCGGCGACAAATAGACAGATGTTGGCCCGGCCCCATACAGCGCTGTCACCAGGCCAAGCAGCGGCGGCACGTCATTTATCGGCGTTTCAGGCAGCGCCGCTTTGATGCCCTTAGGGCGGCCGGTGGTGCCGGACGAATACAGCATGTCGGTGCCCGCCGATTCATCGGCGATTGGGTCCGTCGGCAGTTGGTCGCGCGCAGGCTCATACGCCGTATAGCCCGGTGACGTACCGCCGATGATGAACCGGTGCGCAACGCCTGGCATGCGGCCAGCTAAATCATCCAGAAGAGGGCCCATGGCGGCGGAGGTGACAAACAGCTTGGCGCCGCAATCGCCGACGATATAGTCCACTTCGCCGGCGGTCAGCCGTGTCGAGATGCAGGTGAAATAAAGCCCCGCGCGCTGCGCCGCCCAGCACAGTTCCAAATAGCGCGCATTGTTTTCCATGAAGATGGCAATCGCATCGCCGCGCCGCAGGCCACAGGCGCGAAACAGGTGCGCGGCCTGGTTGGAGCGGTCGTTTAGCTGCTTGTAGGTAACCGTTTCCCCGGTCGCCGCCATGATATACGCGGCCTTGTCCGGCATTGTCTGGGCATGGTCGCACGGATGCATGATCGATCTCCCCGCTTAAGCGCATGTCTTGCTGCCACGTTGGCCGTGGCTGGTATGTCCCGTCCCCTAAAGATAGGGGGCTGGGGCAAAAATCATAGCCCGGCTTGCCGGCGTGTCGCGTCGGCCACCCGCCAGACCGGTGCTACGCCCTAGCCGCCACCGCCAGGACGTGTACAGTCGTGGCCGACATTCACCCATATGCCACGCACGTGCAGGAAAGAGAACCACGATGACCGCAAAGACCTATGCAACCATCTTGTATGACGTCGAAGACGGCATACTGACGCTGACCTTGAACCGGCCGGAGAAGATGAATGCCTTCACCGGTGAGATGATGTTTGAGATGATCGATGCCTTCGACCGCGCCGACGCGGACGACGATATCCGCGCAATCATTGTAACGGGCGCCGATCGTGCCTTTTGCGCCGGCGCGGATTTATCGGCCGGCGCTAAGACCTTCGACTATGAAGCGCGCGACGACCGGCCGGACAAGCAAGGCACGGCCATGCACAATGGTGACATCAATTGGTCGGACGAGCGCGTGCGCGATGGCGGCGGCCGCCTCACATTGCGGATTTTTGACAGCATCAAGCCTGTAATCGGCGCTATCAACGGGGCGGCGGTCGGTGTTGGCGTAACCATGCAATTGCCCATGGATATCCGCATCGCGTCAACAAAAGCGCGCTTCGGGTTTGTGTTCGCGCGCCGCGGCATCGTGCCGGAAGCCTGCTCGAGCTATTTTCTGCCGCGCGTGGTCGGTATCTCGAAGGCGCTGGAATGGTGTTATTCCGGCCGCGTCTTCGATGCGCAAGAAGCACTTCACGGCGGCCTTGTGCGGTCGTTGCACGACCCTGACGATCTGATGCCGGCAGCGCGCAGCATCGCGCGGGAAATAGCCGACAACACGGCGCCGGTTTCCGTTGCTTTGACCCGGCAGATGATGTGGCGGATGCTCGGCGCCGACCACCCGATGGAAGTGCATAAGATAGATAGCCGCGCGATCTATGCCCGCGGCCAGACGGAAGACGCCAAAGAAGGCGTCATGTCGTTCTTGGAAAAACGCGCACCGCATTACCCGTGTACGCCGTCACAGGATATGCCCAGCTTCTATCCGTGGTGGCAAGACCGCCCCTATAGCTAGGCCGGCACCCGCGCCGCTGCCGTGGCGGGTTAATCGGCCGCTTGCGGCAGGGCGGGCTCGGCGCGCGCCCGCCACAGGTCGGTCCATAAAAACACGCTCACCCACAAGACGCTCATAAATGCGGGTGGCACCAGCAATGCATTGAACAGACCAAGCCGGCCGGCAACGTAGCCAGCCATGAGCGCACCGAGTGGCCCGCCCCCCATCAGCGCCATTTGAAAGGCGGCAAGCATGCGCCCGCGATGGCTATCGGGCGCGCGCGCCTGTACCAGGGCCCGCGAGGTGGACATGCTAACGCCGGCGGACAGGCCCCACACCAGCACCAACAGCAGCACCGCCCAAAATGGCGGTTGAAAATGCACCGCCGTCATGGTCAGCGATCCGGCGCACATCGCCAGCATGATGGCCCGGCCTTGCCGCCGGATTTCGCGCAGCCGGGTCAGCACGAAGCTCGATGCGCCGATACCGCCGAAGAAGGCCGCCGTGAACAGCGAAATCTCAAACGCGCCGCCGCCATATACGTCCCGCGCCAGCAACGGAAAAATCACCAAGAACACGCCGATATAAAGAACGCCGCCCAACCCCATCAAAATCATAATCGCCCGTATATCCGCATCCCCTAGGGTAAGCGAGAGGCCTTCCCACATTTCCTTAGCGCGCGAATGGTGCGCGCCGTTGCCCGCCACGGGCGGTGCTGGTTGTAAGCGCGAGGTGGTAAAGGCGGTGAGCAGCGCCAGCATCGAATGCAGCGTGAGATAGGGCACAGCGCCCACAAGCCCGGCAAACCCCGCCGCCAGCATGCCCAGCACCTGCGCGGCAAATTGCGCTGCCGTGGCCATGGCTACGGCGCGCGGTATGGCGCCGCCCATAGAGCGCATGGCGATGCGCGTGAGCATGGAATCGCGCGCCGGGACGATCCACGCGCTGCACGTGGACATGACGCACACATAGGCGATGACCGCCCAATAAGTGAGGGCACCGGCGGCGATCAAAACCGCTAGCGCGAGCGACGGCAGCGCAACGAATATCTGTAGCCTGACCAAATGGCGCCTTAGTTCGGCTCTATCGGCCGCCGCGCCGCCGGCCAGGATGAACACCAACATCGGCAGCAGCGAGAACATTTGCGCCAACCCCACGCGCTGCGGCGTCTCCTGCAGGACGACGGCAACGAGCCACGGCACCAATACGCCTTGAAACCCGATGGCCAAGA
>Ga0272441_10009639_pt1 | contig 14860 bp, 16 predicted proteins | sample SSMProp6N_FD_193582 | JGI IMG/M metagenome (GOLD analysis project Ga0272441, IMG submission 193582) | Marine sediment archaeal communities from Little Sippewissett salt marsh, Falmouth, MA, United States - SSM-Prop-6N | ecosystem: Environmental > Aquatic > Marine > Wetlands > Sediment ... | reverse complement strand
CCCAGCGCCATGACTCGACGAGGGCGAGCGCGACGTCCATTTCCGCGTCGTCGAGAGCGAAATCGACTGGCAGACGCCGTCCACGCGCACTCGGAGCCTATAGCGCCCGGGCTGCGGCAACGGCTGGAACGAGCCCTGTCGCTCCAGGTATGGCCTGAGAGAGACTAGCCGCTCGTAGACGTGTGGCCGGATGTTGTCCGGGATATCCGTGGCAGCAGTGCCGTGGGGGCTCGGCGAGGCGGGGGCCGCCACGGATTTCCCGGTGAGCCTGGCTGACTTGTCCATTGTCATTTCTTTCCGCCGTCGGCGGCCTTGCGCGCCTTCTTCTTCCTGGCTCGGCGACGCGCGGCGGCAAGGTCAACGATCTTCTTGTCGTCGGCGCAGGCAATGGCGTTGACGTGGCGCGTCTTGGCGTATTTCTCAACGGCATCGAGGAGGAAGAGCGCTGCACGCTCGACGCGCTCGGTATTAGCCGCGAGGTCAGGCCGAGGCGGTGCGCTCACGCGACGGTCCTGCCGGTCGAGAGAACCTCGCAACTCGATGGATGCGCGAGCGAACATCTCGTAGGACGTAACGACGAGGCGAGTGAACAGGCGGTCGACGAGGCTCCACACGTCATCTTTCGCGGCCTGGTCGAGCGCCTTCCGGAACCTGAACATCGTCATGTCATAGGGAAGCTGGCCCTGGCCGATCATGTGATAGAGGTACTCCTCGATGTGCGCGATCTGGTCGAGCGGATCATCGGGGAGACTGGGCTCCGCGTCGGCCTTCTTGCGGGACTTCGGCATGGTGGTTACCTCCTGTTTTCAGAATGGCGCCTTGCGCTCGGCAATACGATTTCGCCGCCGAGACGTCGCGCCAACGCCTTGATTGATGGGCGCCGACCGGCCCGCCAGAGATGTGCCGGGCGCCCGGCCCGGCAGTCGTGAGACCCGAATCCCCTGGCTGGGGTGGTGCCGCGGATGATCTTGCCCACCATGGCGTTCAGTTCGCACTCCTAGAGCGCCGTGTCGGGGAGCAGGACGGCGCCGATCAGTCGACACGCCGGTGTCACTGTCAGCCAGTCGATATTCCAGCGCGTCGCCTTGCGACGCCGGAAGTGCCGAGCGACACGGGCGTCGAGCCCCACCTGCGCCGAACCGACATACGCGTAGGTGCCGGGCTCGAAACAGAACCGTCCCGGCTTGCCGACCGTGATGTTGGCCGCGCGCATTATCTCGAAGAAGATTGCATAGATGCCTGAGAACCTGTTCAATGATGTCCTCCATTTCGGGGCCGCCATGTGCCTGCCCCCTTGTCGACGATGGCGATGGTTCTTCCCCTTGCTTACAGACCGACCTTCCCGTAGCCCGGGATGACGTTCATCTCTTCGGCCGGGATGTAGCGCTTCTCGTGGCAGTCCCACGCCATGTCGGCGCCCACGTCCTCGAAGCGGCAGTAGTCGCCGCGCAACCTGACGAGGATCTCGGAGCGGGGGCCGGAGCGGACCTTCGAGCCGATGGCCTTGCAGTAGCCGTCGCGGTCGGGCGTCCCGATGGCAACGCAGGCGTTGAGGAGCCACGCGAAGGAGCCCGCCTCCGCCGCGTTGAACCACTCGGGGGTGGCGCGCGCTGATTTCTTGGCCTGGGCGACGGCGAGCTGGTGCAGGACGAGGAACGACGTGCCGTGGCGCCCGGCGATGGCCTTCAGGCGGTCGATGGAATGCTGGACGTAGTGGCGAATGTCCTTGAAGGCGTGCGCCCTCACGGCGGATGTCGTCGACGCCGCCATGCGGTTCACGAGGGGTCCGAGCCAATCGATGATGACCAGGGTCGGCAAGCGGTCGGTACGGGCGAGTTCCGCTATGGCCGATTCGATCTCGACGAGGTCGTCACCGGAGGTGCTACGGTCGGCGATGTGCAGGTAGCCGGCGAGGGCGGCCTTCGCCTTGTCGATCTTCTTTTTGACGGGCTCGTCGATGTCAGACCACGGCCTGCCGGCAATCCTGTCGCGCCTGACGCCGGTGGCGCAGCTGAAGACGCGCGCCATGAACTCGTCGTCGGGAGCCTGCTCGTAGCTGAAGTAGAGGGCGTGGGCGCCCTGCCGGGCGAGCTCGATGGCGGCCTCGATGGCCAGCGTCGTCTTGCCGCCGCCCGAACCCGCGAGGAGACCGTAGGACTCGCCTCGACGGATGCCGCCGCCAATGAGGTCGTCGAGGAATGGAATGCCGATCGGGATGCGGGGCACGTAGTCGGGCGGGTCGCCGTCGGCAAACGGGTCTATGAGGTCAGGAGTCCTGACGGTGGCGGCGGCGCGGGCTTTCGTGAAGAGGTCGTAGATCTCATCGGTGGGCAGGCCGCAGTTGATCTGCTCGACGAGTTCCTGCCGCACGGCGCGTTCGTCGAGGAAGAGTTCGAGAAGATGGAGGCCGTAGGCAGGGAGAATCTGAGTGGCGTCGAGGTCGTATGTGACCTGAATGGTCGCGACTGCCGACTCCTGGACCCTCGGGTCGCCGAGGCCATCAGCGTCGAGAAGCGCCTTCATCTCGGCGACCAGGGCGTCGCGGGGAGGTAGGACGCTATGCTCGCGATAGAAGCCCTGGGCGGCTGCCGTGATGTAGGCGCCATCGATCTCGATGCCCGGCTTGAAGTGCATCGGCGACAGGCGGTCTATCGAGGCCGCGAGGACGTCCTGACAACGGACGATATGGGCCAGCAGCAGAAGGATCTGGTCTCTGGTAAGGGTCATCTGGGAGTCCTTCCGAGCTGAGGAATGGCGGCAGACGAGAATGAGGACGACGACGCGCGCAGGGCGGCAGTTCTCAGGGCGCCGAAGAGCCTGACAAGCTCGGCGTCGCTCCTGGAGAGAGTTGCCGAGAGGCTACAGCGCAATAGATTTCTCGACGCGTGGGAATAAGTAGAGGTGAAAAGTACGACGCCACGCTTGCGGATCTCGCCGACCTCGTGCGCCAAGACGGCGTGAAGGACGCCAAGATGGTCGGCAAGTCTGCTGGCGCCGGGACTGACGCCACGCTCGACAAGCCGGGCGGCAAAGAGGAGCGGGAAGTCAGGATGGTCAAGCCTCGCCAGGTGTGCGCGGAGGGCCAGCGCGGCCCAGTCGACACGGGCGGCATCAGGGACGGGGCGGCCGAACTGGATCGGGCCAATGGCGCCATTGTTGGCGTGGAACGGATTGAGGCTGGCGAGATAGATGAGGAATCCGACGGCATTGAAGAGGGCGCATATCTTGCCATTGGCGCGCAGATCACGGTACAGGCCAGGCGCCGCATGAGCGCGTGCCACGACATGGATGTGCAGGTACGCCGGGTCGCTGGGCGGCAAGTGGGTAGCGTAGGCGATGACGGCGTCGCTTGCGCCAAGGGCGCCCGTGACGGTCGCCAGGCGTTCCTGGGACTGCGAGACAGTCACTACGAAGGTCGACAGGGGGCCAAGGGCGGCAAGATCGGCCTCCAGGCGGAGCGTGGCGGCATCGGCATCGCTCGTGAGGAGCCCTGGAGTGGCGCCGAGGCGGACGGCGTGCAGGGCCGCCGTGGTGGCGGCGACCGCACGGGCCGTCTCCTGATGATGGTCGGCGACATATATGTTGTAATGTTTTTGGCCGATGTTACGGATGGGTGACGCGGGGCCATCTGAGGGCCGTCCGTCGGCCGAGATCCGCTGGAGATAGTCGCGGAGGCAGCCGTTCCTGAAGCGCCGAGCTGACCGCAGGGGAACGCGGGCGCCTTCGGCGAGCGCCTTGCTTGAAATCGACGCGAGTTCTTCTCGCGAGCGCCCCCGGCAGAAGGCGACGAGTTTAGCCTTCGACCTCGCCGGTCGTCCTCGCGGTCTCGATTTGGCAAGCATCCTTCACCCCATGAATAGCCCCGCCCGTCCGGGGGCACGGACAGTGGGCGGGGCTGGAAGCCGATCCCGCAGCCGGTATCGGCCGATCCTCAAAGGTTGACGGCCGCCCCCGGACGACGGTGCTTAAGTAGCACGGGGCGAGGAGGAAGGCCAGAAATCAGGGCTTAATAACTCTAATGCGGCTTCGAAGGTACTCGCAGAGCCCTTCGGGCGTGTCCAGCCAGTCTAGATGCGACGTGAGTACGTCGGGGATGGCGGATGGACCGGGCACGGGGAAGTACTGGTCCGTCCATACGGCGGGATTCGATCTGGAAATCAGTCCCTTGATCCCGGGCTTCTTTCGCAGAGAGCTGAGGTTGTTGTGGGCTCCCTTCACCCCGGACAGCCGGGCGAGTTCGGGTGTGTCCAGCCCTCGACCATCGAGCAAGCGAAGTACGACGAGCAACCTGTAGCTCGCCAGTCTAACATCGACGCCAGCCACGTAGTGACTCCCAGCGCGGTCGTATTCCCAGTAGTCCAGGAAGAGGTCGCGGATGATACTGCTGAGGGAGCCGATACGCTTGCTGCATTTCTTCGCCCACGATACCTGGCCATCAAGCCACTTCTCCTGCTTGGCGACGAGCTTACGCGCGAGTTTCCAGCATCGGTGAAGGAACGTCCTGCTATGGGGAGTTCCTTTCACCTCCCATTCGGCGACGGCTGTCCCCAGCGCAAGCCAGGATCGACCATATTCGGCTGACAGTGCGCTCGCGGGGGAGCGGGCTTCGGCAAGAGTTCCTCGGACGCGTTCCGCAGCGGCGCTTCGGCTATTCAGCGACGATGCCTTTTCAACTGTGGGAGCCACGGCCTCCAGTTTCACACGGAGCGTTCCGGCTGCCGTTAGGTCTCGCTGTGTCCCGGCGCGATCGCGAATGGTGTCTGCAGCCGCCAGGCATCCGTCCATCTGAGTGGAGATATCAACTCTTGAGGGCTGCAACTGCTGACTGCACAGCTCGTGGTGGATAAGGCCGAGCGAATAGCCAATCTCGAAAAGCTGTGGGATTGGATCCCTGATGAAGACCATGCCTTGCCCCCTGCTACTGCAGCATCATACACGGCAACGCCTTTGCGTTCAAGGGTCGTGCGAACCGCGTTATGAATGTTAAACCCCAGCAACTTCACAGGCGGACCGGCCATCCCCGAAAATGCGCGCGTCTGGGGGCAAAATGGTTCACGAAAACACCGGCCGAGTTGGGAAGAAGCGGGGCGGTCAGGACAAGAAGGCTGTTGCAGCTCGCAGGCGCGGCCGCAAGAAACTCAAGAAGCTCCGCGCAAGGCGGGCCAAGCGCGATCGTGCCGCTAACCAGAAGACTGGTGGCGGTCAGGGAAGCGTCCGGCAGATATCCCTGTCGAAGCTCCGCGCCAACCAGTGGGGCGGCGAGTTCAATCCCGACATCAGCGCCGCCGAAAGGAAGACCCTTAAGCGGAGCGTCGAGGAGGTCGGGATCCAGACGCCGCTCATTGGGTGGAAGAGGCGCGGCGAGAAGCTCATCATGATCGTCGCCGGAGGCACGCGCTTGTCGATCGCGCAGGAGCTCGAACTCAAGACCGTGCCCGTGATCGTCAAGACGTTCGAGAGCGAGATCGCAGCCAAGCTCTTCGCCGTCCGCGACAACCTCTGCCGGCGACACCTGACCGCCGGCCAGAAGGCGCAGCTCGCGCTGACCTACCAGAAGCTCCTCCGCGTCGGCCAGGGCTACCGCACCGACCTCACGCCTGGACCTTCGTCAGATGTGACGAAGGTGGATTCTCGCAGGGAGGCCGCGAAGGTCGTCGGGATCTCCGAGGGCTCGATGTCGAAGATGAAGAAGGTGATCGATTCCCATGATGACATGCTCATCGAGAAGGTCCGTAACGGCGAGACGAGCATCTCGGCCGCGGCCCGGACCGTGGACGCGAGGTCGGAACGGCCCAAGCCGGTCCAGCGCGAGACGGTCGGGGCCAAGAACCGCATATACGCGGCCATCGTCGGCGGCAACCCCGAGTTGATGGCGAACGTGGCTTCGCTCTACATCGAGCCCGAGATCGTCGTGGCCGACGTGACGTACGGCGCCGGGGCGTTCTGGACCGACGTCGACAGGAGCGCTTTCTCGCTCCTCCAGTCCGACATCGACCCGGTCGATGAGAACGTCAAGAAGGCCGACTGCCGCGACCTGCCCTATGCAGATCGCACGGCCGACGTGGTCGTGATCGATTTGGTGTACGACGGGGATCCGTTGACCGCCCTCACGAAGCTGGGCCGCAAGGCTGTCAAGGCCGGCAAGAAGCACGGCTCCACCGTAGCCCTGCACACTGACGCGCTGACCGAGGCCATCCGCGTCACGAAGCTGGGCGGTCTCATCATGGTCAAGATTGGCGACGACACCGAGTCGGGGAAGTACTACCACATCGAGATAAAGGCCGTCGCCGAGGAGCTCGGGCTCGTCGCGGAAGACCTGTTCGTCCTTGTACGAAACACAAGGCCGCCGGTACATCGCCGCTACCAGAAGCGCGCGAGGAGGAATTGCTCGTTCATGTGGGTGTTCCGACGGGCCAATTAGCCCTCACGGGGCGTCGAGCTCCGGGCACGGGCGCTGACAGAGGAAGACGTACACGATTCGGCTCGCAGTCGCCTGACCCGAGCCGGGCACAAGGAGGGCGGGACGTCCCGCCGCGTGAATCGAGAGTCAGGGCGCGGGAGATCGTGCAGATGCTAGATGGCGCAAACAGCATCCGTGATGACCGTTGACGTGGAGGACGGACGCATGCGAACGGGGAAGCATCGTAGGGTCAATCGCCGGGCCACCTCGGACGACGCCTCAGTGCGAAATCCCGAAGGTGGACTTCGCGTAGTTCCACGGGGCATGGAGGTCGCAGCGGCCCACGCCGTCAGCAACTGGACAAGAAGGTACGCCAAGCGGCACGCCTTTAGGCGCATCAATGCACCTGGACTCAACGACGGTCGTCTCGGACGAGTGACCCTCTACGAGCGCGGGGACAACGTCTTGCTACGCTGGCACGAGAACGGCAAGAACGCTTCCGATACGATCAAGCCGTCGGAATATGACGACATCCTGAGCGAAGCTCTCCTTCGCGCTGCGGAAATCAACAGGCGGTTGGAGTCAAAGAGGCGCTCCGGGGCGGGCTTCACGAAGGCGACGGTCCGCGAGGCGTGCGAGGCGCTCCTCGCGTCGAAAGAGGCATCGCCCGACTGTCATGGTCCAACAATCAAGAAGTACCGCCAGGAACTCTCGCGTGTGGTCGAGTTCGCCGAGACAACGCCTGAAGGGCGACGCTGCAAGTTCGTGCACGAGATCGATAGCGAATGGTGTCAGGGGTTCTCCCGCTGGCTCGATGCATACCTCACGACGCGCAACGGCGGCCCCGTGACAGACCGCAACCCGATCGGTTTCTACTCAAGAGGGCAGAAGCAGGGCGTGCGGCGCCGTCTCGCCAACGTCATCGAGCACGGCATGCAACTCGACCCGCCTCTCATACCTAGAGATTCGCGGAGTCCTGTAACGCGTGACTTCATCGGCCGGCGCGTTCGCAGGGCCAACAGCCTTTCCAGTCCTCCTGTCACGGCCGAAGAACTCGCCACCATGGTCCCCGTTCTCGACGAGTACGCCCTCGCCCTCCTCGCGCCGCTCTTTCTCTATGGCGCCAGGCCATCCGAACTCGGATATGTCCTTATCGTTGATTACAGGGCCAACGACTCGATGCTCTGCATGTTGTCCAGGCCGGCGACCGGCTACACCACGAAGGCGGGCGTCGACAAGTACTGGCCCGTGACGGAACCGCTCGCAGCATGCCTATGGCCGATGCTCGTCCGCTACACCGGGCCGATCTTGGTAAAACGATGGATCCACGAAGGTCGGGGCAGCCCGGCATTGTGTGCTGCTGACTCATCGGTGCTAGCCCTGGAGTTCAACAGGCGTAGGAAGAGTGAAGCCGAGCGCCTCGGGCGCCCCCTCACGAAGGAGGAGGTTGACCGGTTATCCAAACGCGTCTGGACGGAGGCCGGCGCGGTCGCGGCAAGGGATGTGCGCCGGGAACTCCGTCGCGCCGCCAAGAAGGTTGGCCTTCCCCACATACCGACGCCCGTAGACTGCCGACATCTGTTCGAGAGCCAGTGCGAGGAGGCGCGGCTGGCAGACGGCGTCATTCGGCACCTGATGGGCCACACACCGCAGCAAGGTGATGCGCTCCATAGCTACAACCACACGACGGTCGATACGCTGCACGAGCAAGTCGCGATACTCGATGAGCGCCGGAAGCGCTTGCTTGACGCGCTTGTCACGCGCGCATCTGAGCTTGCAGCTCGTCATCGCGTGTAGTCAGACGCCTGCGTGCCGCCTTCAGAGCGCACCGTTTCTCGTCCGCGGCTCTCATCATGCCTCTCGCGAGCGAGAGGCTGCGCGTGTGAGTGTAGATCGCGGTAGTATCAAGGCAGGTGTGCCCGATGATTTCCTTTCTTACAAACGGATCGACATCCGCCGACTGCATGGCGGTAGCCAAACCATGCCTGAGAATATAGGGACTTGTCAGATCCGGGCGGCCTATTTGCTCGGCGAGCTTGATGAAGTGGATCCTGATCGCGTTCGGCCCAATTGCTCCCATGTCCCGCCAAAGCTCGTGGGTTGCCCTAGCTTCGAGTTCGCGGGGAGATGTCCTTGGTGAACCTGCTCGTGCAAGGTCAACCCGGCGTCGGTACTCATTGGCCAACTCGGCCGTGTCTATCTCTGTAAGGGGCGGCGTGTCATCGCCCATGACGAAACGCCTTCGGAGGAACGCCACCCCGGTGCGTCGGTTGCCGACAGCGTCGCGCAGAACCGCAAACAGCTCATCGAAAAGGTATATTCTTCGCTCATTTCTTGTCTTGGTAGTCCAACCCAGGTCCGGGCGATTTCTGATATGGAGCATTCGAGCTTCGAAATCGATGTTCTCTATGAGAAGATGCCGAAGCTCCCCCGGTCGTACCCCGGCGAATGCAAGCGTGAAGAAGATGGGGAACTCCCAGATGTCAGAGGCTTCCAGAAGCGCGGCTTCTTCGTCGTCGGCCATCAATACGATCGGCTTGGCGTTCTCGATCCTCATCTTCTCGAAGCCGATTTCGGTGAATGGGTTCGTGGCATAGGGTGGCAAGTGTCGCTGCTTGGCGGCGTAGTTCATGAGAGCACGACATGTGCGAAGGACGTTTATGATCCCCTTGTCGCGGAGCAAGCGCTTTGTCGCCTTCGGGTGACCGTTCGGCGAGATCTTCGTCATTCGCAGGTGCTTCACGAAGTCCTCGGCGATAGAATTTGTTAGCCTGTCGGCTGCAAGACCGGGATGGTGCTTCCTGACAAAGCGAAGGAAGTGAGCGATCGCCGAGCGATATCGCTTGATGGTCGCCATCGAGGATCGCATGACAAACTCATGTCGTTCGAGCCACCGCGGCACGAGTTCCTCGACCCTGATGCGCTCAAATCCAAACGAAGACCTGAGCCCATTGGCCAACTGGGCGTTTACCTCAGCCGCATGGCGTTCGGCCTCAGTTCTGTCCTCGCCGATCTTGACTCGTCGCGTGGCACCGTTCTCGCGGTAGTAGACGTGCCAAGATCTTCCGCGTTGGTAGACAGTCACTTTGCCGACGCGGAACCGTGAGCGGGATCTTCCGCGCGGAGACTTTGGACTCGCAGCCATGGCCTCTCCCGTGTGCACAAATCTTGCACAAACCTTGCACAAACGGGATTCTTGACCGCGAAGAAGGTTCGCAGCCCTTGGGAGCGTCAGGACTTACGCGAACCGACGAAGAAGGTGGTGGAGGATACGGGGATCGAAGCCGTCATCGCGATCTGACGCTTGTCGAACACGAGCCTGCAGCCGACCGACGAACCGACGACAAATCCTTGCATCCCAACGGGTTGCCTCATGAAGGGGTAGACCCCGAAGTCGACACCGGCGTGCACCCGGAATACACCACACTGACAGAATCGGACACGCCGTGTGAAATATCTGTGCAACGGGATTTCTTCCCACCTGCGCCTCTCGCGGGCAAGGTAGCCGCCAGGGACGCCCGCCAGAGCTCGCGTCCGGCCTTCATCCCCGACGCCTTGAATCCCCGCTCGTTGATTGTCGAAGGGGAATCGGCCAAACCGCTCGCGGAGCCCGGCTGGGTAGTGGTCTTCGACGCCGGGCGTCCCAACGAGGTCAAAGACGGCGAGCCCTGCGTTGTCGAAGTCGGTGGTGAGATGGTCCTGAAGCGTCGAGCGACCGCTGGGGCCATCCGTATCTACGAGTCGATCGCCCCAGGCTTCCCGCCAGTGGGCGCCATCCCCGTGGCACAAGCCGGGAACGAATACCCGGTCGTGGCCGTGCTCCACAGAGCACGCCTTGTTGAAGGGGAAAGACCTGTCATGAAGATTGGACACAAGCGTGACCAGCACGAAGACACCGCCACCTGAGCGTGAGGCGAGTGGGCCTGGCGCCCTCGCCGACGTCGAGCGCCTCGTCGACAGGCTCCTGGGCCGCTCGCTCGACAGCCCCCACGTCATCATGGAGATCGACATCCCCGAACTCCGTCGCGCCCTGGCAGCGGCCAGCCAGGAGGATCTCGATGGCGTCATGCGCCTCGCGGTGGGGCAGGTGACGGCGTCGGGGACCGAGATGCTTGTCCGCTCCCTTCTGGCCCTCCGTTCAGCCTGCGAGGAGCATGACCGTCGCGACTCGCCGAGCGGGCAGGAATACCCGCGCGTCGCTGCCGAGGCCGAGCGCGTCGAGAGGGTCGTGAGGTTCCTGGTCGAGATCTTCGGCGACTATGCGAAGGCGCGCCGACTCGCGAAGCTGGCCAAGCGGGAGGACTCGGGGTCGGCGGGCACGGACAACGCTCCGGGGAAGAAGACTCCCAAGCGTTCGCATACCCCTAAGAAGAAGGCGACCAAGAAGCCGGGGAAGAAGAAATGAGAACCGCGGCAAGCCGCGCGAAGCGAAAGATCATCCGAGCCTATGGCGGCGGCAGCCATCGCCGCAGAAGGATCGCCAGGGAGATCGACGAGGCGGCGCGGACGCCTGGATCGCTCGTCCGTTACCTCGTGGGCGGCGGATTTCTGCTTCCGAATCGCAAGCCGGCCCGGAAGCGCAAAGGAGCGCTCGGGTAACGCAGCGGAATGTGGTCGCATAGGGGCGCTTTTCTTTAGCGCTTTGTTTGGGGGAAGGAGTCGAAATGGATCGCTACCAAGGGCCCGAATGGCGTTGGGACAGGGCGACGGGCGTCGTCGGGGGGCGGTACGAGCTCAGCCGCTCCAAGGACGACAGCAGTGTCCACCGCGTGGTCAAGATGCTGAGGATCTTGCGAAACGGATCCGGCGACGAAGAGGCTGCCAGGCGCCGCTACCCGGCCGAATACGAGGCCTACCTCATCCACACGAGGCGCGAGGAGCGGGGCAAGAGGTGGATGTTGCGGGCGGGCATCCTCGCGCGCCGGACTTCCGAGGCGCTGGCCGAGTACCTGGGGATCGCCCCGGCCACGGTGACGGCCTACGAGAAGCTCTTTTTCGATGTGCGCGACAAGCTCGACCACTCGGGCTACATCGCCACGCAGGTCTTCGAGGTCCGCGCGAGGCGCGGGTGCGACAACGTCGATCGGGCGATCTCCCGCTGGCTGGAGAGGATCGCCTACCACCAGGGGTGGGACGCTGCCCGCATCATCTGGGAGGCAAGCAAGCCCACGCTCGAACCGTCCACGTTCCTGCGCGAGACCTTCGTCGACGCCATCTTCACGAAGGCGATCGACGAACTGAGGCGGGCCCATACGGAAAGGCGCGCGCACGTCGAGACGGTGGATGCGGCCGTCGAGGTCCTCCGCAGGGAGATCGACTCCGGGGCGCTGACGCGCGACACGGAGCTGGAGCGGGCCATGAAGGGCCTCATAGATTCCATCAATGTGCGCGTAAGGGATCCGCGGGTGCCGCTGCCTGCTGAGGAGCCGAGGGCGCAGCCCGTGGATCTCACCAAGCCTGTGCAGAAGAGCGGCCCCGGTGAGCGTCCGGAGACTGCGGGGGCGTAGGCGGTGACGACGCCCCGATGGGCCACGGCCCCCGAGTCTCCACGGTCGCGGCATTCCAGGCGTCGAGATGGATACCGAGCGCGCGCAGAATTGGGGGCTGGATTCCCGGGAAGGCGGTGTCGGCAACTGGAACTCGTTGTGGTTGGGTCATCCTGCCAGACACGCACGAGCTGGCCGCACCTGGAGAGGGGCCTGGCCGCTATCGCTTCTTCGCGAGCGTCTCGACAAGCTCGACAGCGAGGGCGGCCCTGTCGCGCGGCATCGCCCTAACAAGCTGCGCGATCCGCCCCAGGGCGGCGCCGTTCCTGTCGTCGTCCCCGCCGATGCCGGCGACGAGATCCTCCAGGCGCACGCCCAGTCCCTTGGCGAGCTTCGCGAGCGTCATCAGGCTGGGTTGCCTGCGTCCCTGCTCGATGGCGCTCACGAACGAGACGTGGACGCCGCTCTTCGTCGAGAGGGCGAGCTGCGAGAGCTCGGCCTTCTGGCGGAGTTCCTGGAGCCTGGCGCCGAAGCGCCGAGCCAATCTGACGTCCCGTCTTGGCCTACCAGATGCGTTGCTCATGACCGCCAACTATGACTACAAGCGCTCTTGACGTCATTATCTTGTAGTGATATATTACCTCCATTCACGACGGATATAGTCATAGCACACCCGGTGCCGGTCGCTCCGGTGCCTGCCGGCAAGCCGTTCAAGGAGGACCCCATGGGGCTTCGGACGACCGGCCTAGCCACGATCCTGCTACTGACCGCGCCCTCATGCGCGGCTCGGGCCGCCCCGGCAGGTACTGAAGCGGAGGTCGTCCGCGTCGTCGACGGAGACACGATCGTGGTCGAACGCCACGGCAAGCGCGAAAAGGTCCGCCTCCTCGGCATCGACACGCCCGAGATCTCCTACGGTAGCCTGACCGCACAACTCGACCGTCTGGCCGACCACACCCCCGAAACCGACCGCGCCGAGCTTCAAGCGGCCATTGCCGTTGTCCGCCGCCATGCCGACCTCGCAGGGGAGCGCGCCCGTGGCGCCCGCGCCGCGTTGACGGACATCCTGGGCGAGAGATCCGTCATCCTCGTGTTCGACTCCGAGCAACCTGAGCGGGATCGCTACGGGCGCCTCCTCGTCTATGTCGAGATCGATGGCCTGGACGCGGGGAGCGAACTCGTGCACCGCGGCTTCGCGATCGCCGACGAGCGGTACACGTGCGCGCGGCTCGACACCTACATGAGTATCCAGTCCGGCGGGCGATCCCGTCCGGAGGTGAATGCCGAGTGAGCGGGGAGGGGTGCCGCGTGGCTGACCTGTGGTACTACTCGAAGCTGGGGTCGAGCGACCGACTGGGCCCGATCTCGGCCGATGAACTGCGGAAGATGGCCGCGTCGGGCGAGATAGGTCGGGACGATCTGATCTGGAAAGACGGCATGGCAGATTGGGTCCCCGCGAAAAGCGCGAAGGGCCTGTTTTCGGAACGCGCCCCGGCGGCTCCTCCTCCCCTGCCCCGGCCGAGCCGCGCTGACCCGTGGGGCAGCGGGCATTCAAGTGGGGCGCATGACCAGAAACAGGAGAAAGAGGCGATGAGGAACTTACGAGCTGACAAAACAGAGCGGCAACGTGGCAGAGCGGCTCGCTCCAGGATGCGGCCCAAAGGCGGCAAGTTGAGCAACAGGAACATTATTGTTGCTGCGGTTGTGGCCGGCGTGGTGGTAGTCGGCACCGGGTTCATCTGCACGAGCTTGGAGTCGCATCAAGGCGGCACGAGATCGGGGATGCACAAGGGCGGTACGCCCGCGAGCGAGATTGAACAGGAGATCTTGCGAGTTACTGCTGAACTCAACAGCATACCGGCCAGCAATCGTCCAGCCCGTTGGGGGCACATTCTTTTGCTGCAGAGGCTCAAGAGGAAACTGCAGCTGATAAAGACGATAGGAAGCGATGCTCTCTGTCGCCGCTGTCATGGTGATGGCGTGCTGGATCCATGCCCGGCGTGCGGCGGTAGCGGATGGGCTACGGCCCGGTCGAGCGCCGTGTCCTATTCGGGTGGTCGTCCGGTGAAGTGTAGCATGTGCGGTGGCAGGGGGACGGTGACCTGTCCTCGTTGCCACGGCACCGGCAAAGATCCCGGAGAACACATCCCAGACTGGAGCGGTCAATGGTAAGACGTCCGGCGCCTGCGGGCCGTTTTCTACCCCAAGCGCATAGTGTTCAACGGCTAGCACGTCAGCCCTCCAAGCTGAAAGTGCGAGTTCGAATCTCGCTGCGCGCTCCACGCCGGTGACGGCTGTTCCTGCCTGGGCCAAGACCGGTGTTGCCGTCGCGGGGGCGGTGATCGTGCTGATCGTCGTCGGCGTCATCTCCGACAGCGGCCGGCGTGGGGCGACGCGGAACCCATCCTCTTCCGTCGCGTCGGCGCCCGACCTGCCGCCGCCGGCCGTCGACCCGCGCGGCCTCGTCGGCGGGTGGGTGTTCGGGACGCCGGACGGGGCGGGCGGCAGCTCGGGGTTCGTCATGGCGCTCAACCGCGACCTAACGTTCGGCATCGAGATGATGACGGTCGACGCCGCGGGCAGGACGACGCCGGTGGGCTCTCTGGCCGGGACGTGGATCGTCACCGGCGACCGACTGGTGTTCACGTCAGCGGGCGGGGGGCGATGTGATGGTGCACGTGATCGTCGAACTGGCCGGGGACTCGCTCACGCTGCAGGACGTCGAGACCGGCATGCTGAAACCGATGAAGCGCCTGCCTCGATAGGCGGGGCATCGGAAGGGGGAAGGGCCATGAGCTATGCTGACCAAGGCAGCCGCGCCCGGCGCTCGGGCGGCACCGCAGGCCGGACGCGCCGCGCTAGTGCTCCGTCAACCTTCAATCCGCGGGTAGAGCCGATGCAGTTTCACGCGTGCGCCTTCAGTCGTGAACTGCCAGTTGACTTTGCCGCCGCTCTTGTTTCTTGAGTTCTCCCA
>Ga0272441_10009638_pt1 | contig 14860 bp, 15 predicted proteins | sample SSMProp6N_FD_193582 | JGI IMG/M metagenome (GOLD analysis project Ga0272441, IMG submission 193582) | Marine sediment archaeal communities from Little Sippewissett salt marsh, Falmouth, MA, United States - SSM-Prop-6N | ecosystem: Environmental > Aquatic > Marine > Wetlands > Sediment ... | reverse complement strand
TTACATTTCCCCAAAGACAGTAAAGAATCACATTTATCATATCTACCAAAAAACAGGCTCCAAAAACAGGATCCAGCTATTAAAAATTGTACAAAACGAGATTTCCCTATGTCTGTAATTTTTTAATAAAACAGCATTTGAGACTTTTTTCTCATATTGTTCGGCTTCAGCTAGTGGTATAATTAATAAATAACAGCTTATGCGGCGCCTCTTTGTATGAATATAGTGATAAGAGTAGTGTCCGTCTTATGAAAAAACATGCCTTAATCTGTTGCTGTTTGATCAGAAGTCCAGGAAACATCATTTTTATGGAAAATGAAATAAATGTTTCCTCTGGATTTTTATCCTCTGCCAGGCACAACCTATGCACCTCGGCCTCAACTGCATTATTCACTGAAACCATTATACAAGAGGAAGAGTAACATGTTTTCAAGTTTTTCAAGCAAAAAATTATTAATACCATTATTGTTTATTCTGATTGCTTGTGAAAATCCTTTAGAAGATATAATAGCTTATGATTTGCTTCCCAGTTATACCATAACCGTTGTAAATGACGGCAACGGTACTACAAATCCAGTTATTGAAACACTTAAAAAAGGTGAAGAGCTTACAGTTTCAGCTTCACCTGCACAAGGGTATTCCTTCGTTTGCTGGACTATAGAAGAGGTAACAGGAATTATAATTAATGATCAGCAGGAAGCAGAAACGATCATTGTATTAAATGAAGGGAATGCAACGATACAAGCCCATTTTGCGATTTTTCCTTCAGCAGAATTCACGCTGCACCCCAGTGAAGGCGAGGCGCCTTTAGTTGTTACATTTCATGACGAATCAACAGGCGATATCACAGGCTGGGAGTGGGATTTTGGAGACGGTAGCTCATCATTGGATCAAAATCCGGTTCATTCATATCTTTCACCTGCAAATTATACTGTTTCACTTGCAGTAACAGGACCTGCCGGAACGGATATTGAGACGAAAAAAAAATGCATCAATGTCGGAAATGTTCCTGCTGCAGTATTTTCTTATGACCCTTCAACAGGAGACGATCCCCTCATTGTCACCTTCACAGACGAATCTACAGGAGATATCTTTTCATGGAACTGGAGTTTTGGTGATGGTGAAAAATCGACTGATCAAAATCCTACACACACCTATGTTTCTCCGGGTAATTATACTGTTTCATTGACTGTAACAGGTCCTAGAGGAGAAGATACTATTGCAATTCAGGATTGCATAAATGTAGGAGAATTTCCCCTTGCCTCTTTTACTGTTAGTGCAACGCAATGTGAACCGGGAGATATTGTTACATTTACAGACACTTCTACCGGGGATATAAATAACTGGTCCTGGGACTTCGGTGACGGGGGAACATCCACTGATATTAATCCATCCCATCAGTATACCGATGCCGGATATTACACAGTTACATTAGAAACTACCGGACCCTCCGGAACTGATACTGAAACAACAACTATTTCAGTAGGTGAACCGCCTGTTGCTGATTTTACTGCGAATATTGAAAACGGCCAGGTTCCATTGACAGTTTCTTTCAATGACAGCTCAACTGGGGATTATGATCTATGGGAATGGGATTTTAATAATGACAGCACAATAGATTCCTATCAGCAGAATCCTTCATATTCATTCACTGTTCCGGGGATATATACTGTCTCACTGAGAATAACAGGATCCGGAGGAACAGATACAATAGAAAAATCAAACTTGATTGAGGTTGTTGCACATCCAGAAATAGTAATAAAGAAAGATGAATCTGTTCTAAGCAATGGATCCGGAATATACACATTTTCTACAACATTTGTAGAGGCGACAAGTTTGAATACGGAATTTACTATTGAAAACAGTTCCTCATGGACAGGGAATCCTGATGCCACCATGGAAATAAGCGGCATTTCAGTTACCGGAACAGACTCCGCTATGTTTACACTGCTTTCAGGTACAATTAATCCGATTTCTGTATCACCTTCAACTCCACTTACTATCCCTTCAGGTTCAAGTGAAACATTTAACATTTCTTTTACTCCGGCTTCCGGCGGATTGAAATCAGCAACAGTTGTCATAGAACATGATGATATCGATGAAGCATCTCCGTATACATATACTGTGCGGGGTACAGGAACCGGTTTCAGAACTATAGAATCCGACGGGAATGTAGGTCATTATTCTTCTATTGCAGCAAGCGATAATGTCATTTATGCGGCATATATGGATTATACCAATACTAATTTTTATTTGCAGAAATCATTCGATAAGGGAGCAACATGGCTGTCTGAACCCATCGAGATTGATGGATTCTCAAATGGCTGGGATGGTATTTCCATTGCCTTAAGCGGTGACAACATTTTAAATATTGCATATAACAAAAACGATGCTATCTGGTATGCCAGATCCACGGACGGCGGTGCTACCTGGAGCTTAAAGAAGAAATTAGATGATACTGCTTCTAATGATTATTCTATAACCCCATCAATAGCCCACTCACCTGATGGATCGAATATATACGTCTCCTACTATTCTACCAGCAGTACTGATGGTTTCTACATTGCTGTTTCAAATGACGGGGGTCAATCATTCGGATATAATAGTTTCAGCACAGGTAATTGGTCTGGCATTTGCTCTTCTATAACTGTGGAAAGAATAGATACGGAAGATCATATTTATGCATCTTATGATAGAAATGATGGTTATGTGTATTTTGTAAAATCCGTAGATAGCGGACAAAATTGGAGCACTCCAATTGCTGCGGGAAGCGGAAATCCGCAAAAAGCAACATCGATCGCAGTAGATGGTTCCGATATTTATATTGCATGGAATGATCAAGATGATAATCTTAAATTCATGTACTCGAGTAACTCAGGAAATAGTTTCAACAGTCCTATTACAATCTGCAGCAGCACCAGTGATACCTATGATTTTACCAATAGAGCACTAGGAATGATTAGCGGAGGAACCGGCCGCTCAGATGACAGTCTCTATATTATATATTCGTATTACCACGACCTGGTATTAAGAAAATCAACAAATGGAGGACAGAACTGGGAAGCAGAGGTTAATCTTAATGAAGCTGCAACAGTAATGAATCCCGCATTATTCGTTTTAGGAGAAAGCATATATATTACATACTATGATTACCGCACTTCATATCGGGATTTACTATTTGTAAAGTCAACGAATAAGGGATTAACGTGGTAATACAGCTCACCCTGATTTTTAGACTGGTTCCTCATCATGAGATGTATGCAAGTATCTGCTAATATTTGTATGCTCCTGACTGGGCTTGCCTTTGGAACCCGTTGAAACTATACGCATTTCATAATTTTTTCCTTTCAACACGATAGAATTACATTCGGCACCAAAATCACTGAAAAATTCATATTTCCCTATAAAGTATTTTCCGGAAGCGTAATGCGTGATATACTATACTTCATATAACTGAAGTAAGGAGAAATTTATGGCTGAAAAAGAAATCCTGGTTGTATCTTCCAAGGTTAAGAATTACATCAAAAAAAATGGTGAACTAAAATGCTCCGCAAAAGTATTCGAAGCGCTGTCTGACAAGATCAGAGAAATGTGCGATAACGCTATCGAAAACGCTAAGAATGACAAAAGAAAAACCGTACAGGAAAAAGATTTCTAACTGATTAATTTAGCGAAAATAAGGGTTGTTGCCGGAATCCGGGAACAGCCCTTCATTCATCCTTCGTAATCCTATAAAAAATTACAAATTATATTTTTTCTCCAGATTAACCTTATACCGAAGAATCCGCGGCCGGTTGTATCTCTGGGCAATAATGCACGGAGCATTGCTTGCGGCTGCATAAGGTATCATCCAGACAGCAATAATCCAGTCATTCCAAATGAAAAACAGCACAGCTGAGAATAAAATAATCCAGTGAGTCAGTTCAGCCCGGCAGGTCTCTTTTACAAATTCATCATAATAATCCGGTTCCCGGCCGGCAAGAATATGCTTCTTGGGAAAACCTCCCCTGAACATGGTCGCTCCATCGGGGAGATATTTTTTCCACCTGGCTACAAGGAAAATCTTATCATAGATCAATCCCTCCTGCTCCCATGGGCGGGTTTTATAGAGCAGGCTGTCAGGATAAAATCTTTCCAGGGGAAGCCGCGAAGCAAGCCAGGCTCCCAGCATGTGCAGAACAAACCATACCGCAATATTAACGAGAATAACTATATATACAGGGGTCACACCGGCCTTCATTAGACCTGCCTTCCTTTCCAGGTTATCTCTTTTTTGAAAAAAGTAAGAAAAAAAGAGCGGGAAAAGAGAATGTGAAAAAACATCAGGGGAACCGGGAAAAAAAGAGGGGTTAGTAACCCGAATCCGCCGATTCGCCGAAGCATCCACCCCACCTGTACAGCATACATGAGGTAAATTATCAGATAAAGAAAACTGACCAATGCTCCCGGCAGTGTTACTGCCAGCCGGAGGATAAGGACAAATGCCACTGTTCCCCCGGACAACCATAGAATAGACAGCAGCAGGAGCAGGCTCGAAGTTCCCGCAGCGGAGGCCATACCCTTTGACCAGCCTTCCACCAGGGACCTGAATCCCTCAGGGTACATCCTGAAATTAACACTCCCCTTTCCGCCGAAAAGAGAAAAATCAAATCCCGCTCTCCGGAAGGCGCTGCCCAGGGCAATATCTTCGACTACAACGTTTTTGACGGCTTCATGGCCTCCGGCTTTGAAATAATCATCCCGGAAACAGACAATACAGGGGCCGAACATACCATTAACCCTTAGCTTACTGCCGGCCATGGTAAAGGCCCCAAGCCCCGAAACAACGATAATATTGAAAAAAGCGGAAAGATATTCGTAGGGTTTTTTCATTACATGATAAGGCTGTACAGCAACAGGCTTTTTTTCAACCATGAATGTTGAAAGCAGCTTTTTAAGTCCATCCTTCCCTAGAACTACATCCGCATCCAGGAAAACAAGGATTCTTTTTCCAGCGGCCCGGGCGCCCTGCCAGCAGGCCCAGCTTTTACCGACCCATCCGGAAGGTTTTTCATCGACTTTAACCACACGAACGCCAAAGGATAGCGCTGTATTTACCGTATCATCTGAAGACTGGTCATCCACAACAATGACTTCCCCGGCCTGTATTGTCTGTTCCTTCAAGGAACGGAGCAGTACCGGCAGCCGCAGTTCCTCATTCCTGGCTGGTATGATAATACTCACTTCTCCGGGAACGATTGTGATGTTTTCATGCATCCGGGGATACTTTAACCTCCACAAGATGAAAAACCCAATCGGCCACATGATCAGAGCAAAATAAAAGAAGAAGGGACTGAACACATTTTTCTCCTAAAGCTTTCTGTTATATCTGAAGGTAAATACCGTAACCGTCAAAAAAACACAAAAAATGCCGGCAAGTATATACAAATCGTTTTTTATATCTGCTATTCCTCTGCCCATGAGCATCGCAGAGTTTATTCCATGGGAAAGGTAAAGCACGGGATTTATTTTAGATATCCTGGAAAAAAACGGCGGCATCATCTCAAGGGGAAGGAAAATGCCCCCGGTAAACATGAAAAGCATGTTGAGGATTTGGGCGACAGCTGCAGAAGCTTCAATAGACTGTAGAACTCCGGCAAGGAAAAATCCTACCACCCCGAAGGCCGCAGCCCCGGCAAAGTAAACAAGACGAAAAGCCCCCGGATTAATGGAAAAACGGACATCGAAAATAAGCCGGGCAGCTGCAGCGAGAAAGCCGATCTGCAGAAGGCCGACAATGCTCCGCTCGATAATCAGGCTTAATGTGAAATCGACTTTTGATAATGGTGTGAAGATAAATCTTTTGAGAAATCCCTGGTTCCTGTAGGTAATGATAATCTGGGGAAGAGCGAAAAAACAATTCAGCATCAGGGAGATTCCCGCTATCCCGGCCAGGAGATAATAGACGTATGAATAGGAACGGCCTTCAAGAGTCGCCAGTTCAAGGGTATAGGGAAAAAATTCCCTTCCTTTGAATTTTTCAGCATAAAAATCAATGTTCATCCTGTCCAGAATGGAAGTGAGAAGAAAAGAAAATTGCCTGTACCGTTCAGTTATGAGTACACGGTATTCCCGGTCTTCCGGTCCCCTGGTGATATAGGCATAAATCCTATTTTCAAAAAGAGCGGTTTTCCCTTCCGCCGGATCCAGAGTGATAAAATTCAGCGCTGTATCCTGTTCTCCCTGAAACGTACGTGCGCCTCTCTCGATTTCTTCAAAGACCGCCGGGTCAACACCGACAATCACTGAATCCTCCCTGAAACCCTCCTGGCCGAATATAAATCCAAAAAGAACAAGAAGAAAAACCGGGAACAGCAGCATCCAGAAAAGGGACTGCATGGACCTGGATTCCTGAAGAAAAAGATATTTAACCAGATTGCCGATGATCACCAGCCTCTTCAACCTTCTCCTCCTGTACAGACAAAATAAACATCCTCCAGGTCCGGCACATGAATGGATAAACTCCGAATTGATATTCCTGCTGAAGAAGTGATGGAAAGAAAATATTTCATGTCATCTTCCACATTCATTGTAAAAATTGAATAAGACCCGGCATGTCCCTTTTTCAGCTGAAAGCGGTCCTGAAGTATGCTGATTATACCGTCCTCTGATTCATTGAACTCAAAGTCAATCCTTTTGTTCATTCCCGCTTCCTTCAAGAGGTCCTCCGGAGATCCCAGACTTCTGAGGATGCCGTCTTTCAAAATAGCCACCCTGTCTGAAAGAAGTTCCGCCTCTTCCATATTATGAGTTGTCAGCAGGATGGTTTTTCCCTGTTCTTTGAGGATGCCCATTGAAGACCACAGCCTCCGCCTGGCTTCAGGATCCAGACCGGTACTCGGTTCATCAAGGAATACTATTTGAGGATCATGCACTATGGCAACGGCTATATTCAAAAGCTGTTTTTCTCCTCCTGAAAGATTGCGGACCATCTGCCGCTCCTTGCCGGTAAGATGAACCGACCGTATTACCTCTTCCAAAGGCAGAGTTCTTGTGTACAGTTTACTGTACATGGCAAGCAGTTCAGAAACCCTAAGATGGGAGAGCGAATGGGAGTCCTGAATAGCCACACCGATTTTTTCCCGCACCTCCCGGTCTCCGGTATTTTTACCCAGAATAGTGAAACTTCCGCTGTTGTAGGTACGAACTCCTTCGAGGATCTCCATAATGGTGGTTTTTCCTGATCCGTTCGGTCCGATAAGGGTAAATACCTCCCCCCTCCGGACATTGAAGCTGATCCCCTTGAGGACCTTTTTTTTACCGTAGGATTTATACAGGTTCATGACTTCAATAACTGTTTTCATTGACTATACCACAAAAGGGATAAGCATTTTCGTCCGTTTTTTATATTCCCGGTATAATGCTCCGAAATGGTTGAGAAGGATATTTTCCTCCTCCCGAACCCGGATATAAATACCGGTAAAACTGAGAATAATGCAAATTGGAGTAGCAAAAATATGATTAAAGGCGATCCCGATTCCGCAGAATCCGAGAAATAGACTAAGGTAGCCGGGGTGACGAATGTATTTATAAAACGAAGTGGTAATAAGCTCCTGACCCGGCTGTACCCCCAGGTTCACTGAAAATGATTTGCCCAGCTGCAGTACCGAGCCGAGACGAATCACTATAGCTGCTGCGAGAAAAGGAAGGCAGAGGTATCGGTGAAAGGTAAACGGCTTCAGGAAATTATCATGAAAATTCGGGGGCAGTTTTCTTCCTCCCAGAGTTCCAGCCACAAAAAAGGCCAGCATTATGTATTTTGTGATTTTTTCCTTGTTTGAGGATGTTACTTTCCTGTTGTAGAACAGATGGAGATAAAGTTCGAACACAAGCCATACTCCGGTAAAGATAAGGAAAAGTATCTGTCCAGTAATCATCTTTTTACTCTTTTTAAATTATAATGCCCGGAATTATTTTAACAATAGGAAATCCGCTTTGAGAGACTTCTTAAAGGACTCTACTTTGTAAAAAAGATACATTGCTGAATCCTCACTGCTTAGACTGGGCCCTTTCCGCCTGAAGGCCCCCTACGCCCCAGAATCCATCCAGGAAATACCTGTCGAAATCCTCCTCAGGAAAGATCTTTTTCCCCATTTTAACGGCAACATCATGCTCATACAAAATCGAAACAAACTCTTCTACTGCTGCACGGTTTTCCCCGGAAACAGACTGGTCTTCCCTGCCTTCAAATTGAGCAAGAGCTGTTACATAAGCTTTCAAATATAACTGGAAGCACCTCCGGGCAGTATCAAAATACTGCCGCCGCTCCTCTTCCGGTGCTCTTTCAGGCTCCACCATTTCCAGGCGGAAGGGGCTTTTATAAGGATCAAGATGAAGTGTAAGCTCCCCGAAACCTTCAGTTTTCCAGTAGGGCCGGGCTAAGTCCATAGCTTCCCGGATTTTATCAGCCTCGGCACCGAAAAAAGAATCAAGATCCAGGGTTGCGGAAAATGAGTAAAAATCCATATACAGTGCCCCGTCAACGCCGGGCATGGACTTCAGAGCATCACCGTGAAAAAAGGGAAGGCTGTACTCCGGCCGGGGCCGGATCATAAAGGTGAAATCAAAATAATTTCCGGTGTTTTTTCCGATTTCCAGCTGATTTACCGTGGCCGTTTCTATTACCGGTGATTCGTAGCTTTTCAGAAAAAGGGTCAGGTTTTTAGTTTTAAACATACTACGGTAAAGAGGATTCAGGCTAAGGGAGTAATCCTCAAAATAACGGTTTATACTGCGCTCCGAAGCCTGGTGCTGTTCCAGGAACTCAATGAAATCATTTCTCATACTTACGAATGTTCCGAAATCATCGGGAAAAGGTTTCAGCAGGAAGACAAATGCCAGGATAATAAATAAGAGCACAATGGGGCCGAGAGACAGCAACACTATTTTCCCGCATTTCTTCATGATTTTTCCTCAAAGAATGTTTTTATTTATTTTGATGCTGCATAATTAAATGTGCAATAAAAATATTCTTTTTGACACTCCCGTTCAGCCTATACTACACTTTTTCATATGGAGAAGTACGACACTGCAGTAATAGGCGCCGGCATGGCCGGTTTGGTGTGTTCAGGGTTCCTGGCAAAGGCGGGAAAAAAAGTTATTGTTCTGGAGCAGAATCATCAGCCCGGGGGCAACATGGGGGGCTTTAAAAGGCAGGGCTACTATTTCGATGGCGGAGACCAGTCCTTTGAAAGTCTGGGCATTGTGTTTCCGATCCTCAAAGAACTGGGAATTTATGATGATATAAAATGGCAGCAGACCCGTTTCCGCATGGTTTCCGAGGATTTTGACTTCATGGTTGATGACCTGAAAACCCCTGAAGAGGCTTTGCACCGGGCATTTCCTGAGGAAACAGGCCTTAAGGAACTCTTTGATGAAATCAGGACTGTCTCAAAATTCCTCAGTTCCAACTGCAGTCCCGCAGAATTTCCTCTACTCAATGACTTCCGGGTCTACAAACTGTTTTCCATTCTTCCCTACATTCCGAAACTGCTTAAGTGGACAAAGTTCAGCTACCGGGAAAAAGCCTGTTCCGTGATAAAAAATCCCGCTCTGAGGAACTGGTTTACATCAATAGGCTACTTCCGGATGCCCTATCTTTTCTTTGCAGGATTCTGGCATCTATGGGCCCATGATTACTGGTATCCAGTCGGCGGAATGCGTGCAATGCACCTGCGCATGAAAAAGGCAGTCGAAGAATGGGGCGGCGAATTCCGGTTCAACACCCTTGCTGAAAAAATACATGTCCGGAAAGGAAAAGCCGCCTCTATCGAAATGAGTAAAGGAGAACCGGTTTACGCGGATAAAATCGTCTATACCGGAGATTATAAAATCCTGGTGGGAGGACTTCTCACGGAAGAGGTTTTCAAACCGAAATTTGTCCGGCAGATCAGCACCGCAGGCCTTACCGAAGCCCTGGTAAATATCTACCTTGGGGTAAACACTCCCCGGATGAACCTGGAAGATCAAATGAAGGCGGAACATGTGTTCTACTTCCCCAATTATGACGTGATCTTCCCGGAGAGGGACTCTCCCGCAGACATCCACGCCGGAATGTGGGTGACTGCGAATCTTATGGGAGAGGGAGGGCCGGATTTATCCCCGGAAGGGAAAAGTTCTCTGGTACTTCAAACCTACAGTTCCTATCCCTGGCAGAACTTCTGGAATGCAGGTGACGAGGGTAAAGGGAGGAGTGAAGAATACACGGCCTTAAAGCAGAAGGTAGCGGAAGAGCTGATTGAAACAACTGAACGATTTATGCCGGGGCTTGGAGAAAATATTGAGTTTACCGATGTGGGGTCCCCTTTGAGCCTGTACCGGTTTACCAGGAATACCAACGGGGCCAGCGGAGGATGGTGCTACTGGGACAAGGTCTCTCCGGTATTCAAAGCCCGGGGCCTTAATCTGTTCCGGACCCCCCTCAGCAACCTTTTTGCCGCAGGACATTATTCAGTATGGCCCGGGGGGGTGATATCAGCAGCTTTAAGCGGCCGCCTCGTTGCGAATCTTGTGCTTGGGAAATCTGTACTGACGCCTTTAGGCAAATAGCTAATGCCAGTGCTTCCGGTGAAACCGGACTACCATGTGCACTTCTGCGGAATCCTTTCCGATATTTTCTATTGAATGATCAATATCGCAGTGATAGGTGATGAAATCGCCTGTTTCCAGATCAGTTACATTTTCACCGGCAGTAACCCGGATTTTCCCCCTGATTACCGTAAGAAACTCTTCGGTCCTCGGGAAATGGGGGGATGACTCAAGAGAACCCCCGGGAGCAAAATCAAGAAGATACATTTCCAGATCCTCCACCATAGATCCCGGAGAAAGAACTTTCAGGTGCAGACCTTCGCTGTCCGTATCAAGGGACATGATGGAATCTTTCTTTACCACTGTAAAAATCCGGGGCGGTTCACTTCCCCCTTTCATCAGATCATTAATATCAATTCCCAGTCCCTGGGCGATTTTCCAAACTGTTGCAACTGTGGGATTCGCCTTTTCAGCTTCAATCTGCGAAAGCATGGCCTTTGAAACGCCGCTTTTTTCAGACAGCACACTGAGGGTAAGGTCCATCTGCTTGCGGATTTTCTGAATATTCCTGCCGATTAGAGGGCCCTGCTCTTGTTTCATCTCTGCCTCCGGAGACTGCCAGTTGACAGCTGTTGTTTTGTTCACTATAATGAACTTATGTTTAATTTATTTTACTAAGTATTGATCCGCCTGTCAAGTTCGAGGAGGGCTTCTGTGAAAAGGATATTGATAACCGGGGCTTTGGGTCAGCTGGGATCGGAACTCTGTTCTGCCCTTAGTTCCAGGTACGATTCCGGAACAGTAGTGCTCTCGGATATAAAGGAACCGTCGAATATTTCAGAAAAGACCGGCTGTCCTTATGTTCAGCTTGATGTGAGGGACGGAGCAAGCCTGATAAAGCTGGTTAAGCATTATCATATTGATACAATTTATCACCTTGCCGCCCTGCTGTCGGGAACTTCCGAGCAGACACCTCAGAAAGCCTGGGACATCAACATGAACGGTCTGGTCAATGTTCTGGAAGCAGCCCGGCTTTGCAGCTGTTCCGTGTTTACTCCCAGCTCAATCGGTGCTTTCGGGCCAACAACAATAAAGGACTGGACACCCCAGGACTCAATCCAGCGGCCTACGTCTATGTACGGGATCACCAAAGCTGCCGGTGAACTCCTCTGCGATTATTACAATCATAAATACGGTATTGATACCAGGGGAGTGCGGTATCCGGGAATCATCTCCAACGTAACTCCCCCCGGGGGAGGGACAACTGATTACGCTGTAGATATCTACTATGCCGCTGTAAAGGAAAAAAAATACACCTGTTTTCTCCAGGCGGACACTTATCTGGATATGATCTACATGCCCGATGCTATTAAAGCAGCCCTGGATCTGATGGAAGCTGACCCCTGCAGGCTCAGACATAGAAACGCTTTTAATGTCTCTGCCATGAGTTTCTGCCCCGAAGATGTTGCCGCTTACATCCGGAATATTATTCCGGAATTTGAAATTGATTACAAAATCGACCCGGTCCGCCAGGCAATTGCCAATTCATGGCCGAATAATATGGAAGATTATGCTGCCCGGGTGGAGTGGGGATGGGAACCGGAATACGACCTTGAATCAATGACTGAGGACATGCTTTCAGTGCTCTCGGACCGGGAGAAAAACGAAAAAGAAGGAGCTGTACATGTCTAAAAAGATTATCAATGACTGTATTCAGACCTTTGAAAGCCTGAAAAAGGAAGGCTTTTATAAAAATGAAAGGATCATCACCTCTCCCCAGGGTGCGGAAATCACAGTCATAACCGGAGAGAAGGTCCTCAATTTCTGCGCCAATAACTATCTCGGCCTTGCGAATCATCCGGACATCATCACAGCCGCAAAAGCAGCTATTGATGAATGGGGATACGGCCTCTCCTCTGTCAGGTTTATCTGCGGGACCCAGGACCTGCATAAAAAGCTTGAGCAGGACCTCTCAGTCTTCCTCGGAACGGAGGACACCCTTCTCTATGCCGCCTGTTTTGATGCTAACGGCGGGCTTTTCGAACCCCTTCTCGGAGAAGAGGACGCCATCATCTCCGACGAATTGAACCACGCATCCATTATAGACGGTGTCCGGCTCTGTAAAGCCCGGCGCCTGAGATACAAACACAGCAGTATTGACGACCTTGTCCGATGTCTCAGGGAAGCTTCCGCCGCCAGATACCGCATTGTCTGTACGGACGGTGTTTTTTCCATGGACGGGGATATAGCTCCTCTGCCGGGCATCATTGAGGCGGCCCGGGAACACGATGCCCTGGTTATGGTGGACGACTCCCATGCAACCGGATATATCGGCGATACCGGAAAGGGTACTCCGGAGTATTGGGGCGTTACCGGAGAGATAGACCTGATAACCACTACCTTCGGCAAAGCCCTGGGCGGCGCTTCCGGAGGATGTACTTCAGGCAAGAAGGAACTCATTGAAATGCTCCGGCAGCGGTCAAGGCCCTATCTTTTCTCCAACACCCTGGCTCCCGCTGTTGCAGGGGCGACCAGGAAGGCCCTGGAAATCCTCTCCCGTTCCGGGGACCTGATTAGAGCATGCAAAGAAAACGCGGAATACTTCAGGGGAAAAATCCAGACTGCCGGCTTTACCATCATTCCCGGGGAAACCGCCATAGTGCCCATTATGCTGAAAAGTGAAAATTTGGCCCTGGAAATGGCGGATCTTCTTCTGAAAGAAGGGATTTATGTTATCGGCTTTGCCTACCCGGTAGTACCCAGGGGAAAGGCCCGGATCCGGGTCCAGCTTTCAGCAGCCCACACCCGGGACCATCTTGACAGAGCAGTAGGAAAATTCATTACTATCGGCAAGAGGCTTTCAGTAATATAAGATGACCATTTACACTGCCGCAATAACTCTGCTCCTCATCATGGACCCCTTCGGGAATATCCCTATTTTCCTCTCTGTCCTCGAAAATGCCGACCCGAAGCGGAGGAAGATGATCATTTTCCGTGAATTGGTAATTGCCCTGGGCATTCTGACGCTGTTTCTCTTTTTCGGAAAGTATATCCTGGCCGGACTGCATATTTCGGAACCCGCTCTGAGTATTTCCGGAGGGGTTATTCTGTTTCTTATTTCGATAAAAATGATATTCCCCGGAATCAGCGCCGTAAATGATACGCCAAGACAGGAAAACGAACCTATGATTGTTCCTCTGGCGATGCCCCTGGTGGCAGGCCCCTCCTCCATGGCTATGGTGATTCTTTTTTCCACCCAGTATCCTGAAAGAATGGGCAGGTGGGTTGCGGCTCTGTTTATGGCCTGGGCCGTAACCTGTGTCGTTCTGATTCTTTCTGATTATCTCCGTACTGTGCTGGGAAGAAGGGCAATTAATGCTATTGAACGCCTCATGGGAATGATTTTAACAACTATGGCTGTTCAGATGCTGTTAACAGGATTTTCCGCTTACGCCGAAACACTGGGCTGATCTGTTTCAAGCACCCTGGAGCAGAGGTCATCTATTGAAGAGCAGGATCTTTCTTCCAGAAAGCGGCTTTCTCCCTGGATAAACTCATAAAAATCCCCGGGGAGGCCGGTCTCTTCAGAATATCCCGCAAGGATAAAACGGATATCAGAACAGGTCTCAGAAGCCCTGCGGAACACCTCTTTCGGTAAAGCGCCTTCAGTTGTAAAAGTATACATCAGCCGGGAATCGGAGATCCTTGTTCTCTGAATATCCGTTGCACCGCCTTTTGCTCCCCAGTTTGCAATCTCCCAATACTCCCCCGCACGGGTCCAGCCTCCCTGAAGTTTTTCATCGGGAATGGGAACTAGACTATGAAAACTTAATGCATATTCAGGACTGCATTCAGGCCCCCCCTGTATTCTGCAGGAGACACATCCGGAAGAAGCATATCCCGGATAAACCCCCTCAGCATCCCGGGTAAATTTGTCCAGAACAGAGGACTCTCCCTCAACAAGAAGACAGCAGTTAAACCGTATCATAAATATCCTATTGCTCCTCCATTTTAGGAATATCTGCAAAATATACTTAACTTTGAGGCCTTCGGCAATTTTTACTAAAGGTTCTGCTAAAGAGGAAATCGAAATCCGGCAGGTAAGCACAGGCTAAAAAGTAATAGAATGATGTATAAATTCTTAGTAAAAGGTTCGGAAATATCGATATAAAAAACATGGGAAAGCATCTTTACCGGACATGTCTCTTAGCCGTTCCTAAAATGAAGAAAAAAATCTACGCCGCGTCAATTATAATAAGTGTGCTTGTATTTACATCCTGCACAGGACTCCCAG
>Ga0272441_10009637_pt1 | contig 14861 bp, 13 predicted proteins | sample SSMProp6N_FD_193582 | JGI IMG/M metagenome (GOLD analysis project Ga0272441, IMG submission 193582) | Marine sediment archaeal communities from Little Sippewissett salt marsh, Falmouth, MA, United States - SSM-Prop-6N | ecosystem: Environmental > Aquatic > Marine > Wetlands > Sediment ... | reverse complement strand
GGAGGATTTTGGAATTTGAGTTTGCAAAGGACAAGATAGAAGGTTATACCCTTGATATAGATGCGACGGGGATAAAAGCGGAGAAGTATGAAGCAATGATGACTTATAAGGGTTTTAGAGGCTATATGACCAACTATCGGCATATAACCCTTGTTACCAGTATAAGTTGTATTGGCTTCAAATTTCTCCGCTACAATCTCCGTAGCATCTATGTCCAACGTATAATCCTTGATGCCATCCCTTTGCATTGCTTTGTGAAGAATCCTGCTGTTCACCTGCAAAAGACCATGAAGTCCACCGTTAGAACCAATTCTGCGCAACCAGACGCCATATGCATCCGGCGAGGGTATCCGCTTTAAATCCAATAGCTTGCATATACCAACGTCTGACCTTATCTCACGAATGTCCTCGAGGCTTCTGCCACCACCATGAAGCATCAACAACAATGGATAAAAATAAGTCGATGCTTTGAAACCCCGGTTGCTACCAGGCTTGGGCATATGATCGTCAACTAAACTGCTCAATCCCAATCCAAGAACAAACTCGCCAAATAATGACAAACCTGAATGGGAAGTTAATTTGTCGTTTGTATTTTTTAACTTGAATGGTAAAATCGTTTGAGTTATCATGTTCTCACCCTGTTGGTTAAAGGAATTAAGAACTTATTCATTCATATTATCCTTAATTAACAGGGTCTTTTCAATTAATCAAGAAAAAAAATTATCTTCTATATCGGTTTTAGGGGTTTCACACTCATAATTTAGATTTGATGATTCCTGATTTCAAAAAATGGTGAAGAGATTGAAAGATAAACCCCATAGAGAAATAATCTCTACGGGGTTATAATCAGGTTTGTCAACTAATAACTTATTTAACCTTTATAGATATCTCTTTAGGTTTTTTCTCTTCTCTCTTTTTCAGCGTAATGAAGAGCTCACCATTCCTGTATTCAGCATCCACATTCTTCTCATCAACATTATTGGGAATCCTGAAAGATCTCGAGAACTTGCCATATCTTTTCTCAACACGATGGTAATTATCCTTCTTCTCATCAACTTCAAATTTTCTTTCGCCCATAACCGTCAGCATGTTGTTTTCCATATTTATTGAAATATCTTCCTTTTTGATCCCGGGTAAGTCAGCGGTAACTACAAATTCATCTTTAGTTTCGTTAATGTTGACACGAGGCATCCAGGCTCCTCCACCGAAAGTTTCTTCCTTCTCATCTCCGGCCAACTCATCAAAGAGTCTTGTCATTTCCTGATGCAAACGACCTAATTCTCCAAAAGGATTGTAACGAATAATTGGCATAATCTAAACCTCCTTATAAGATGTTAAATCATTTAACCAAATTAAATACCATGTAATCTGTTTATTTAACTATCATATAACTTGATAGTCAATCTATAAAGTAATATAGTAACATGATTGTAAAAAGTCAAGTTTTTTTCTGATTTAATAAAACTTTTTACAAAGCTAGCCCCTTACATCATCTTGAATTCTTGATTTTGAAGCATTTTAAAGGTATCATTTAAAGTTATTAAAAATTTTTTAACTTTAAAAAATTTAATCGAGAAACCTTAAATTGTTAAAAAATATCTTAAAATTAAATCAAAATACTGAAGATGATGTCCAGTTGCCATTATTTGATGTTAAATCGGATAAAAGGCTTAAAATTGAAGTATATATTTTCTCTCTTGTTTTCCTTTTGACTTTAATCGTAGGTGTTACAAAAAAATATAATCTCATGAACTTCTGGCAGAGAAACCTGATTATTGATAATGAACCGATGAACATTGGATTTAAAACGATAGAACCCGTTGAAAAAAGATCAAATGACTCCAATACCGAGAATAAATTTATTGAACTGTATAACCAGAATATCGATGGTGATTCTTTTGATGTCATTGATATAACTTTAAGATCTAAAGCTGATATTACTCAAGGATACATTTCCTGGAAAAATGAAAAAGATGATAACTGGAAGATAGAAAAGAGTTTTTATTTTGATGTAGGTGAGGTTGTTAGACCGATCTATCACAAACACTTTTCAATCAATGTTGGAGAACACTCCTTATGGAAAGGAAAAATAGATCAGCTAAGATTTAATTTTCCTCAAAAGGACAATTCCTCTCAAATAGTCAAGGCATCAATCCACCGTGATTATTTTCTAAAATTACTGAACATGAAATATAAAAGGATCTTGATCTTCATTATCTTAATGATTTTTACAATTCTAATATTATACCCGTCTAGTCTAAAAATATTTTTCAAAGATGATACAACTTTTTCTAAAGATAAAGTTCAAAGTGATTTATTTTTCATTGGTCTGATATTCCTTTTTGGATTTGTTTCCTTAATACCTTTTGATGTCTATCCTCACCTGAGATTTTATTTATCATCAGTACCCCTGACTCTACCATCAATAATGTTAATATTCCTGGTTTTTCTTTTTGTAGTTATAAAATTACTGGGAAAGGAACCACTTAAGAATTTCAAACTCAACGGTTTTGAGATAAGCTTCATTTTTTTACTCATTGCATCATTTATTTCATTTAAAAATGCTGAATTTGTCAGGGATTCAAAAATACTTATGATCCAATTTTTTATACCTACATTCCTTTTCTGCTTTTTTTTGATCCGTTTCTTAAGCAAAGAATCTTATTTTTACAGGTTGATTCACTGGGGATTATTTTTTAGTACTTTCAGTGCTGCATATAGTTTAGCGGAATATTTCTTCAACAATAATGTCCTATTCGACAGGTATCTGATTACTTACAATCCCTTTTTGGCAACATTCTCGAACTATGGGCCATCCTATGGAACTTTCATTCATCCCAACGTTTTTGGTTCTTACCTGATAATCTTCATACCTTTTTCCATTTTTATTTTCCTATCTACGAACAATCCAACATGGAAAATGTACGGATTTATCTGCTCATTTATTCAAATTTTAGGTTTATTTGCATCAAGAAGTTGGGGTTCTTTTGTTTCGTTAATAGCTATATGCATAATAATGCTTTTCAAAATTGAAAAAAGAATATTCAAAACCCTTGTGATACTGGTACTCTGCATAGTAATAATTACAATAGGTATCCATTTCAAACCTTACAGGGATTATATTAAAAGGGCTAAAGAAATCGGTTTGAATGCTCCTCCATTCAATACACCCGAATTTGAAATATATAATCGTAAGCATTGGCACGAGATATACAGACCAAATTATTACAGCGTTTACAGCAGGGAATTGATGTTTAAATATATCATGCGGATACTCGAGAAATATCCCTTTTTCGGACTTGGACTGAACAATTTTGTTCCACGTTTTTATGAATTTACTGATGTGGTTGGTGTATACCTCGAGCAGGGACCGATTATTAACAACCAGTATATAATGTTACTCGGAGAGACCGGATTGATAGGATTCAGCAGCTTTCTTTTTATGCTCTTTTTTATATTCAGAAAGTTATTTCAAAAATCGAGAAATGTGAATTCAGCTATTGAGAAGACTTTTATTTTCTTTTGCGGAATTAGCATAACAGGATTTTTACTTAATATCATATTCTATGACGGATTTTATTGGTGGGCACCTAATTTTTGCTTTTTCCTAATCACCATGTCCATTTTTACTTTTTCAAAACCTTTAAAATCTGAATCATCAAAAAGGATTTGAGATAATGAAGGTTTTACTTGCAAATACCCCTTATGTTAAAGAATCTGGGAAGTATGGTGTAAAAGCTGGTGCGAGATGGGCAGCAATTCGTTCAAGGGTCAGGGGAATGCAATATTTCCCTTTTCCTTTCTTCATGGCATACGCAACTGCTGTTCTGAAGAATAACGGATTTGATGCAATAATCCGTGATTTTATAGCAGAAGAATTAGAATTCGAAAAATCGATAACTGAAATAAAAAGAATTAAACCGGATATCCTTGTTTTGGAAACATCAACACCTTCAATATATGCTGACCTTGAAGTTGTTTCACAGGTAAAGAAAAATTCAGACAGTCTCATTGTCCTGGTCGGTCCTCATGCATCAGCTTTTCCCACAGAACTTATGCAAGAGAATCCAATTGATTACTTAATCCCCGGTGAATATGAATATACATTGAAAAAACTCGTAAGAGCCCATGATACGGGTAAGGAGGATCTGAATTCTATCAAGGGATTATATTTCAGGTCTGAAGGCGAAATTAAAAACACCGGTCAATCCGATTTAATCGATGATTTGGATGATTTACCATACCCCGAAAGGGAAGGCGTTCCTTTACAAAAATATACTGATCCTTCATGTAAGAAATTTCCCAATATAAGCATACTGGCAAGTCGTGGATGCCCTAAAAAATGTATATTTTGTCTCGAGCCTTCTCTCTTTTATGGTAAGCCTAACTTTAGAGTCAGAAATTATGAAAAAGTCGTTGATGAAATAGAATTCTTGATTGCACAATATAAACCAGCGGAAATCTATTTTGATGATTCTTCTTTTACATTGTCCAATAAACTTGCTAGAAATATTTCTGAAGAAATAACAAAACGGAAACTGAAAATTACATGGTCATGTATGGCAGATGTAAACGTCGATTACGAAACTTTAAAAGTTATGAGGGACTCCGGTTGTCAGGGGCTTAAATTCGGGGTCGAATCTGCAGATCCTGAAATACTCGAAAATTCAGGTAAAAAAATCAATCTCGAAAATGTTAAAGAATTCGTAAAAAATTGTAAAAAGCTTGGATTATACACACATGGGACATTTATGTTTGGATTACCAGGCGAGACTAAAGCAACGATTAAGAAAACAACAGATTTTGCTTTCAAATTGAATCTTACATCTTCTCAATTTTCAGTTGCAACGCCCTATCCCGGAACTCCCTTTTACGAAATTGCAAAGAAGAACAAATGGTTGATAACTGACGATTTTAGAAATTTTGAGGGAGGTTCTACTCCGGTTATATCCTATCCCGACTGTTCTCCTGAAGATATCATTGATGGAGTCAATTTTGCTTCCAGAAGGAAAATAAGAAAGTTGATTTTCAATCCAAAAGTTCTATATGCTTACATTGTAAAATTGTATAAAATTCACGGTCCTTTGAATACTATAGTAGAATTGTTTCTCAAAATAATGTATGTCACTGGATTGAAAAAAGCATAAAAACGGAATTGTAATAATGAAATTCTGGCAAAAAAATCTAATTTCTCTTTTACTTGTCCTGTCAGATTCTCTTGTCTGTTTTTTATCGATTATTATCACTTACTGGTTGAGAACTTATATCCTATCATCAATTGTCGTCACATCACCCGAGTTTCACACTCTTTCAATCTACCTTAAAGCTTTCCCTTTCGTATTGATAATCTGGTTGTGCGTATTCTATTATACGGGGCTTTACAGCATAAAAAGGAGCACCTCAAGGCTCAATGAATCCTTACAAATAACCAGATCCTTGTCTCTATTGATATTGATTGTCATGGCAGGTTCTTTTTTAAGACATTTCGATTATTCCAGGGGTATTGTAATAATTTTTTATTTCCTAACTATATTCTTTACAATAACTTTCAGGTTTATAATAAGAAAAATTCAGCACGAACTTCTCAGAAAAGGATTTAGCAGAATCCCAGCATTAATCGTCGGAACAGGCGAAACAGGTAAAATGGTTCTGAACAAAATGTTAAAATTCCAGGCACTTGGATATGAACCAATCGGTTTTGTTGATACAAGAAAAACAACTAGGAGTAACAAATCAATTAATGAAATCCCTGTTTTAGGACATATCGATAATCTTAAAGAGATAGTTACTAAATCTGGTGCAATGGAGATTTTCTTCGCAAATCCGAATATTCCTCGCAAGAAAATCCTGAGTCTAATTGTTCAGTGTGAAGATCTCAATTTGAAATTCCGGATAGTATCAGATCTCTTCGAGATAATAACTTCCCGTATCGATATAGATGATGTTGCGGATATTCCAATCATCGACCTGGGTCATGGTGCTCTGTCGAAAGTCAATTCTTTTATCAAGCCTGTTATGGATTATTCACTTGCTTTTCTATTTTTTATAATTGCATCTCCATTATATATCTTCATTACTATTGCAATAAAAATGGGCTCTCCAGGACCAATTCTATTTACGCAGGAAAGAGTCGGTTTGAAAGGCAGGAAATTCAACATTTATAAATTCAGAACCATGTACAAAGATGTTAATCGCTTTGAATTAGCTCCTTTTAAACCAGATGATAAGAGGATCACAAAAGTCGGTCGAATTTTAAGGAGATTCAGTCTGGATGAACTCCCCCAGTTTTTGAATGTTCTCAAAGGAGATATGAGCCTGGTAGGGCCAAGACCGGAAATGGCATTCATTGTCGAAAAATATAGTGACTGGGAAAGGAAACGACTTGAGATAAAACCCGGTTTGACCGGTCTATGGCAAATTCTCGGGAGGAAGGACTTACCTCTCCACGAAAATCTCGAATACGACTTCTATTATATAAAGAATCAATCAATTCTTCTTGATATAGCCATTCTCCTCAAGACCATCCCTGTGATTCTATTTGGGAAGGGTGCTTATTAAATTTAGATAGATAATCACTGGATGAACTCGAGATTTTATTCGCTTGAATCATAAATAAGATGTCCGATAAATTAATTGAAAATTCCCTAATTTTCAAAATTGGTAATGCATTGAAAAATTTGGTTATGATATTAATCAATTTTTTCAATTATCCATCTGAGAAAAATAAACGACCTTGCCTGAAATTTCTTAATTTTTGGAAGCAGACAACTCAAGGAAGCATTTTAATTAATTTGTTTAAAACAATTGAAGAAAAAATGGTTTATATTGGACTTACCAAATTCTTATTGATCATGCTACTAACAGCTACAATGATCTTCTTGATTCTTTGTTGAAATGAGAAATCCAAAATTGAAGTATTAGTAAATTGGTAAGTTACCATCTATAAATTGCAGTTCCATAAGTCAAGCCCCCACCAAATGCGACCATTACGATCAGATCTCCTTCCTTGACTTTTCCAGCTCTAACAGCTTCATCAAGAGCTATAGGTACTGAAGCTGCTGATGTGTTACCATATTTATCAATGTTAATCCATACTTTATCCAATGGAAATTTCAATCTTGATGATAATGCTTTAATGATCCTGATATTAGCTTGATGTGGAATAAACAATGCAATATCTTCAGGTTCGAGATCATTAGCTTCTAATGCATCAACTACAATTTGATGCATTAATCTAACTGCATACTTGAATGTTTCATTCCCCCTCATGTGGATTTTATTCTTGTTTTGATCCAATAATTCATGAGTTAAAGGCAATCTTGTTCCACCAGCAGGGATTTGAATCAGGTGTTCTAAATTACCATCTGAAAGTATTTTTGTATAAAACAATCCATTCTCATCATGATGGTTTTTCATTATTGCAGCACCTGCTCCATCTCCGAAGAGTATACAGGTAGTTCTATCATTATAGTTTGTGACTTTTGTGAGAATTTCAGCTCCAACAACGAGAATTGTCTTAAACCTTCCGGATTTGATGAATTGTTCACCTATAGATAAACCATAAATAAAACCAGTGCAAGCTGCCGTTAGATCAAATGCAGCTGCATTTTTTGCACCGAGTTTGCTTTGAAGCAAACAGGCTGTTGATGGGAAAGGTAAATCCGGAGAGGCAGTACCAACAATTATCAAATCTATTTCTTCAGGTTCAGTTCCGCTCATATCCATTGCTTGCCTGGATGCACAATAAGATATTTCAGAAGTTGTCTGATCATCATTGCATTTGTGTCTTGTAATGATTCCTGTTCTTGATAAAATCCATTCCTCACTTGTATCAACTATTTTTTCAACATCCAGATTCGTAACAATATTTTCGGGGACATAAGATCCTGTGCCAACAATTTTAGGGATAAGCACTATGAATCTCCTTTTGATAATGAATTTTCCATGTTATTTTTTTTGTATTCTCCGACATCAAGTTGAAGGGATTTTAATTCTTCAATAATACTTTGATTAAGATTCTGCTTACAAATATCGGATGCAATAAGAATAGCATTTTTTATCGCTTTTGAAGAAGATGAACCATGGCAAATTATACCAGTTCCATTTACACCAAGCAACGGAGCTCCTCCATATTCAGCGTAATCTATTCTTTTCTTAAATTTTTTGAATGCCGATCTTGCTAATAGATATCCCAGGACAGTTAATATGTTGGATTTAAGATATAACTTCATCATTTCATGAAGCATTTCTGCTAAACCTTCTGACAATTTAAGTGCCACGTTTCCGACAAATCCATCACATGCAACGACATCGACAGTACTGTTGTATATATCCCGACCTTCGACATTACCAACGAAATTTATGTATTCTATTTTCCGAAGATGAGCTAATGCTTTTTTTGATCTTTCGTTACCTTTAGTATCCTCTGTTCCAACGCTCAAAAGTCCAACAGTCGGATTTTGGATTTTCATGACTTTTTTTGCATAAATTGATCCCATAATCGCAAATTGAACAAGATATTCAACCTTGCAATCTACATTTGCTCCAACATCCAGAAGAACTGTCGAGCCTTTCAATGTTGGAAGCATCTGAGCAATAGCAGGTCTATCAACGCCAGGTAATGGTTTGAGTATCATCAAACCAGCTGCCATAGAAGCACCGGTATTTCCTGCGCTTATATACGCATCTGCTTCACCATTTTTGACAAGTTCCACAGCAACTTTAATCGAGGAATCCTTTTTTTTCCTTAGGCATACAGTGGGGGGTTCATCCATATCAACAACTTCAGATGAATGATGAATAGAAATAGTGTTCGTTTCAGGATATTTAGAAAGCTCCTTTGAAATTAATTCCTTGTCACCGACTAATATCGTGTTTATAGAATATTCTTTAGCTGCTAAATAAGAGCCTTCAATAATTGATGCAGGGGCAAAATCTCCGCCCATGGCATCTACAGCAATTCTCATAGGTTATCCGTAAAAAGGGCATTATCCTTCAAGTTTATCCTTTAAAATCAGGCTTTTTTCTTTTCTTTAAATGTAATAACTTCAATCCCTTTATACATCCCGCAAGAAGGACATGCATAGTGAGGCAATTTCATATCCTGGCAATGAGGACAAATCACGAAACATGATATTGTAAGTTTGTCATGTGTTCTTCTTTTATCCCTTCTTGCCTTAGAAGTTCTTTTTTTTGGTACTGGCATTATTTGAATCTCTTTCTAATAAATTTGTTATTGTATTCAGGGTACTTTTAAATCTGAAAAATTGCAATAATTTTTCGATTAAGACATTTGTTGTTTTAATTTTTTCCCTTGTGTAATTCCTGCATCAAGTGCTTTGATATTAATCTGCTCTGTTCCTTTTGGTACTCTCTCTAGAATAGAATTTTTAATAGCATCATATGAAACACAATTTGTCAAAGCCTGGATTACACCCAGGGATACGATATTAGCAACAACAACGAGACCTACATCATTTGTTGCGATATCGATAATTGGTGCTTTTATAACTTTGTATTTACCTTTCGGAATCTTTTTTACATGTTTCTCATCAACAAGGAGAATACCATCATCCATTAGAGATTTCGAATATTTATCACAGGATTCTTGCGTTAGTGCAAGAAGGACATTAACATTTTGTGCTTTAGGATAATCAATATCGGTTTTACTTATAACAACATCTGCTTTGCTTGCGCCACCTCTAGCCTCAGGCCCATAAGATTGACTCTGGACCGCATTTTTATTATCATAGATCACTGCTGCTTGAGCCAGTATTTTCCCTGCAAGTATAAGACCCTGACCACCAGAACCACTTAACCTTAATTCATATCTGTCGCTCATTTCAATTTCCTCCGTTCACACTGACTTTGTCAACAAGTTTTTTGTAGGATTCACAGAACTCGGGTTTATCAATATCTGCAAAGACACCTGTCAAGAATTTACCTTTCACTTTTTCGGGAGGAAGTTTATCAGCAGCTTTGACTGAAAGCGAGTTTTCCTTAAACCACTTGAGTAGTCTTATGGGTGTTTTCAAATCATTAGGTCTACCATAATAAGTCTGGCAGTTGACTAGAGTCTCGATCAATGAAAATCCTTTCTTCCGCATTCCATTTTCTATCAGTTTATTTAAAGCTGTTGCATGGTAAACCGTTCCCCTGGCAACATATGATGCTCCCGCAGCAACTGCGAGTCGACTAATGTCAAAAGGATTATCGATATTTCCATAAGGTGTTGTTGTCGATTTGCTTCCAACCGGTGTAGTTGGTGATCCCTGTCCTCCAGTCATACCATAGATATAATTATTGAAAAGTATTACCGTCAAGTCAATATTTCTTCTGGCTGCATGAATGAAGTGGTTTCCTCCGATTGCAGTTGCATCACCGTCACCAGTTACAACTATAACTTTAAAGTCGGGATTGGCAAATTTGACACCTGTGGCAAATCCTATAGATCGACCGTGTGTTGTATGTAAAGTATTAAAATCCACATAACCTGGAGTCCTGCTCGAACAACCAATGCCTGAGACCATCACTATGTTGTCTTTTTCCCAACCGATATTTTCTATTGCTCGTAAAATCGCACCCAAGACTATTCCATTTCCACAACCCGCACACCAGATTGTAGGAAAGAATTGCTTTCTCAAGTATTTTTTAATTGAGGTCGTTGTTGACATTTTATTCCTCTCAATGTGAATATCGAAAAATATTCAAATTAGTTAGCATTTTTTCTGATAACTTCCAATATTTCAATCGGTTCATGAACATTACCATCAACCCGCGAAATGGATATTACATCAGAATCAGATTTAACTGCTCTCTCCACTTCGAGGCTGATCTGTCCCAAATTCATCTCAGGGACCAAAACCTTTTTGCACTTTTTACCAAGTTCACATACTCTTTCATATGGGAATGGCCAAATAGTCTTCAGATTCATGAATCCGACTTTAATACCCTCTTCTCGTGCCGTTACGCATGCATTCTTAGCAGAACGTGCAGTACCACCATATGATAAAACGAGAATTTCCGCATCTTTCGTGTCGGTCTCTTTGTAAGCAATAATCTCATCCTTGTACCGCTCGATTTTTCTGTTTATCCGTCTGTACATTAAATCGATTACTTTGGAATCATTGGTAGGGAATCCGGTTTCTTCATGTGATAGTCCAGTTACATGATATCTATAGCCCGATCCGAAATCCGCCATAGGTGGAATGTCAGTTTCATCATTTATATAAGGTAAGTATTTATCTGGAGAAACTTCAGGTCTTTTTCTCTCAGCTAATTTGATTTCAGATTTATCAGGGATGACTATTCTTTCACTAAGGTGACATACAGTTTCATCGAACAACAGGATGACAGGCACTCGATAGATCTCTGCAAGGTTGACACCGTTTATCACCTGCCAATAAAGCTCAGAAACATAAGAACCTGAAAGAGCTATAATTGGATGATCACCATGAGTCCCCCATCTTGCTTGTTGGACATCCGCCTGAGATGGTAATGTTGGTAAACCTGTGCTGGGACCACCACGCTGAACGTTAACTATTACGCAAGGAACTTCAGTCATACAAGCATAACCGATATTTTCCTGTTTCAAAGAAAATCCCGGTCCACTCGTGGCAGTCATAGCTTTCTTACCCGTAAGAGAAGCCCCTATAACAGCACCCATGGAAGCAATCTCGTCTTCCATCTGAATGAATTTTCCTCCAATTCGTGGAAGTAGATATGATAATTCCTCTGCTATCTCCGAAGAAGGTGTTATGGGGTAGCCTGCAAAAAACCGCACACCAGCATCAATAGCACCGAGAGCGCACGCCGTATTCCCCGTCAGGAACTTTACAGTACCCTTTGTTGTTTTCAATGCAAACCTCCTAAATTTTAAATATTATATCTTTTATTCTTTTGAATCACGCTGCGTCATTTTCTACTTTATCAAAAACTTCAACTGCGAGGTCCGGACATCTTAAGCAGCACATACGACATCCTGTACATTCATCAGGTTCAACAACGACTGCTAATCCATCTTTCAAAGCAAGAACATGCGTAGGGCAAAACTCTACACAAATTCCACAACCTTTGCACCAGTCGGCATTAATCTGAATTAACCATTTTCCTTTTTTTGCCATTAATCACTCCATGAAATGATTTATTTTAAAGATGAACTGTTCATTTATTTTTAAGAACTTGCTCCATAGTTTTACCAAGATCCCCCGGATTTTTAACAACCGTTACACCTGCTTTTTCAAGAATTTTCATCTTTTCGGATGCAGTCCCTTTTCCACCGGTTATTATTGCTCCCGCATGACCCATCCTTCGTCCGGGAGGAGCTGTAATGCCTGCAATAAAACCGACAACCGGTTTTTTGAATTCAGATTTTATGTACTCGGCTGCTTCTTCTTCTGCTGTTCCACCGATTTCCCCGATCATGACAACTGCTTTAGTCTCCTGATCCTGGTTGAATAATTTTAAACAATCTACAAAACTTGATCCTATTATAGGATCACCACCTATTCCGATACAAGTGGATTGACCAATATCATGATCTGTAAGTTGCTGAACGACTTCATAGGTTAATGTCCCGCTTCTGGAAATTACTCCAATATCTCCTTCTTTATGGATTGAACCGGGCATTATTCCCATTTTAGATTTGCCTGGTGAAATTATCCCCGGGCAGTTTGGACCTATTAGACGTGTTTTAGTGTTTTTCAGGTAATTATATACTGTAACCATATCAAGAGCCGGAATCCCTTCAGTGATACAAACAACTAGATCCAATCCCGCATCAACTGCCTCCATGATTGCATCCGGTGCTAGAAAGCTCGGTACAAAAATGACCGATGCATTAACCTTCTGGGCTCTGACAGCTTCCTGAACATTATCATAAACAGGGACATTCTCGAAAGTTTCACCACCCTTACCGGGCACTACTCCTGCAACAACCGACGTTCCATATTCAAGCATTTGTCTTGTATGAAAACTACCTTCTTTTCCTGTTATCCCCTGTACTACTATTTTTGTCGATTTATCTAATAATATACTCAATTGAATTCCTCCTTAGTAAATCAATTTACTATAATCCCATTTCAAAACTAGTCAAGGTTTATTTGGTGAAAGCAACCACTTTTTCAGCAGCTTCCATCATGTTAGTTGCAACGGCAAATTTAAGATCTGAGTTATTGAGAATTTCAACTCCTTCATCAACATTTGTTCCTTTCATTCTTATAACCATAGGAACCGATATTCCTTTTTCAGAAGCACCTCTAACAAGCCCAGATGCCAGGTTATCACACCTGAGTATTCCACCAAAAATATTGACAAGAACTGCCTTCACATTTTTATCTGAAAGAAGTATTTTGAATGCGTTAGTAATTTGATCCACATTCGCTCCTCCACCTACATCGAGAAAATTGGCTGGTTCACCTCCTGCAAGTTTGATGATATCCATGGTTGCCATTGCTAATCCTGCACCGTTTACTAAACAACCTATATTGCCATCAAGCTTGATATAATTTATTTCATGCTTTGAAGCCTCGATTTCAAGAGGCTCTTCTTCGTTCAAATCTCTGAATTTTAATATATCTTCATATTTGGAAATTGCAGAGTCATCGAAATTGAGTTTGGCATCTAATGCAAGAACTCGATTATCTCCTGTTATCACAAGGGGATTTATCTCTGCAAGACTGCAACTGTAATCTTTGAAAAGACTGTAAAGATTGAGCATCAACTTTGCTGCCTGATTGATAAATTTCCCCGATATATCTAATTTCTTTGCAAGATTTCTTGCCTGGAAGGATAATAAACCGAACGATGGATCAATAACCACTTTGTGTATCTTTTCCGGTGTTTCTGCCGCGACTTTTTCTATCTCCATTCCACCAGCAGAGCTTGCTATCATTACAGGACTAGCTGAATTCCTGTCAACTACAATACCCAGATAAAATTCTTTGAGTATTTCGATTCCCTCCTCAACAAGAACGGTCAGGACTTTTCTTCCCTCAGGAGAGGTTTGATGGGTAACAAGATTCATTCCGATTATTTTATTTGCAGCATCAAATGCTTCTTCCGGATTTTTAACTAACTTTACACCCCCGCCTTTACCTCGACCACCCGCATGAATCTGAGCTTTAACAACTACTATTGAACCTAATTCTTTTGCAATTTCTTTTGCTTTTTCAGGAGCAGTTGCAACATCACCACGGGGAACAGGAATACCATACCTTTTAAAGACTGATTTTGCCTGATACTCGTGTATTTTCATCTGGTTTCTCCTTAATTCAAGATTCTAATCATAAATACCCAAATTCGAAATTTCGATTAAGAACAATCGAAAGATTTCAAATTTTTACTATACCTTGAAACTCTAAATTAGATTGAAGAGTTAAAAATTCCTTGTCCAAAATAAATATAATTCCTAAAAATTCAAAAAAATCTTATAAAACCGTTTATTTTAATATTTTTAACATGATTTGTCAATGAATGGGTCTTCAACACTATCAGGAAAGGGCTTTAAACTCTATGCAAAATCGATAATTTGACAATAAATGAAGAATATGAAAAAAGGTATTCGATCTCAAGCTTAAATATCAAAATCAATTCAATTTAGTGCATGTATTCACAATTTTTTTGAATTGAGAGTTTTATCTCCTTTTATTTCAATTTAACAATTCCAGAAATAATCGACCAGAAAGCACCAATAAAAAAAGGTAGTGAATTGTCTCAATTACCGAAATTTATCTATAGCAATTCCAAAAAAGAATTTCCGTAATTTTGAAATAATGGATTATGAATAAGTTCTATAATTCATATGGGCGAGTGCCGCTCGTCACACGATAAATAAGGATATTATTTTTGGCAATCATGAGAGT
>Ga0272441_10009635_pt1 | contig 14862 bp, 15 predicted proteins | sample SSMProp6N_FD_193582 | JGI IMG/M metagenome (GOLD analysis project Ga0272441, IMG submission 193582) | Marine sediment archaeal communities from Little Sippewissett salt marsh, Falmouth, MA, United States - SSM-Prop-6N | ecosystem: Environmental > Aquatic > Marine > Wetlands > Sediment ... | reverse complement strand
AGGATTTGAAATTTCACGAATAATCAACGAACCAACTGCAGCCTCCCTTGCGTACGGGTTGGACAAAACTGATAAAGAAATGAAAATCTTGGTTTTCAGTTTCGGTGGAGGAACTAACGACACCACTATCATGGACTTTGGAGGAGGAGTCTTCGAAGTTCTAGGAACCAGTGGAGACACCAAATTAGGTGGAACCAACTTGGACTCTGCAGTTGTAGATTACCTGTTAGAAGAATTCAAAAAACAAAACGGAATTGACCTCAACAAAGACGCCATGGCAATGCGCAGACTAAAAGAAGCTGGAGAAAAAGCCAAAATTGAGCTTTCAACTTTGTTGACCACTGACATTGACCTTCCGTTTATTGCTTCTGATGATAGCGGTCCTAAACACTTACATGTTACGTTAACTCGGGCTAAACTTGAACAACTAACCCGACCTATAGTGGAAAAAATCCGCGAACCGATCATGCGAACTCTCCGAGACGCGAAACTAGAACCCAAGGACATCGACAAAGTCGTCCTCATCGGCGGACAAACAAGGATGCCTATGGTTCGAAAATTCATGGAAGACCTTCTAGGCAAACCCGCAGAACGCGGAGTAGACCCAATGGAATGTGTCGCAGTTGGGGCAGCAATTCAAGCAGGAGTTTTGGCAGGAGAAGTCAAAGACCTTCTACTTTTGGATGTTACTCCCTTGTCCCTTGGAGTTGAAACCCTAGGTGGCGTTTCTACAAAAGTAATTGAACGAAACACAACTATACCCACTAAGAAAAGCCAAATTTTCTCCACTGCTGCTGACAATCAAACAACCGTAACCATAAACGTCCTCCAAGGAGAACGCGCCATGGCAAAAGACAACGTCTCGTTAGGAATGTTTAACCTAACAGGAATTCCCCCTGCACCTCGAGGTGTGCCCCAAGTGGAAGTAACCTTTGACATTGACGCTGATGGAATCCTAAACGTTTCTGCCAAAGATTTAGCAACTAATAAAGAACAAAAAATCACCATAACTGCTTCAACCAAACTTTCAGACACCGAGAAAGAACGTATGATGAAAGAAGCCGAACAATTCGCCGAAGAAGACGAAAAACGCAAAAAAGAAATCGAAGTTCTCAACGAAGCTGACTCACTGCTTTATACCGTAGAAAAAACCAAATCTGATCTAGGCGATAAAATACCAAAAGACAAAATTGAAAAAATAGATAAAGCAGCAGCTGAACTGCGAGAAGTCCACAGTAGCAAAGACATTGAAAAAATCAAAGAAAAATCTGAAGCCTTAACTAAAATATTGCAAGAAGTTGCCACCGTAGCATATCAGCAAGCCGCGGCTGCCCAGCAAGCCGCTCAACAGGCTCAAGGACAGCAAGGCCAACAAACCCAGCAGAATGCTGAAGGCCCTAAAGAGAACGTTGTGGACGCCGAATATGAAGAAGTAAAAGACAAGAAAGAATAAGCGCCCTGTTGTTACGGCTTAGGCTGATATCAAGTGACTGACAAACGTGATTACTACGAAGTTCTTGGAGTGTCAAAGGATGCTCCAAAACCTGAAATCAAAAAAGCATACCGAAAACTGGCTATGAAGTATCACCCTGACAGAAACAAAGATGCAAATGCTGAAGAAAAATTCAAGGAAATCTCTGAAGCCTATGCCGTTCTTTCTGACAACGAAAAGCGTAGCCAGTACGACCAGTACGGTCATGCTGGAATCAATGGTAAATACAACTGGGAAGACATCTATCGAAACACCGACTTCAGCTCAGTTTTTCGTGACATCGGATTCGGTGGATTTGGCTCCATTTTCGACATGTTTTTTGGTGGCGGCGGTAGCCGAAGAGGAGGTCCACAGAAAGGTCAGGATCTTCACCACCCAGTAGTGATTACTCTGGAAGAAGCTGCTTCTGGTGTGGAAAAAGAAATCGAATTTGACGGTTATGATTCCTGTGAAACATGTAACGGGACTGGAATCAAACCAGACGCCAAAAGCAGTCGTTGCTCTGAATGTCAGGGAACTGGACAAGTACGGTCTCAACGGAACTTAGGTGGTATGTTCTTTACTCAAGTTCATCCATGTAGGTCATGTGGTGGAAGAGGGGTTCCATCTGAAAGTTTGTGTCAAAGTTGTCGGGGTTCTGGTGCAACGCCTGCAAGGCACAAAATAAAAGTAAATATTCCTGCAGGATTTGAAGACGGATACAGCCTACGTATAGGCGAAGAAGGAAGACCTGGAATTAAAGGTGGACCACGGGGTGACTTGTATGTTATTGTGCGAGTTAAGCCTCATAAGCTGTTTGAACGCAGGGGTGACGACATTTTGTACGAAACCCAGGTAAGTTTTCCTCAGGCTGCTTTGGGAACAAAAATTAATATTCCTACCTTAAATGGAGAAGCAAAACTTAAGATTCCGTCAGGAACCCAAAGTGGAACAGTTTTTCGTCTTAAAGGTAAAGGTGTTAAACATTTGCGTGGTTGGGGAAGTGGAGACCAATTCGTAAATGTTGTTATTAACACTCCACAGAAACTTTCTAAAAAACAGAAAAAACTATTAAAAGAACTAGAAAAAGAACTAAAACACGATTAGATCCCCTTCTTTACTTCTTTTTTGTTTTTGTTCATTTTTCTTTGATAAAATGGTTTTTTCTTGTTTTTGGGTTGTTGACTTCTTTGTTTTGTTTGATAACTTAGGTTTATTTGCCATGTAGCGAGATTTTTTTTGGTTTTTGTACCATTTTTTGCAGTTTTTAGTACTTCTGTTCTACAGTTTCAATATTGATTGATGCTGCAGGTTTTCACAACATTATTATGTATTTTCCATTCATTTTTATGGATTTTTTAGTTATTTTTGTTTAGTTTTTATGTTGTTTTTTTCCTCTTTGTTGCTGGCGTGATATGCTTGAATATTGTTGACCGTCACATTTACCCTTAAATGGTCGTTTTATATGTTATAGAAGTAAGAATATGTCTGAATAATGACATATTGTATAACTGTAACACATAACTACACAAGGAAAATTGATAAAAATGAACAAACAAATAATAAGAAAAGCCGAAATCAAGCTCGTTAGAGGAATGCTTGACCTAGTTGTCCTAGGTTTATTAAAAGAAAAATCTCTCCATGGCTATGGAGTAATCACAAACATCCGCCAAAACTTTGGAGTCTATTTTGGTCCCAGCACAATATATCCTCTGCTGGGAGACCTTGAAAAGAAAGGCACCATCAAAAGCCAATGGGACCTAACCCACGATCGACCTAGAAAAGTATACTCCTTAACACCTGAAGGAAACAGTTTGCTGAACGGTGTGGAAAAATCCCTTTACCAAATATGCAACAGACTCAATGAATTTGGAATGAACCGCCTACACCTAAACTGTCCAACAATTGATGAACAACTAAAAGTTGATGATGTGGTTTCCTTATGACTGAGTCAGCAATTAAACGAATAAACATCTTTGATGCAGTGCACACTGCCATAACAACAAAAGACAGAATGCAACTTAGATTTGCAAAATGTCCTCGTTGTGCAAAACACACGCCTTACCGGCTAGGAAACTTAGGCGACAGTGGCCTGCGTTGCAAAAGTTGTGGTGCTCGTATTTCATTGTATTTCCGTCAATGAAGTCGAGTAGTTGTGTGTTACAGCTTTGTTTGCTAGCTTTTTGCTAGTTCATTTTTGAGTTTTTTCACGAAGTCTTCTTCGTTTTCTGCAATTTTTTTCTTTACCTCTTTCCATGTTGCAGAACAATTCTTGTATTCTACTCCAACGATGCTGTGAACGGCTTTGTCAATGTCTTTTTTGTTTTCTTTTGTGACTGTTATTCCTGCCTTCTCGAAAAAAACATTCAAGTGTCTAAAGTAGCATGTCATATAATCTGAATGTTCATTCAGTAATATTTATAAACTTGTGTACAATTTTCTGCGATATCGGCAATAGGTTGCCGTATGCCCATGATTTAATTGATAGAGAGGTAAAACAACATGAGAAAAATATCAGTCAACGAAGATGCATGCATAGGTTGCGGACTCTGTCAAGTTTACTGTACGTTAGAACACTCAAAAAGCAAGGACGCCATTAAAGCTTACCTGAAAGAAGACCCAAAACCAGTTAGCAGAATTCGTGTAGAAACTAACAAACCCGTTTCCATATCAATTAGGTGCCAACACTGCAAGGATAAACCATGTGTATACGCTTGTCTTGCTGGAGCCATGACCCTAGACAAAGAAACTGGTCTGGTTACTCATGACCCCGAAAAGTGCATGGGTTGTTGGACTTGTGTTATGGTTTGCCCCTATGGTGCAGTGAAACCTGATTCTTCAGGAAAAATAGTTGCAAAATGTGACCTTTGTCCACATTTGGATCTTCCTGCATGTGTAGCTAACTGTCCTAACGATGCTCTAGTTTGTGAAGAGGTGGACGAATAATGGTAAAATACCTGATTATTGGAGGTTCCGCAGGCGGTGTTGGAGCAGTTGAAGCAATCCGCGAAGTAGACTCAACAGGAACATTAGCAGTAGTTTCTGAAGAAGCTTTTCCTCAGTACTCCCGTCCCATGATTTCTGAGTACGTCAGTCAAGAAGCCACTCTTGCTACTATGAAATACCGTAGTGAGCAGTTCTGGAAAAAACATAACGTTCACGCCTATACCGGAAAAACAGCAGTGAAAGTAGATTTTGACAAAAAAATTGTGGAACTTGACGATGGACAAAAACTAGATTACGAAAAACTGCTACTTGCCACCGGAGGCAGACCCGCTGTTCCCAAAATGGATGGAGTAACAAAAGATGGAGTTTTTACTTTCACCGAACTTGCTAGTGCAGAAGGCATAAATTCTAAACTGCTACATGCAAAATCTGCTGTGGTTCTTGGTGGCGGCCTTATAGGAGTGAGTGTAGCAGACGCACTGGTGAAACGTGGAATAAAAGTAACATTGGTCGAAGTTAACAAAAGATTGATTCATGTTGTTTTGGATGAAAAAGCATCTCATCTTGCAGAAAAAGTAATCAAAGCTACGGGAACAAAGTTGGTTTTGGGTCAAACAGTCAAACAAATACTGGGAAAACAAGGAAACCCCAACGAAGTGGACGGCGTTCTTCTTCAAGATGACACAGTAATTTCTTGTGATTTGGTTGTTTTGGCCGTTGGAGTTAACCCACGAGTAGAATTAGTAGAAAATTCAAAGGTAGAAGTTAAAAAAGGAATAATTGTAGACCGTTTCATGCAAACCAACATCCCAGATGTTTACGCATGCGGTGACGCAACAGAGGCTCACGACTTTCTGGTCAAAGAAAACCGCCGTTTGCCTTTGTGGCCTTTAGCTCATGTTGGTGGACGGGTAGCAGGGTGCAACATGGCGGGACAAAAAACTGAATATGAAGGCGGCACCGTAATGAGTTCCATGAACTACTTCCGATTACCAATCATTTCTGTGGGCAAAATTAACCCCGAGGACAGTAATGACTATGAAATACTGGTTGATGTTCAACCTGAAAAACCAGCTTACAAGAAAATTGTCCTTAAAGATGATGTTATTGTGGGCTTCATCTTCTTAGGTGAAGTCGAAAAAGCAGGTATACTGTTCCGATTAATTAAAAACCATGTAAACGTAGCTGAAGTTAAGGAAAAACTTCTTTCCAAAGAGTTTGGTATAATTAGTTTGCCTGAATCTTTAAGAAAAGAAATGTTTGTGGTGCATTAACATGAAAAACCTCAGTAAAGTTAACAACCCTCACGGCGACGAGAAAGTCTTTGATGCCTGTTCCATATTCGGGATGATGAACCTCAAAGGCCAAAGATTCTCCGCTAAAGACCCCATGCGAGCAATCGCCAACATGCATGATCGTGGAAACGGTTTAGGCGGCGGCTTTTCAGCATACGGAATCTATCCCGACTACAAAGACGATTACGCTTTCCAGATAATGTACCTTAGCACTGACGCCAAACTAGAAACTGATCGCCTGTTAAACGAAGTCTTTGATATAATCAATGACGAAGAAATGCCTACCCAAGAAGCCAAAGTCACCGATCCCCCCCTAATGTGGAGGTACTTTGTTCAGCCTAAGGCTGCTAAACTTCAAGGCATGAGTCCAGACGATTACGTCATGAAAATTGTCACTCGCATAAACAGCGAAACCGGTAAGGCTTTCGTGTTTTCTAGCGGAAAAAATATGGGAGTTTTCAAAGGAGTAGGTTTCCCTGAAGACGTGGGGGAATACTTCTGTTTAGAAGATTACAAAGGATACCTGTGGACAGTTCACGGACGTTTCCCAACAAACACCCAAGGCTGGTGGGGAGGAGCCCATCCATTTAGTATGCTAGACTGGACTGTTGTCCATAACGGCGAAATTTCTTCGTATGGAATCAACAAACGCTACTTGGAAATGTTCGGATACAAATGCACCATGCAAACAGACACCGAAGTCCTAGCATATGCCTTTGACCTTCTAATGCGGCGCCAAAAACTGCCCATAAAAGCAGTTACCAAAATACTTGCACCCCCCTTGTGGTCTGAAATAAAAACAATGAAACCCCAAACCCAACAAGCCATGAGCGCTCTACGCCAAACATATGGCGGTTTGTTGATGAACGGACCCTTTACAATTATTGTTGCTCATGAGGGCGAAATGATTGGACTAACTGACAGAATCAAGCTTCGTCCCCTTACTGCCGCAACAAAAGGTGATGTTTTGTTTTTGTCCTCAGAAGAAGCAGCCATTCGGCTAATTTCACCTGAATTAGACACCGTTTGGAGCCCCCGAGGTGGAGAACCTGTAATCGGCAGACTACAAACCAAAAAAACTGTGGAGGCCATTGCCTAGGAGAAAAGACCATGAAAAGTTACGTAATTCCAGAATACATAATCGAACGCGACCCCAATCGTTGCATCCGCTGTAAAGTTTGTGTCAACCAATGCAGCTACGAAACCCACTGCTACGACGAAGAAGACGACTGCATGACTAGCAAAAGTGAAAATTGTGTAAACTGCCAGCGTTGTGCAACATTTTGTCCAACTAACGCTATTACTATCAAGAAAAATCCCAACGTTTACAGAAATAATGCTAACTGGACTCAAGAGGCTCTAATTGGCATCAAAAAACAAGCCGAAACAGGAGGAGTAGTCCTTACTGGAATGGGTTGTGACAAACCCGAGCTTACCTACTGGGACCGGCTTTTGATAAATGCAAGCCAAGTCACAAACCCGTCTATTGACCCTCTTAGGGAACCTATGGAACTTCGAACGTACATTGGTTCTAAACCTGAAAAGCTAGACCTAGATTTTAACAACGGCGACATGGAATTGAAAACTAAGCTCTCTCCCCAGCTTACCCTAGAGACGCCCATCATGTTCTCTGCCATGTCGTATGGGTCCGTTAGTCTTAACGTTCACAAATCTTTAGCCCGTGCAGCCAGCGAATATGGTACATACTACAACACCGGAGAAGGTGGACTAGAAAAAAGTCTATACAAATACAGCGACCATGTTATCGTGCAAGTTGCTTCTGGACGTTTCGGAGTTCACTCTGAATACTTGAACGCAGGCGCAGCAGTAGAAATCAAAATCGGACAAGGAGCAAAACCCGGAATTGGTGGTCACCTTCCAGGAGAAAAAGTGAGCGCCGAAATCTCCAAAACCCGTATGATACCAATGGGAACAGATGCACTTTCTCCTGCGCCTCAGCATGACATTTATTCCATCGAAGACCTACGTCAACTAATCTTTGCCCTAAAAGAAGCCGTAGATTATACAAAACCAGTTTTCGTAAAGATTGCAGCAGTCCACAACGCCGCAGCAATCGCAAGTGGTATTGTTCGAGCTGGTGCAGACGCAGTAGTTTTGGATGGTATCCGTGGAGGGACTGGAGCCGCTCCACGAATAACCCGAGACAACGTTGGAATTCCTATTGAGTTGGCTTTAGCGGCTGTTGATCAACGGTTACGTGAGGAAGGTATCCGAAACAAAGCTTCTGTTATTGCTGCCGGTGGAATCAAAAGCAGTGGTGACGTACTAAAAGCCATAGCCTTAGGTGCAGATGCTTGTTACATTGGAACCGCAGCACTAGTTGCGTTAGGTTGCACTGTTTGCCAAAAATGCTATACTGGTAAATGTCCGTGGGGAATCGCAACTACTGATTTGTGGCTGACCAAACGAATCAATCCCGACATTGGTGCTCAACGCCTCAAGGGGCTTCTGCGTGGATGGAGTCTAGAAATCATGGAAATGATGGGCGGAATGGGCATAAACGCCATAGAAAGCGTGCGTGGAAACCGCTTGGTTCTTCGAGGAGTCGGGCTAACCGATACAGAACTTAAAGTTCTCGGAGTAAGAGCAGCAGGAGAATAAAACAATGGCACTAGAAGAATTAATCAAAGAATCAGCAGGCAGTTTAACCATCAAAAACAAAGTTGCAAAAATTGATGCCACTGGAATGTATTACCGTGACCTGAACACACTACTTCGGCAACTGGACAAAAACGGCATAGAAAACATACAAGTCCACAACGTCTGCGGACAACGCTACTTGGGAACGGACCTTAAAGGAAATATCAAACTTGACCTGTATGGAACCCCAGGAAACGACTTGGGTTCTTTCATGAAAGGCGTAGACATTACAGTTCATGGTAATGTACAAGACGCCTGTGGAAACACTATGGACAACGGAAAAATTGTTGTTCATGGACGAGCGGGTGACTTGGCAGGGAATTCTATGCGGGGTGGCAAAATTTTCATCCGCGATGGTGCAGGTTACCGCGTTGGAATTCACATGAAAGAGTACATGGAAAAACGCCCCTCCATAGTAATCGGTGGAACTGCTCAAGACTTTCTGGGTGAATACATGGCAGGCGGAGTTTTGGCAGTATTAGGCATCGGCATGAAACAAAAAGTTCATGACGCCCGATTTGTCGGAACCGGAATGCACGGCGGAGTAATCTACATCCAGGGTGAAGTTCGCCACATGGGTGAAGAAGTAGCAGTCCGAGAACTTGATACCGATGATTACAATATCTTAAAACCCTTAGTTGAAGAATTCTGCAGCTATTACGATATGGATGCCACAAAAATTATGGATGGCAAATTCAACAAATTGATTCCAGTTTCGTCTCGTCCTTACGGAAACCTTTACGCATACTAGTTTGCTCTGCGTTTTTGGATTGCCTTTTCGATTACGTCAAGTTTGAGGGCAGCAAATGCAAGGGCAGTTGCAACAATAGCTAGTGTGTAGTATCCTGATCCAACTGTAATTCCTATGGATGCAACGGTCCAAAGGGTTGCTGCAGTTGTGAGTCCCCTTATTTTTTCTTGGGTTTTTACTATTGTTCCTGCACCTAAAAAGCCAACCCCAACAACAACTGCTGCTGCTATTCTTGACGGGTCGCCTCCTGGAAAGGCTTCATTGGATAAAATGGTAAATAGGGCTGCTCCTAACCCGACAAGGCTGTTGGTTCTTAGTCCTGCAGGTTTTCGGCTTAGTTCCCTTTCAAAACCTACAAAAGCCCCTAAAATAAATGCCAAAACTATCTTTAATATTGGTTCTATTTCAAGCATCATAGCAACTAAATCTTTTTCACAAGTTCTATATATGCTTAAAACTGGTTTACGATTTTCTTTTTGTTTGTTAACTTAACCACAACGGTTTTCCATCAAGAAACTGGGACAAAAAGCCTGCAAAACCAGAATCTGCACAATAAAATGACACAATTTCATTATTAATCAATATTTCTAGGGAACCAGTTGCTTTAGCAACAATATCTGCAACGCCTTCACGTTTGCCGCCATCACCCAGTTTTGCCTTCAACAATACAACAGCGTCAATGTAATCCCGTTTAACATCTACCACCCAGCGGCTTTTTTCTATTCGAGGTCCACAAACAGTCAAACTTGAACCTAGATGTTTTCGCAAAAACTTTTCACATTCTACTTTTCTGGTAAGAGGTGGACCTAACTGAAGTTTCATGTTTGGAATCAAACGATTTTCTAATTCAAACACGAAAAGGTTCAAACTTTTTTCGTTACTCCAAACTGCATTCCGCAAAACTGTAAAGTCATTTTGTTTGATAATTTTTTGTATGGCTTTTTGGCTTTTGTAAAGTTGTCCCCATAAAACGTCAGGAACAGTAGTAGTTTTTCCTTTAAACTTTATGAAAACTAAACAAGAACCACGTTCAGGTATGGTTTCAAGGAGTTCAGTTTGAGTTAGGGCTTTGGTTTTGGGTGGATAAAAAAACTTTATTTCAGGAGTTTTTAGGAATTCTCGTGATGCTGCAATGAATTCGTTTAGTTTTTGTGGTCTTACAGCGGCTGCCACGTTTCTTTGTTTGTCTACGGGGTCAACTACGATTATAGGTTCAACAAATTTTTTCTTGAGAGTTTCTGTTTGTTTGTATTGTTTTTCGGTGTCTATGACTATTTTTTGTTTCCAGTCTGCAACAGAGCGTAAAACCTCAAGAAAAGAACCAAAATTTAAAACCAAAAGTTCACAAAGGTATCCGCTAAAGCCTCCAATTTTGATTTCTGCACCATACGTGTTGATTCCTTTCATGAACCGTTTAAGTAACCTGACTTCTTCTGACATTTTTTCCGTAAGATGCGCTTTAACATAATCTGTATGGAACGGTGTTCTGTCTGTTGCACTTTTCAGATTACCTTGTTTTACTTTGTAACAAGGAACCACATTCAAGTAAACTCCATCATCCGTAACCGCTTCGATGAAAGGGTGCTCGGCGTATCTTTCTATCTGGTCATAATCTTTGGTGGCTTCTTTTGCAACCTCCAATAAAACTGTGCCAAACTCTTCTCGGGGAACAGACTCAGAAACCTGCATAAACACATCAATCTCTGGGCTATCTTTAAGCCACGTATTCTTAGCTACTGAACCCTCTGTTCTGGCATCAACTTTAACACCCATGATTTTGGCGACTTGTTCCACTTTTCTTGTTAAACTATTCGCTAAAGTTTGAACTTTTTTTTGATCGCTTTCGCTGGGGGTAACTCGTTTTAGAACCTGACAACGGATTTCTTCAAAAGAATAAGACACAACAACCACCAAACAATTACGTTTTTGCACAAACTTCTCTTATATTCGTATAAATTGGACCTCGAGGTGTCAAATTGCTCTTTTTTAACCTTAGGCATTCTGCTTTGATTGTTCCGAACTCATAATTTACCATTTCTTGAATTACTTCTGCTAATCTGAATTTGTTTCTTCCACCCCGCACCCGAGCTATGGTCAAATGGGGATTGAAGCCTTTGGTGTCAGCTTTGAATCCTAGTCCTCTGAGACATGGTTCTAGTTGTTGAAAAACGTCTTTGAGTTCTTCTGCGCCTTTTTTGATTCCTGCCCAGACAACTCGTGGATAACTGGGTTTGGGAAATGCCCCTAGACCTTCTAGTTCTATTGTAAACGAAGAAAACGAGATTTGCTTCATTTCTTCATGAATAGCATCAACCATGGAGGGCTGTATGTCCCCTAAGAATCTGATTGTAACATGAATGTTTTGAGGTTTAACTATTTTCAAGTTTGCACCACTGTTCGATATTCGCTTTTGAGCATGTGAGATTCTTTGAAGTGTTTTTTGGTCTTCGATGTCAAACGCTAAGAATGTTCGGATGGTTCCTGACATAACAAATCTCTCGTAACTGTGCATAATATTGTTCATACTGCTGTTTTAATAATTTCATCTGTTGGACAGTGCTGTTTCAACAAACCAGTCAAGTAATTGAGGTTCCCAAAAAGGGAATCACTCTATAGGCGCTTTTGACGCCTGAACCGAGTTTACGCCTTTTCCTTAGATTTTTGCGCATTTGCGCCTTGCGACTCTAGGTTCTGTTGAGCTTTTCCCCTTTTTGGTTTTTTTAAAAAAACGTGAACAATACCACTAATATCTCTGGTATATATTACAAATAAATCTTATTCAATAGTTGGTATTTAAGTCTGATTCCGAACTAATCTAGTATTTCTAATAATTATTTCTTTTTCATATATGGTAATTCAACAGTATACTCGATACTATAATTGTCTGAATTTGTAGAGGGAGGTTGGTTGTGTTTCTTCCATAAAGCATGTACAAGTACAGGAGTTAAAGGAACGGGTAGAAATCATAACACACAAACTCCACCAGGGAAATCATATCTAATGACACGAATTTTTTATCATGTTTCGCCTCCCTTTTTTCCTTCGTCTTTTTAACAAATCTGTTTTGTGTTTACCGTTGCCAACAACTGTTTTATTGGATTTAAACAGAATGATAATATCAAGTAACATGTTGAGGGGTTTGGAATAACAAAAAAAATTGTTGTTGGGCTTGCTGGGATGCCTGGAGCTGGTAAGGGTGTATTTCGGAAAATTGTTCAGAATTCTGGGTTTTCTGTTGTTACAATGGGTGATGTGGTACGTGCAGAAGTAAAAAGACGAAACCTCAAAGCCACACCTGAAAATCTGGGCAAAGTGATGCTTAATCTAAGAGAATTAGATGGTCCAGCAGCCATAGCGAAGCAGTGTGTTCCAACCTTGAAACAAAAAACAGGAAAAATGGTGGTTATCGACGGAATCCGCAGTCTAGTTGAAGTTGAAGAATTCAAAAAACATTTTCCTGATTTTGTTTTAGTTGCAATTCATTCTTCGCCCAAAACGCGGTATAAAAGGTTAGTTAACAGAAAACGAAGCGATGACCCCCTAAACTGGGAAACTTTCATACAGCGTGACCTTCGAGAACTTGGGATTGGTATGGGGTCTGTGATTTCTGTTGCTGATTACATGATAATAAATGAGGGAAGTATAAAGCAGTTGAAAAACAAGATTATTCAGTTAGTTGCCAAGGTGCTTAAAGATGAATGATGTGCAGATTCGGGTTGAAGCTGAAATTAATCATACAGAAACGCTAGAAAAAGTAAAAACTGCAGTTCAAAACATGTTTGGTCCCATAGATTTACAAGTAAAAGACAAAACATGGGGACAACTACTCACTGCAAGGATTACTGGACTCGAAGGCTTAACTAAGCTGTCAAATTTGTTGAAACGGGAACAGATTCTAGCAGCTGCACGAAAAGTTCTTCGCAGTTCCATTACTAACTCTTCAATCACGTTTTATCTTAACAAGCAAGTAGCCTATGCTGGACACGTTTCGTTTTGTCAACAAAGCGGTGAATCTCCCTTGGGCCCGATTACTGTTAAAATTGATTGCGAAGACCCCAAAAAACTCATAGACTGGCTTGCTCCTAGACCCCCTAGACACAGTAAACCTTCACGAAGAAAATAACAGAAAGGTTCCCGTTATGGTTAAACCTGAAATTGGTTTGTCGATGCTTCACTGTTTGGATAAACCCTTCAAACATGTTTTACTTTATTTGCCTGACCTTGACGTAAAACATATAGAATTAACCGACGAAGGCCTCCATGCCCTGACAAAAACCAGAATAAAAAAACTCAAAGAAATCGCCAACAACCATGACCTAGATTTTGTTGTTCATGCTCCATGGGCAGGAGTAAACATCGCAACCATTAGCCCATTTTTACGCAAAGCAGTTTTGAAACGTTTACGCCAATCTCTTGTTCTTGCTGGCCAGTTAGAGTGCCGATTGTGGCTGTTCCATGCCGGGTTTAGGAGCGGTCTTGACCGTTTTTATCCTAGAACAGATTGGCAACTAAACTTGGATTCTGTTCACAGTTTGTTAAAACTTGCTAGACAAGAAGGCGTAACAATAGCAATCGAAAATATGCCTGAACCATTTCCAGCGTTAATGAAAAGTGTGGACGAATTTGACAGATTCTATTGTGAGTTGGATGACGACATTGGCATGGTTTTAGATGTGGCTCATGCTAATTTGAATAACCAAATTACTGATTTCATACAGCAGTTCGAGGAAAAAATTATTCACATGCACGTAAGCGACAACCAAGGAACTAGCGATCAGCACCTAGGAATCGGTTATGGCACGTTAGATTGGCAAAATTTTGCCAAAGCCGTCAAAATAGCTCAATATGATAAACTGTTGATGATTGAATCAATCGACCATCCCCAAGAAAGCATACAATATCTCAACAAACTTTTTGCCTAGTCCTTAAGAGGCAACTCTAGTTGCAAAAAATCTTGAGCCAAAATTGTGTTAGAAAAGGTTTGTTTTGCTTGTTCTAATAGCTGATTGGCGTCTTTGTATCTGGCACTGATGTGGGTTAAGACCAGTTGTTTGACTTTTGCTTGCTTAGCTGTTTGCGCAGCCATTGTCGGGGTTGAATGCTTGTCTTTTAATGCCCTTTCTTGCAAGGCATCTTCAAAGGTGGATTCATGAATCAACAAATCAGCGTTTTTTGCTAACTCAACTAGCGGCTCTGAAGGTCCTGCATCTCCGGTGTAAACAATTTTTCTTCCCGGACGAGAAGCCCCAACAACAGTTTCAGGTTTTACTACTTTTCCATCAGGAAGAGTAACCTGTTTTCCCGATTGTAGCTCAGACCATAACGGACCTTTAGGAACACCTAACTCTTTGGCTTTTTTTGTGTTAAATCTGCCCGGTCGGGGCTTTTCTGTTAAAGCGTAACATAACGCAGGGTCCATGTGACCAGAATCAACAGCTGTTACTTGGTATTCTTTTTCGTCACAAACTAACCCTGCTTTAACTTCAAAAATTTCTAAAGGAAATGTGAGCGTATACGGAACAGTTTGGTTTATTGCCTCTACAAAATCTTTGATGCCATTTGGACCAAAAATTTGCAACTCCTTTTTTCGGGCTAGAAGGGACATGGTCTGCAAAAGCCCAGGTAAACCCAAAATATGATCCCCGTGCATGTGAGTAACAAAAATTTTTGTTTTGCGATGAAAACCCACCCCCGCTTGCACCATTTGCCGTTGAGTTGCTTCACCGCAATCAAAGAGT
>Ga0272441_10009634_pt1 | contig 14863 bp, 11 predicted proteins | sample SSMProp6N_FD_193582 | JGI IMG/M metagenome (GOLD analysis project Ga0272441, IMG submission 193582) | Marine sediment archaeal communities from Little Sippewissett salt marsh, Falmouth, MA, United States - SSM-Prop-6N | ecosystem: Environmental > Aquatic > Marine > Wetlands > Sediment ... | reverse complement strand
AAGCCCTTATGGTAGGCGTACATTTCTGAGGGGTGGAAATGTGTTTCCTGTTGGGCTCCGGACCGGCGGGGGAAAGCAACAGAGAAGTGGTTGGCTTCCGGAGGGCAGACGCGTCGGGTCCCTGGTTTCGGTCCCGGAGCAGAAGGAGAGCGAGAGACGATGGCGAAGAGGATCTACGTAGGCAACATCCCGTATGGTGCCACGGAAGATGAGCTCCGAGAGCTGTTCGGACAGTATGGAACCGTCGAAGACGTCGACATCCTGTTCGATCGTGAGACCGGCCGTTCGAGAGGCTTCGGCTTCGTGAACATGAGCGACGAGGACGCAGACAAAGCGATCGAGGCGCTCAACGGTCAGGATTTCGGCGGGCGGCCGCTGCGGGTGAACATTGCCCGCGAGCGCCCGGATCGGGGCGGCGGAATGCGTCGCTGGTAATACCCGACCCGAGCCAGGTTACTCCCCGTACGACAACGTCCCGCGGAAGACGTGTTCCGCGGGACCCGTCAGAGAAACGTCCCGGACCCCATCTCGCGCGGGCGTGAGATCGACAGTCAGCGTGTCGCCACTCTCGGCCGTGACCGTTACGGGCCGCCCCACACGGTCCAACCGGAACGCTACGGTCGCGGCGGCTACGATCCCGGTGCCACAGGCAAGGGTCTCCTCTTCGACCCCGCGTTCGTATGTCCGCACCCGTAGAGACCTCGGGCCGGTCACCCGCACGAAGTTCGCGTTGGTGCCGGCGGGTTCGAACTGCGGATGACGCCGGATCGCGGAACCCACCCCCGTCACGTCGTACCCTTGCAAGTCCTGGACTTCGACCACCACGTGCGGCACGCCCGTGTTCACCGCGTGGTACACGAGATCCCTGCCGGCGGCGGAGAGCCGGCCGTTCAGGGCCCAATCCCGTGGCGAACCCATCTCCAGCCGGACCGCCCCCTCGAGGCATTCCGCCCGGAGGACTCCGGCCCGGGTTTCGATCGACATCGAGGGTCCGGCAATACCGATCTCGTGAGCCAGGCGGGCGAGACACCGCGCACCGTTGCCGCACATCTCGACTTCATTTCCGTCGGGGTTCATGAAACGCATACGGAGGTCCGCACGCGCCGACGGCTGGATGAGGATGATGCCTTCGCAGCCCACGCCGAGCCGCCGCATGGCGATACGGCGCAGCCATGCAGCATCCTGCAGCGGAAACGTCTCCGAGCGATCGTCCACGAGAATGAAATCGTTCCCCGCGCCGTGCATCTTCCAGAAGGGAACGGTCATCGCCGCCTCCTTCGCCGGTTCATGCGGGCCGCCAGCACGATCGTCAGAACGGTCACCGCGAGCAGCGCCACGAGCACGACAACGGCATGGCGATCGGGCGCATCAGCGGCGCGGTCGGCGGCCGCGACCGGCATCCCGTCCTGGAGGGCAACAAAATCCGCCAGAACGTGCGCTGTTTCCTCGAGCACGAGGTCCATTTCCGCGTCGTCCTCGTCCCCGTCCGGGTTGCTGGAGAAGCTTTCCCGGATCGCGGCGATCTCCTCCTCCGTCGCCGCCAGCTCACGACGTGCAGCAATGTTCAGCGTGGCCTCTTCCGTTCGCTGGATCTTCTCGACCCGGGTCAGCATGGTGCGGTATTTCTCGAAACGGGAATCTTGCGAACGCCGCATCTCGGATTTCTCACGCAGGACGGGAATGGCCGCGGACAGGTCCGCCACGCGCGAATACGGCGCGGGGTTCACGGCCGAAAGGGCCAATGCGTTCGGCAGATAGTCCTCACCTAGTTCCATGAAGTCGAGCGGGGACCGGATCACGACATCCGAGAACACGCCCCGCAGCTGCGTTGAGGCGCCGGAAATGCGGTAGTAGCTGGCAACCGTGACCTTCATGGATCCCAGTTCCGCGGCATCCCTGCGCACGTTCACAATCGTCTGGACCGTGCCCTTGCCGTGAGTCTTCGTGTCGCCGACAATCACGGCGCGCTGGTAGTCCTGCAGCGCCGCGGCGAAGATCTCGGTTGCCGACGCGCTCAGGCGGTTGACCAGCACCACCACGGGACCGTCGTAAATCACGCTGGGGTCCTTGTCCGTCTTGATGCTGACCCGGTAGCGCTGCTTGACCTGCACGGTGGGCCCCATCTTGATGAAGAGCCCCACCATCTTCTCCGCCTCGGGCAGGGAACCCCCACCGTTGTTGCGCAGGTCCAGCAGCACGCCCTCCGCGCCCTTCAACCGCATGTCCAGCAGGATATCCTTGACGTCGTCGGCCGCGCTGCGATAGCCGGCCTGGTCCGGTGACTGTGCGCCCATACTGGCATAAAACGCCGGCAGCGCGATCACCGCGATCTTCCGCGGCTTCCCGTTGAAATCCCGGATCTCCTCCAGGCGTCCCGAGGCGGCGCGCTCTTCGAGCTTCACCTCGTCCCGGATGAGGGCGACCTTGCGCACGGTTGCCCCGGTCGGATCGGCCGCCGAGATCACGGTCAGCACGACCTTCGTGCCTTTCTGTCCGCGAATCAGCTTCACGGTCTTGTAGAGCGGCCAGTGCCGCACGTCGACCGCCGGTTCGCTTCCCTGTGCAACACCCACGATCTTGTCCCCCGGCACAAGCCGGATGTCCCGCTTGTCGCGCGCAGCCGGGCCGCCGGGAATCAGGCGCTCGACCTTGGCCGCCCCGTCCTCCGAACTCAGGAGCGCCCCGATCCCGACCAGCGAGAGCTTCATCTCGATGTTGAAGTTCTCCAGCGAGCCGGGCGACATGTAGGCCGAGTGCGGGTCAAACGCCTGGGCGAAAGCCGTCAAGTACCGCTGCAGCACCCACTCCGCATCGTAATCGTTGAGAACCGAGCGAAACCGCTCGTAGCGCTCCAGGATGGCCTCTTCGACCGTCTGCTCGCTTCCTTCCGCATCTCCTTCCGCCGCATTCTCGCCATCCGTTTCCCGCGCAAACTGCTCACGAAGATAGTCATTCTTGACGCGGCGGCGCCACAGATCGTCCCATTCCCCGCGCGCGGTCGCACGCGGCTTGTCGCGCCGCTTCCAGGTGTAGCTTTCGTCACGACCGAAATCGAACCCTTTCTGCAGGGCCTCCTCGACGCAGGAACAGCGATCATCAACGCGCCTTTTGAAGACCTCGAAAAGATCGTAGGCGAAGCGCAGATCCCCCCGCAGAAGCTGCTCGTCGAGGGTCTCGCGCAGGCCGGCAAAGCGCTTTTCGTCCTCGGCCAGAAGGTAGAGCGATTCAGGATCCAGCGAGTTGAAGTAGTTCGTCCAGGCCCGGGCCGAAATCGCGTCGTCGAGAGGCACACGCAGCAGGTGGGCCCTCGGGAAGTTGTGGCCGAACGCGCGCGCGATGGCCACATAGTGGGGAGCCGGTGCGAGTGGCGCGCGGTCCTCGCCGGCCGCGGCAACAGAGCGCCCGACGCACCCGAGCGCCAGGAGCAACGCACAGAAGATATGGACGCGTTGGTTCATCGAGATACGGGACAAAAAAAGAGCGGGGCAGCAACGACGATCCTGTGTCGAGCAGACCCCGCTCCCAGTTGACCACTTACGCGGAGAGCACGGCCTCCTTGCAGGCCTTTGCTACGCGGAACTTGACCACCGTCTTCGCGGGAATGCTGATGGGCTCACCCGTGGCGGGGTTCCGGCCCATCCGGGCTTTCCGATGGACCAGGACGAGCTTCCCGATCCCCGGAAGTGTGAACCCGTTCTTCGCCTCGACGTACGCCAGTTTCGCCATCTCCTCAAGGAGTTGCGCAACCTGGGCCTTGGAGAGTTCCGTCTTCTCGGCGAGTGCGGCAATGGTCTGTGTCTTGGTCATCGGCTTTCTCCTCACTGGCGGTTCAACTGACTAACCAACTCCCGTCAACCTTCCGTCACACTACGCCGGAACAGAGGACACGACAAGCGTTTTTCTGTAGAAACACGCCGACATTCGGTGGGTTGCGGCGCGGTCCGCATATCGTCTTTCAGCCCCGCAGTTCCTCGAGCGTCGCGGCCAGCCGCTGCAGCTTGGCGACTTCTTCGATGAGCGCAAGCTTGCGCTTCCGCTGCTGCTCCACGACCTCGGCGGGAGCCTTGCTCACGAAGCTCTCGTTCTCCAGCTTCGCCGTGGTTTGCTGCAGGTGCGAGGAAGCCTTCTCCAGCTGCGCCGAGATCCGCCGGTACTCCACGTCCGCATCGATCAAGCCTTCGAGCGGCAGGTAGACGGTCCCGAGCCCGCACAAGCCGCTGGCCATCGGCGCGTCCGGCTCCAGATCGGGATCCACGCGGACGGCGGCTTTGAGAGACGATTCAATGGATTCACGGTCCTCCGTCAACCGTGCCGCGCCTTCCGGCGAACGCGGCTTCACGAGGTACCGCATCCCTTCCGCCTGTCCCGGAAGAACGCCGTAGTCCCCGGCCAGCATGCGAGCCGTGCGAATCAGGTCGTGCTTCTCTTCCACGTACTCGGCCGTTGCCTCGTCCACGCCCCAGGCCGCCAACCGGTCCCGGTCCAAGGCCGAAGGCCAGGGCGCAACCATGATGGAGTCCTCTGCGCCGCCGTACCCCATGGCGTGCCACAGTTCTTCGGTGAGGAACGGCATCAGCGGGTGCAGCAGCCTCAGGGCCGTGGCGAACACGAAGTGCATCAGCGCCAGCACCTGGCTGCGGCGGGGTTCCGCATCGCCGTACAGCAGGGGCTTCGCGTACTCCACGTACCAGTCGCAGTACTGATGCCACAGGAATTCGTACACGCCCCGCGCCGCATCGTTGAACCGGTACTTCTCCAGGTTGTCCGTCACCTCGCGAATCGTCTGGTCCAGTCGAGCGAGAATATGCCTGTCGTCCGGGCTCAGGAGCTCGGGATCCGGTTGGGGCGCAGCCCCGGCCGTCTGCCGCGCCGGGGTCCGGCTGTCCGAGTGCATCTGCATGAAACGTGCCGCGTTCCAGATCTTCGTCCCGAAATTGCGTCCGATCTCGAACTTGTCGCTCGACAGGAAGACGTCCTGCCCGGTGGCCGTAATCATCATCAGGCTGAACCGCAGGGCATCGGCGCTGAATTCCTCGATCACGTCCAGCGGATCGATGATGTTCCCGAGGCTCTTGCTCATCTTGCGCCGGGTGTCGTCACGAACGGTCCCGTGGATATACACCGTGCGGAAGGGGACTTCGCCCATGAACTCGATTCCCGCCATGACCATACGGGCAACCCAGAAGAAGATGATCTCTGAGGCCGTAACGAGGTCGTGGCTGGGGTAGTAGAACGCCAGGTCGGGATTCTCGCCCGGCCAGCCGAATGTGCTGAAGGGCCAAAGCCAGGAAGAGAACCAGGTGTCGAGCACGTCCTCATCCTGGGCGATCTCCGCCGCACCGCATTTGGGACACGCAGCGGGCCTGCCTCTTGCCGCCCACTCGTGCCCGCACGTCCGGCACGAGAACACGGGGATGCGGTGCCCCCACCAGATCTGCCGGGAGATGCACCAGTCCCGGATGTTCTCCATCCATTCCTCGTACACACCGGCCCAGCGTGCCGGCACGAACCGCACGCGCCCGTCACGCACCGCGGCAAGCGCCGGCTCGGCCAGCGGCTTCATGCGGACGAACCACTGCCGCGAAAGTCGGGGTTCGACGACCGTATCGCAACGGTAGCAGTGACCGATGGCGTTGACGTGATCGACCGTCTTCTCGAGAAGGCCGCCCGCCTCCAGGTCGACCAGAATCCTCGCCCGGCACTCGAACCGGTCAAGCCCGGCATACGGTCCGGCCGCTTCGTTCATGGTGCCGTCCCCGTTCATCACGTTGACGGGCTCCAGTCCATGCCGCTGTCCCATCTCGAAATCGTTCGGATCGTGGGCCGGCGTAACCTTGACGATACCGGTACCGAACCCGGGGTCGACGAAATCGTCTTCGATCACCGTGAGCCTGCGCTCTAGAATGGGGAGTGTGACGACCTTGTCTTTCAGCCAGGTATACCGGGCGTCGGAAGGACTGACGGCCACGGCGACGTCTCCCAGCAGGGTTTCAGGCCGGGTCGTCGCAACAACAATGAAGTCCGGGCGCCCCTCGCCGCCGGCGACCGGGTAGCGGATGTAGTACAGTTTGCCCTGTGTTTCGGCGTGCTCGCTCTCTTCATCCGAGAGGGCCGTGTGGCAGCGGGGGCACCAATTGACGATGTAGTTCCCGCGGTAGACAAGGCCCTTCTCATAGAGACGCACAAACACTTCTGCGACCGCGTCGCTGAGTCCCTCGTCCATGGTGAACCGCTCCCGATCCCAGTCACAGGAACAGCCCAGCCGTTTCAACTGCCGTATGATGGTTCCGCCATACTCCTCCCTCCACTTCCACACGCGCTCGAGGAAAGCCTCCCGTCCCAGGTCCTCCCGCGAACGGTTCTCGGCGCGCAGAGTTCGTTCCACGACATTCTGCGTCGCGATCCCGGCATGGTCCGTGCCGGGCATCCAGACCGTATTGCGGCCCTGCATACGGCGCCAGCGCACGAGAATGTCCTGAATCGTGTTGTTGAGGGCGTGCCCCATGTGAAGGATCCCGGTCACGTTGGGAGGGGGAATCAAGACACAGTACGGTTCGCCGCCGCGACCGGCGTCGCTGTGGAACAGGCCCTTCTCGGTCCAGAACCGATACCACTTCTCCTCGACCTTGCGTGGTTCGTAGTGCTTGTCCATGGTTGAATCCGTGTCTCTGGTTGAGCGGGGCGGCTATTTCGCCTCCGGGCTCCCGCGCAATTGCCTCTCTTCATCGTGGAAGAGCTTGTACTCCACGCTGTCGACCAGCGCCTCCCAGGAGGCCTCGATGATGTTCTCCGACACCCCGACGGTGCCCCAGCTTTCCTTTCCGTCGCTCGACTCGATCAGCACGCGCGTGGTCGCCGCCGTGGCCTCCTCCGGGTCCAGGATACGAACCCTGAAGTCAGTCAGGTAGACCTGCATGATTTCCGGGTAGAACCGGCACAAAGCCTTGCGCAGGGCGCCGTCGAGCGCATTGACCGGACCGTCCCCTTCGGCCACGGTCAACTCGACCTGGTCCTGCACCCGCACCTTCACGGTCGCTTCCGAGAGACACGGCTCGCCCCTGCCGCGCTTCTCGACCATAACGCGAAAGCCAAGAAGCTCGAAAAAAGGCCTGTGCTGCTTCAAGACCTTCTGGATGAGGATACGGAATGACGCGTCCGCCGACTCAAACGCGTAGCCCTTACTCTCCATATCCTTCAGCGCTTTCAGGATCCGCTTCGTGTTCCGGGGAGACGCCTTGTCGGTCGCCCCGACCTCGAGCGCCTTCAGGAGGATGCTGCTTCCCCCGGACAGTTCCGAGAGCAGAACGCGACGTTCGTTGCCGACCGCCTCGGGCGGAACGTGCTCGAACGTCACGGGATTCTTGCGCACCGCGTTCACGTGCGGCCCGCCCTTGTGACTGAACGCGCTTTCGCCGACGTACGGCGCCTTCCTGTCCTGGGGCAGGTTGACGAGGTCGTCGACGAAAAGCGACAGATCGCGCAGTGCCGCCAGGTTCTCGTCCGCCACGCATGCCCTGCCCATCTTGAGCTGCAGGCTCGGGATGATCGTGCACAAGTTCGCGTTGCCGCACCGCTCGCCGAATCCGTTCATGGTGCCCTGCACCTGGGAGACGCCGGCTCGGACGGCTTCGAGCGTGTTGGCCGCCGCCATTCCCGCATCGTTGTGTGTGTGGATGCCGACCGCCACGGGCAGAGCCCGCACCGCGGCCCTCGTGATCTTGTAGATCTCGTGCGGCAGGCTGCCCCCGTTCGTATCGCAGAGCACGATCGCGTCCACACCTGCCCGGACGGCGGCATCGAGGTTGCGCATGACGAAATCGGGGTCCTCCTTGTAGCCGTCATAGAAGTGCTCGGCGTCGAAGAAGACCTCGCGCCCCTGCTCCTTGAGATACTCGATCGTGTCGGCCAGCATGGCCCGGTTCTCCCGCGGCGTCGTGCGAAGCACTTCCCGCACATGGAGACGCGACGTCTTGCCCACAACGGTCACGGTCGGGGTCTCGACCTTCAGGAGACTCCGCACGTAAATGTCCTCTTTCACGCGCTTGCCCGCGCGCCGCGTTGCCCCGAATGCCACGATCTTCGCATGCCGCAGCTCTTGCCGCCGGATCTCGGCGAAGAACTTCATCTCGCGCCGGTTCGAGCCGGCGTACCCCCCCTCGATGTAGTCCAGGCCGAACTCGTCGAGGCGCTTGACGAGCCGGATCTTCCCCGAGTCGGAAAACGAAATCGCTTCGCCCTGCGCGCCGTCACGCAGTGTCGTATCGTAGAGTATGATTCGCTTTTTCATCTTCATCCATCGCCCGCGGCGGTACCCGCAGCATTACCCGTGACGCAGGAACGCATCGTACAGGGACCGCACCGCGGCGCCGCAGTCCTCGTCCTTCACGCCGAACATCATGCTGATCTCCGAGGCGCCCTGATTCATCATCTCGATGTTCACGCCCGCGTCCGCGATCGCGCGGGTCGCCTTGGCCGCAACGCCTACGTGGAATCGCATGTTCTCTCCAACGATCATGATCAGGGCAAGGCCGCGTTCCACTTCGGCCTTGCTGGCCCGAAGATCGTTGCGGAACCGTTCCAGCATACGCTGCTCGGTGGCCTCGTCCAGTCCTTCCTGGGTCAACACGACGGAGATCTGGTCGATTCCGGACGGCATGTGCTCGAACGACAGCCCCTCCTCTTCCAGGATCTGCAGCGTCTTGCGGCCGAATCCCACTTCGCGGTTCAGCAGGTACTTCTCCAGCGAGATCTGGCAGAAACCGTGGCCGCAGGCAATGCCGACGACCTCTTCTTCTCCTTCGTGGTCCCGGTGCGCCACGATCCGCGTGCCCGGCTCATCGGGCCGATGCGTGTTCTTGATGCAGATGGGAATTCCCGCCTTCACGACCGGAAGAATCGCCTCGTCGTGCAGGACCGAGAACCCCGCGTAAGAAAGCTCGCGCATCTCGCGGTACGTCAGTTCTCCGACCGGGCGGGCGTCCGGGACGAGCCGCGGATCGGCTGCGAACACGGAGTCCACGTCCGTGAAGTTCTCGTACACCTCCGCCCCCACGGCCGCCGCAAGGATCGAACCGGTGATGTCCGAACCGCCGCGGGGAAACGTCACCACGGCGCCTTCGCGGGTGTAGCCGAAGAAGCCCGGAAACACGATCACGCCCTTGGCCCCGCGCAGGACGGCCAGGTTCTCGTATGACTCGGGCAGCAGTTGTGCGTTCCCGTACTCGTCCGAGAGCAACAGGCCGGCGTCACGCGGGTCTTCGTAGCGGGCGTCCACGCCCTGGCTGCACAGCACGGCCGCGATGACCTTGGCGCACAGGTCCTCACCGGCGGCCTTGACGGCATCGATGTACTGCCCCCGGTGCGAACGGTCGCCGTCCACCCGTTCCCGCAGGTCCCGCTCGATCTGCTCGGTCAACCCGGCAGGAAGGTCAAACGCACGGCGAATGTCCTCGAACCTGGCGATCACCGCCTCGCACTCCGCATCGGCCGGCTGTTCTTCAAGACGGCGAGCGGCGCACGCAATTAGAAGGTCGGTCACCTTGACGTCTTCCGGGGTGCGGCAGCCCGGGGCAGAGACAACGACGATGCGCCGGTCGGGGTCGGCCTTGACGATGTCACAGACCGCCCGGACCCCGTCCGGATCGGCCAGCGAGGTTCCTCCGAATTTGCAGACTTTCATGGGTTTGGCTCCAGGTTTCCGGCTCCGGCCCCGCTCTCAGACGATGCCGGTCGCGATACGGTAGCGGACGGTCTCGGCCCCGGTGATATCCATCCCGTTGATGGCGGCCAGCGCCGCGTCAACGGCCCCTTCCACGGCGTTATGTGTCACCATGACAACCGGTACGATCTCCCCCGATTTTGCTTCCTTCTGCAGAACAGAGGCAATACTGATGCCATGTGTCCCGAGCACATCCGCAATCCGGGCCAGCACGCCGGGCTTGTCGAGCACGGCCATCCGCAGGTAGTAGCGGCTGTCGATCTCGTCCATGGATCGGGTCTTGAACGGATTCTCGGAACGCGGGAGGGACGCAACGCGGCGGGGCGCGTCGGATGCCAGGTTCCGCGCCACATCCGCGATGTCGGCCAGGACCGTGCTCGCGGTCGGCTCCCGTCCCGCTCCCCGCCCGTAGAACAGCGTGTCCCCCACGAAGTCGCCCCGCACCATGACCGCGTTGAAGACACCGCCCACGGATGCCAGCACGTGGTCGCGCGAGACCAGTGTCGGATGCACGCGCACCTCGATCTCGTCGCCCGTCCGGTTGACGACGCCCAGCAGCTTGATGCGGTACCCGAGGTCCGCGGCGTACCCGATGTCCACCGGTTCCACGTGGCGGATTCCCTCCACGTGCACGGCCTCCAGGGGAATCCAGTACCCGTACGCCAGGGAAGCCAGGATGACGGTCTTGTGGGCCGCATCGTACCCGTCAATATCCAGTGTCGGATCCGCCTCGGCGTAGCCGGCGCTCTGGGCATCGGCCAGGACGGTCGCAAACGGAAGGTGTTCGGTCTCCATCCGCGTCAGAACGTAGTTGCAGGTCCCGTTCAGAATGCCGTCGATGCGCCGGATCCGGTTGGCGAGCAGACCCTCGCGAAGAGCCCGGATAATTGGGATGCCGCCCCCGACGCTGGCACCGAAGTAGATGTCCACGTTCCGCTCTTCGGCGAGGGCGAAGATCTGCTCGCCGTGCGCGGCAAGAAGCGCCTTGTTGGCCGTCACGACCGGCTTGCCGGCCGCCAGGGCCTGCTGGATGAGATCGTGTGCCACGGTGGTCCCCCCGATGAGCTCAACGACAATATCGACGGACGGATCACGGATGACGGCGGCCGCGTCCGTCGTGAGCAACTCGCGGGGCACCTCCACACCACGATCGGTATCGAGGTCCAGATCGGCAATCGACCGCAGTACCGGCCGGATTCCGAGGCGTTCCGCGATCAGGTCGCCGTTCCTGAGGAAGCCCTCAACAACCCCGGCCCCGACCGTGCCGAATCCGAGCAATCCTATCCCGATTTCTTTCATGTCGCTACCACGCTCCAGAACCCAAAATCATACTGAATGCGAAATTCGCCTTACAAGCACAAAGGCAAACGCCGCCCGGTCCTGACATGGTCTTTTCCTTTGGCCCTTTCTCGGACGCGGTCGGGGTGGAACCCGACCCTCCAGGGACCAAGAACCCGCGGTTCTGGTGTGGAGGGACGGCTTCCACGCCGTCCGAGAGCCCGAAATCAGCCAAAGGAAAAGACCATGCCGGTCCTGAACGGGTCCTACACCCGGTCCACCGGTCGCCGCGTTGACAGGAACCGGCCCCCTTTCTATGCTGCCTGCATGGTTCCGCAGTGGGTCATCGAGAAGAAACGCAACGGCGACGAGCTGACGGACGAAGAGATCCGCTGGTTCATCGACGGCTACGGCGCCGAAGAGATCCCCGACTACCAGATGGCGGCGCTCGCCATGGCCGTCTTCTTCCAGGGAATGACGGGCCGCGAAGTGACCACGCTGACCGACGCGATGATGCGGTCGGGCGACCTGCTGGACACGTCGAGCGTGGCGGTGCCCAAGGCCGATAAGCACTCCACCGGCGGCGTAGGGGACAAGGTATCCCTCGTTCTTGCCCCCCTGGTCGCGTGCTGCGGGATCGCGGTGCCGATGATCTCGGGCCGCGGCCTGGGCATCACGGGCGGCACACTGGATAAGCTGGAGTCCATACCGGGTTACCGGACCGACCTCTCCACCGGCGAGTTCCTCGCCGTGGTCCGGGAATGCGGCTGTTCGATCATCGGCCAGACCGCGCGGCTGGCGCCCGTTGACAAGCGCCTGTATGCGCTTCGCGACGTGACGGGCACCGTGCCGTCCATTCCGCTCATCTCCGCCAGTATCCTTTCGAAGAAGATGGCCGAAGGAATCGATGCCCTCGTCCTTGACGTGAAGTGGGGCAACGGCGCCTTCATGAAGACGGAAGAGCAGGCGCGGGAGCTGGCGCGGACGATGGCCACGATCGTTGCAGGCATGGACAAACGCGTGGCGGCAGTGCTCACGGCCATGGTGGAACCTCTCGGCCATGCCGCGGGAAATGCCGTCGAAGTGATGGAATCCATCGAGGCACTGCAGGGCCGCGGCCCGGCCGATCTCATGGAGGTCACCCTCACGCTCGCGGCCCACATGCTGTGGCTGTGCGACCGGGCCCCGTCCGTCCCGGAAGCCAGATCCATGCTCGAAGAGACGATCGACTCCGGCGCAGCATTCGGCAAATGGATTGAGATGGCGGCCGCGCACGGCGCGGACACGTCGTTCCTGGAAAATCCATCGCGCTTCCCCGCGCCGGCCATGCGACACGAACTGAAGGCGGATCGCGACGGGTTCGTTACCGCGGTTGACGCAGAGAGCGTGGGACGAGCCTGTGTTGTGCTGGGCGGCGGACGCCGGCGTGTCGAGGACCGTGTCGATCACGCGGTCGGTATTGTGGACCTCGCCAAGGTCGGGTGCCCGGTGCGCAGGGGCGACCGGCTGGCAACCGTCCTGGCCAACGATGCAGCCCGCCTGGAGGAAGCGCTGGCCCTCCTGGATCCTGCCTTGCGCATCGGCGATGAGAAGCCGGACCCGCCGCCGCTGATCGGCGAAGTGATGACCGGCAACGAACCCGCAACGAACCGTTCGGAAGCATGAGCGCCATCGATGTTGACCGGTTGGTCGCACGGGCCGAGGAGGCCCGATCGCAAGCGTACGCGCCCTACTCCGGCTACCGCGTCGGAGCCGCGTTGCTCGCCGCGGACGGGACCATCGTAACCGGATGCAACGTGGAGAACGGATCCTACGGCCTGACGATCTGCGCCGAACGGACGGCCGTCTGCCGCGCCGTGGCGGAAGGCCGGCGCGAGTTCCTGGCGCTCGCGATCGCGGCGTCGGGTGAACGGACCCCCTACCCCTGCGGCGCCTGCCGCCAGGTGCTGGCAGAGTTCTGCCCTCCCGGAATGCCGGTCTGCATCCGCCGCGCGGATGGCGGGGTCGAGCAGCGGAAACTCGGGGACCTGTTGCCGGACGCCTTCACCCTCGAACCGCCGCACCCGTAGGACCGAGCCTGCCCGCTTGACACCCCCGACGGGCACGGCAATAGTACGTGCTCCAAAAGGAGGACCGTGGCCTTGTCATCCAAGACGTTCGTTCTGGACACCAACGTGCTGCTGCACAATGCCGCCTGTATCGAGAGCTTCGCGGACAATACCGTCGTCCTGCCGATGGCGGTGATCGAAGAACTCGACCAGTTCAAGAAGCATAACGACGAACTGGGCCGCAACGCCCGGCACGTCATCCGCCATCTCGACACGCTGCGAAGCCAGGGCAATCTACGGGACGGCGTGCCGCTTCCGAACGGCGGCTCGCTGAGGATCGCCGCCCGCCAGCCCGAACAGAACGCGCATCTCAGGATGCATGTGCCCGACAATCGCATCCTGCAGGTTGCCTACGGCCTTCACGAACAGGGCGAACAGGTCATCTTCGTCAGCAAAGACATCAACGCGCGTGTCAAGGCCGATGCGCTCGGCCTGACCGCGATGGATTTCGAGAAGGAGAAGGTCAACTTCGACGAACTGTACGCGGGATATGCGGAAGTCACGGTCAGCCGCGAAACGGTCGATTCGGTATCACAGAATCGGGTCTTGAAGGAGGCCGGCATCGGGCAGTGGCCCAACCAGTTCGTCCTCTTGCGGGATGAACAGGACGAAAGCCACACGGCGCTTGCACGCGTCGTCGAACCCGGTCACCTCCGCGCAGTCGCCAATCGGAACGGACGGGTGTGGAACATTCTGCCGCGGAACAAGGAACAGCGCATGGCCCTCGCCCTGTTGATGGACGCTGAGGTCCAGATGGTAACCCTGGTCGGACAGGCGGGCACCGGCAAAACGCTCCTCGCACTGGCGGCCGGACTGCACAAGACACTGCGCGACCAGGCGTACGACGAAATCCTGGTCTCTCGACCCGTTATTCCGCTCGGGAAAGACATCGGCTATCTCCCCGGCGACAAGGAAGAGAAGCTCTCACACTGGATGCAGCCGATCTTCGACAATCTCACCTACCTCATGCGCGAGACGGTCGACAAGACCGCCAAGGGGAAACGGAAGACCAAGAACACCGCCCAGCAACGCACCGAGGAGCTGCTTCGTGAACACGTACTGGAACTGGAAGCCCTGACTTACATCCGTGGCCGCTCGATCCCGGGGCAGTACGTCATCGTGGACGAAGCGCAGAACCTGACCCCGCACGAAGTGAAGACCATCGTCAGCCGGGCGGGTGAAGGGACGAAGATTGTCCTGACCGGCGATCCGTACCAGATCGACAACCCGTATCTGGACTCCTCCAGCAACGGCTTGACGTATGCCGCCGAGCGCCTGAAGGCCCAGCGGATCCACGGACACGTGACCCTGCGCAAAAGCGAACGCAGCGCACTGGCGGCCATCGCGGCCGAGTATCTGTAGCTCTGCGGCGCAGGCAGAGAGGGAGCCCCGCATGAAAGACTGGAAAGAAAGCCTGAGCGAGTTCTTCGAGGAAACGGAGAAGGACCGGCAAGCGAAGAAGGAGCCCGAGCTGACCCGGTTCATGGCGAGAGTCGTTGTCCCGGCCTTCCGCGAAATCGCGGCCGAGATGGAAGCACACGGTCGGGAAGTGACGATCCGCCAGACGGACACCTCGGCCGCCATCGTGATCACGTTTGACGGTGACGAGGAGATACGCTACCGCGTGCAGGGCCGCACGTTCCCGCATACGGTCCTGCCGTACGCGGAGATCCGATACCGTGAACGCAAGGGGCTGAAGCTGATCACGGTCGAGAGCATGCTCCGCAGCGGCCCGCCGGACTACACCCTCGATGACGTG
>Ga0272441_10009633_pt1 | contig 14863 bp, 9 predicted proteins | sample SSMProp6N_FD_193582 | JGI IMG/M metagenome (GOLD analysis project Ga0272441, IMG submission 193582) | Marine sediment archaeal communities from Little Sippewissett salt marsh, Falmouth, MA, United States - SSM-Prop-6N | ecosystem: Environmental > Aquatic > Marine > Wetlands > Sediment ... | reverse complement strand
AGTTGGCCGACATTGTTGTAGGTGTAGGTGGTCGCGACGGCCTTGGCGTCCGTGCGAGTGAGCAGCCAGCCTTGAGCGTTGTAGGTGTAGTTGTAGGCGGAGCTGTCGGCATAGGTCTTGTTGGTCAGGTTCCCGACCGCGTCGTAGTAGAAGTAGGTGTTGTTGTACATGCCGTCCATGAGCTTGGTCATACGGCCGACGTCATCGTAGGTATAATAGACCGGCACAGCGCCTGCGCCCTTCTTGGCCGTCATTCGACCCATGTCGTCGTAATCGAATTTGGTGATCCGTGAGTCCGGCAGGATGACCTGCGTCCGGCGGTTCATGCTATCGTAGACATATGTGGTTGTGTTGCCGAGCGGATCGGTCACGGTTTCGAGATTGCCGATTTCGTCGTAGGTGTAGAGGGTGGCCTTGCCGCGCGCGTTGGTGACAGCGACTTGCCGACCCAGCGCGTCGTAACCGTATGTCGTCGTGTTGCCGCCGCGGTCGGTTGTACTGAGAAGGAGCTGACCGTCATAGGTATTGACGACTGTCGAGCCGTCGGCATAGGTGCTATTCGTGGCCCGGCCGAGACAGTCGTAGGCGTAGTGGGTGACTACGCCGTACATGCTGTTCGAGGCCATGCGGCCGTAGCCGTCGTAGTAGCGGTGCTCGATCTCTTCGCTGTTGGCATTGGTGACAGCCGAAATCTGGCCCTTCTGCGTGGCATCGTAGGACCAGGTGGTGGTCCGGCCTTCGGGATCGGTCTGGGTGCTCAACCGTCCGTAGGTGTCGTAGGCAAGGACCGTTGTGGCGTTGGCCTCTTCGTTGGTTCCGGAGACTCGCGCGATGCGGTTTGTGGCCAATCCGCGCAGGTTGTAGCCGGTGAGCGTATAGGACCCGTCGGCATAGACCATCTTGGTGAGGCGTCCGAGGTCGTCATAGAAATTGCTGACGGTGTGTCCGAGGGCATCGGTCTGCCAGATCTGCCGGCCTGCAGCGTCATTGGAGTAAGTCATGGACGGGGTATGCGTTCCGTCGACGGACGCCAGGAAACCTTGCAGGCTGTAGATGTTCGTCGTGTAGGTGCTGTCCGGATAGGTGATCTTGCTCTGGCGGCCCAAAGAATCGTATTGGTAGGTCGTGGTGTTGCCGAGCGCATCCGTGACCGAGGCAAGCCTTCCGTTCCCGTCATAGGTGTAGGAAGTGATATTGCCGCGCGCATCGGTTTGCTGGCTCTTGCGGCCTGCATTGTCGTAGGTGTAGGTCGTTCTGTTGATCTCCCGGCCAGCGGGCGTAGTGACGGACTGCTGAATGAGCTTCTTGTCCGAATCGCGGACATACTCCGTGACGCTGCCGTCGCGGTTGGTGTACGAGTCCAAGGTACAGCAGCCGTAGCCCCAGGCTTCGGTGGTCCCGTCGGGATAGGCGACTTTGATGAGCCGCCCGAGCGTGTCGTAGGAGTTCGTTCTTGTGCCTGTGTTGTCGGTGATAGTCTGGATTCGGCCCTCTGAGTCGTAAGTGTAGCTGTGGCCGATGCCGACTTCGTTGGTGTAGGCGACGAGTATGCCTGAGGCATCATAGCCGTAGCTCTCGACCGTCTGCGTACCGCCTTCGACCGCCACGTCATGCCGCTGGAGCTTGATCGTGGTGTTCGTGTCGTAGACATAGTAGTTCGCGCTGTAGGTGCTGCCTTCGACTAGGTTCGAGACGGACGTGAGCAGGTAGGCATCGTCATGGGCGTTGTTGGTGTCCGAGCCGGCGTATTGGGTGAAGGTCCGGATGGTGCTGCTGACTGTGTTGCTCTGGCCGTCCTGCTCTTCACGTGCGATAGAAAACGGAATTTGCGGAGCATCGGCGAAATAGCTGTAGGTGGTAACGACCCTGCGAAGCAGATTAGTGGAGGCATCTTCGTACCGAACCTTGGTCGTATTGCCCTGGCTGTCGTAGCTGTAGGCACTGCGGGTGCCGTCCGCCTTGGTCACTGTCTTGATCTTGGCCAGGATGTCCGGATCGCCGGAAGTGTAGCAAGTGTAGCGGTTCGTGTTGCCCTCGGGATCCGCGCGGTACTCCGCGGGGTCCCACTCATAGGCATCGTCGTACTTCACGCGCCGGACGTTGCCGAGCCCGTCTTCGATCGTGACGAAGTGGTCGAGGGTACCTGAATCTGAGTCTGTGATTTGTTGGCGTCCTTCGGGCGAAGTAATGGTGTAGCGTTTGTTGGCCTTACCGCTGTAGGCACTGGTCGTGTAGGAGACGTTCCAGCGCTCGCCCGCGGAGTGATCGGTCAGCGAAGAGATGTAGTTGTCGACCGCACTGTTGTAGGTGAATCCAAAAGAGTTGCCGGCCATATCGGTGATGTTCGTGAGCAGTGCCCCGTCATAGGAGAAGGTAGCGGTGTTGTTGCCATCCGAGATCTGACTGATCCTGCCGGCAGCGTTGTGCGTGAAGACATTGGTGATCCCGTCGGCGGTGATGATATTGGTAATCAGACTGCCGGTGTATTCGAGGTGCATCTCGTCGCCCCGCGGACTGACAACCTCTTGGAGATGATTGGTTGTTCCGGCATTATCGAAGGTGTAGTAGCCGCCGCTGCTGAGCCACACGACATAGCGATTCGTAGTCTCCGAGAGACGATACTCGCTCATCCTGGCGGAGAGCACCCCACTGTTTGTGGTGACATACCCGCTGCCGTCGCTGTAGAATTTGATATAGTGCTTGCCCAAGTGCAGGTACTGGTTGGTCACGCTGCCGTCGGTCGTGTAAGTCAGGTAGATCATGTAGGGATGCGTCCACTTGTTGCCGAGAGGGTCCGGCGTAGCTTCCGGTATTTTGCTCGACCAGACCATGCTGAACTCAAACCGCGGACCGAGCCTGTTGTGGTTGAAGATCGGAATATCCTCACAGATCACCGAGTGGTCTCCGGACGCGACGCGGAGACGGGGCGTGCCGCATGTGCTGCACCCGCCGCCCGCCCGGGTGGCCGTCCTGCTCAGGGGCGGAGGCGACTTGGATTCCAGCGGGTCGACCTTCGGTTGGTTCACGTTCGTCTTGTCGCAATCACAATCGTCCCCGTCACGGCCCCAGCCGGCAGATGGACACATAAGAAGCAAACCCAGAGCCAAAACGAGCGAGGATGCGATGGCAACCGGCATATGGGTCGAGCCTGTGCTGCCGCGACGGTTCCTTTTCAGCAGTGGCGTTACCATAGTATGTTCTCTCCATCTTCAGGATCTTCGACTGTCACAGTAAGATCGCCGGGATTGCTGTTTTGGTCAGCGACAGTGGGATTGGGGTCATCGTGGTCGTTGGCCCCGTCGCCGTCGCTGTCGGCCACGAGCAGGTCTGTCTTGTTGGTCAACACTTCGGCATTGTCCCAGAGGCCGTCGCCGTCGGTGTCGTTGGTGTAGGCTGAGGACCCGTAGACGTACTCGAGCGCATTGGTGATGCCATCATTGTCGAAATCGCCGGTGGCATCCTCGTCAAGGTCCTCGAACTGCTCGATCTCCCAACTGTCCAAGAGCCCGTCGCCGTCGCTGTCGAAGTCGGGCTGCGAAGCCGTGAAGGCCAGGTCGTCCATGTACGCGTCGCGCTCCGATGGGCCTGTGATGGTGAGCTTGGAAAGCTCGGGCAGGGAGTTGCTGCCAAAGAGCAGGCCGCTGTCCACTGCCACATCATCGAGTCGGACTTCCCAGGTCTCGTTGGTGTAGTGCTTGCCGATCGAGAGCCGGACCCAGGACCCTTCGGGAATGCGATCATGGCCGGTCTCGGTCTTCCAGCCGTTGGTCCCGTCATAGACGACCAACCGGCCGTAGAAATCAACATAGAGAGCAGCCGTGACGGGATCGCTCAAGGCAGGATCGCCGACCACATTTCGGCGCACAGCCTGAACATAGAAGTCGGACCAGACAACATCTTCCCCGTCCGAAGCGAAGTAGTGGGTGATGACCGCGGGCGTATCGGCATCCTGCACATTGCAGGCCTGGTCCCCGCCATGGACGGTGTTGCTGGTGATCACGGCGGTATCGGCGACCGAGACGCTCCAGCCTCGGATCCCGTCGATGTCGGCCCAGGGCGCATGCAGCTCGAAATCCTCTTCGAACGGCACGGCGTAGTAGCTGTCTGCGACGGTGGGGTCGAAGCCGTGCGTGTCTTCGGCGCCGTCGCCCATGCCGTCATCGTCGGTGTCGCTGTCGATCGGCGAAGTGCCTAGAGCGTATTCCTCGGCATTGTTCAACCCGTCGTCATCGTCGTCGTCCGCGGCGCCCGCGCTTGTGGCATCGCCGAAGTACTTGCCCTCCCACCAGTTCGGCAGCCCGTCCGCATCGTCGTCCGGCTCTTCGGCCGTGATCTGGAGGTCGTCGAGGAAGGAACTGGAGAAGCTGCTGCCACGCGCCTTGAACTGTGAAAACTCGACCATGGGATAGGCAAACCCCAGATCCTCGAGGATCGGTACGGAATCCAGCCGCAGGTCCCAGGTCTTGGCGCTGTAGTCGAGCCGGATCGTGAACCGGGTCCAGGAGCCTTCAGAGACGACATTGGTCTGGGTCTGCCAGCCCGAGCCTCCGTCATAGACCACCACGCAGCCGTTGCTGTTGAGGTAGAAGGCAGCGCTGGTATTGGTGCTGATGCTCGGCGTGGCAGCCTGATCGCGATGCACGGGCTGGGCATAGTAATCCACGATGACCATGTTGCTGCCGTTGGCGCCATAATAGTGGTAAGCGGCCACATTGGTGGCCATGGGCCAGTCATAGATCGGGGACTCGAGTTCCAGGGCTTGGGATCCAGCGTGCTTGGTGGTTGTCTCCACCTCGGCATTGTTGGTCAGGACATTGGCGGGCAACGCGAGCCAGTCATTCTGGTTGTGGATCGGGCCGGTACTGACCGTGCCGGACTCGAACGCCTCGGTGAAGGGTAAGCCGGCGTAGGTTCCCGCATTGGTCGGATCGAAGCCATACCGAACTTCCATGCCGTCGCCCATGCCGTCGTCGTCGCTGTCCGTATCTCTCGGCGTGGCGCCATAGGTGTTGACCTCGTCGCCGTCAGGCAGTAGGTCGTCGTCGCTGTCCGTGTCGGTCGGACTGCCGCCGTAAAAGAACTCGTTGGTGTTGTCCAGCCCATCGCTGTCGTCGTCCGCCGCGCCGGTGGTCGTGTTGGTGTCGCCAAAGAAATGCTCTTCCCACCAGTCGGCCAAGTCATCGCCGTCACCGTCGGTTCTCAGATCGAAGCGGAATACGTACTTGAGCTGGCCGACATTGGCGCCCTCGTAGTCGGCGTCGTCGGTTGTGGCGTCGGTCCACGGATAGCCCGTGGTGTAGCCTTCCCGGATCAGCCGGTCATAGAACGGCTGCGCCACATACTTGAGCTGCCCGACGTTGACCCCGTAGTAGTTGTTGGTCGAGCTGAAGGAGTCGGTCAGATTAGAGATGGCACTGTCGCAACCCAGCGGCAGATACTCGTTGAGCTCGTCCTGGGCCTGGTCCGCCGCGTGTTTGAGTTGGCCCTGGTTGATCGCGGCATAGTCGTTTGTCCCGACACCGCCCACAGTCACGCTGCGGTTCGTCCACCATATGGGATATTCGGCATGAGCGAGCAGCCCGAACAGGAAGAGCGTTCCGGCCGCAATAACAATCCACAAGCAGGTATCATCTCTTTTCATATTTCGACCGCCCGTGTTGGCTATTCACACGATCCACAAGTCTCAACGTACACAGATTGCATTTCGAGCTGCCGGCTCTCGCTTGCCATGCCGCCCACCTGTACGAAGCCGCGCGCGCGGCTTCGCCAAAACGCGTGACAGCTACTGGTTCACATTGGTATAGGAGCCCATGGAAATATCGCCGCCCGCGGTGGTGTAATCGATTCCGTCATCGAATCTGGCGTCGCCGTCCACGTGCAGCTTGGCGCTGGTGTTGGTGGTGCCGACTCCCATCGAGCCGGTCTGGAGAATCGCAACCCAGCTCGTACTCGCGTCGCTCTGGCCTTTGAAGAAAAACCGATACTGATCGTTGCCGCTGCCGCTTACATCCTCGATTCTGAACACCTCGTTGGTGTGCTCTTTCTCCTCCAGGACAAAGTCCTCTGCGTCGGAATAGAAGAACCAGTTCTCCCCTCCGCTATCGGTATCGCTCAGAATCACGCCGTAACCGTCGGACATGCGCAGATTGCCGGAGTCGATCTCAAGTTGCGTGTCGGGCGCCATGCTGCCGTCGGTCCGCCCAACCGTGACCTTGCCCTTCAATGCGTTGGTCTGCGTCGTGCTGATCTGCTCGAACCTGTTCGAGGCGGTGACCGTGTCGGCGCCCAGTTGACTGTCCGCCTGCACCCAGCCGGCCGTCACAACCATCATCACCATGCTTAGCCAACAGATCCTATGAAGCGCGCCTTCTCTCATTTTCCTGCTCCTTTTCAGTAAGATTTTCGTGTTCTTCGTGCATTTCGTGGTTGAAACTCTTCGGGCCACGCCGTGCGAGGCCGCCCCGGCTATTGACTCGTGTTGGTGTATGAGCCCATCTGGATATCGCCGATCTCCGGAATGTAAGCGACGCCGTCATCGAACCTGGCATCGCCGTTGACATGCAGCTTGGCCGCCGGATTGTTCGTCCCCACGCCGAGGTTCCCGTTCTCCAGGATCGCGACCCACATCGAGTTCGTCGTGCTTTGGCCCTTAAAAAGGAACTGCTGCTGCTTGTCGTTCCCGCCGCCGACGTCCACAATCCGGAACGCCTCGGCGTTGTACTCCTTTTCCGCCAGCAGGAAATCCTCGCCGTCCGAATGCAACGACCACTCGTCCCCGCTCTTGTTCCTGCTCACTACAAGGCGACCGCCCGAGGACAGGCGCAGGTGATTTGTCGTGATCTCGAGCTGACAGTCGGCGGCCATCCCGCCGTCGGTCCGCCCGATGGTCACCTTGCCCTGGAACGCATTGGTCTGCGTCGTGCTGATCTGTTCGAACCTATTCGAGGCCGTAACGGTATCGGCCCCGGCCTGGCCGGCTTGCACCGCGCCCGCAAAGACGACGACAAAAGCCAGGCACAAAAGCCCTGCATATAACGGCTGCCATTTCATTGTGCTGCTCCTTCGGCAAATGCTCTTCCCAGAAACGTTCTTTCCCCGCGAATGACGCGAATTGCGCGAATAGGAATTGTTGCTCTCGATCCCATTCGCGTCATTCGTCTGATTAGCGGGCAGAAGTCCTCCCTTGTCGCGCATGCCGCCCTCTTTATGGTCTTGGCCGGGCCCGCCGTTCATCAGGGCCTCCTTCGCACTAGTGCGCCAACCTCACCTTGCCGTCAGAAATCAGCTTCACGTCCTTCCCCCATAGAAAGACGTTCTCCTTGTAGACCCCGCCCGAGACCCGGATCACATCGCCGGGCTCCGAGATTTCGAGCGCCGCATTGATCGTCTTCTTCGGGCCGTCCACACCGCTCACACTCTTGAAGCGGCCGGTGTAGGCGTCGCTGCCGATCGCCTGGTCCACGTAGAGCACCCGTTTGCTCTTCGGGTCGGACGGGCTGGTTCCTTGGGCGAGTTCCTCCGCATCGCCCAGACCGTCGCCGTCGCTGTCTGCCTTGAGGGGATTGGTCTGCAGAATGAATTCTTCGTACGCATCCCCGAGGCCGTCGCCGTCCGTGTCGATGCCGCTTATGGCGGTGAGGTAGCAGCGACCGAGCGGCTCGGGCTTGCCGGGCTCCGCAGGAACCGTATCGGTCCACGTGATCCTGTCCCGGCCCGCTGTCTGAAGAGCTGTGGCTCCTACCCGCCAGGCTTTGCGCGCCAGGAACCCTTTGCTGTCGAGGATGTCCTGGATGTAGATCTCCAGAACCAGGCCAGCCGCGCCGTCCACGGCGATCTGCACTACGGCATTGCCTTTCTCGTCCTTGCCGATGCCTTCGATCCGCGGGAGCGCTTCTTCATCCGACGGAAACAGATCCTCGTAGGGCCGGTCCACTTCCCAGACAAAGCCGGGCGCGAACTTGCGGTGATACCAGTAGCCGGTTCCTGGCTTGAGTACATCACCGGCTTCTTCGCCTTCTTCCACATCCACCCATTTGCCGTCGCGCGCGTCACCGTCCTTGCTCAGAAGCCACCAGCGCTTGTACTTGCCGCCGAACGGGTCCTTCGCATCCCATCCCGCGACAACGTCGGCTTGCTCGATCGTGTCGCCGCCTGCCGCACCCGCCTCCACGAGCCCGGCCTCGTTCAAAGCGCTCGGCGACAGAAACGGCGTGCTGAAGAGGTTTAGGACAGGATAGAAAGAGATGGCGACGGTCTCGCGCAGCACCACCTCGCCGGCGAGCATCACCTCCTCTTCCTCGGACTGACGATTCTGAAGCCAGAACCCTTCGCCGGGCTCAAACGTCATCCCTGATCTGGCCGTGCCTTTCTCGTCGGTGTACCACGCCGCTTCCGTCACCCCGGCCCACGGCCCAAAGCGATCCGGCCCGAGTCGCACCGCGCCGATATAGCACTGGCTCGCCTGATCCCACTTCAGGACCCGGTCCCCGAACTCCTCGTCCGCTGCCGCGGTCAGTTGGTTGCCAAGCACCGCCTCGATCGAGTTGTCGAAGGCCTCGAACGGCAGCGCCACCAGCCGCTGGCTTCCCGGCGCAAGCCTCACCTTCATGTAGCCCGCCGGCCGGGAGACGAGTGTAGCCGCATGCACGCACACCACCGCGCAGGAGACAGCCACCAACACTGTGGCTGCTGTCGCCCTCGCCAATGTTTCTCTATGTCGAATCTCTCGTGTCATAACGCCACCTGCTCACTTTGCGATACCATTTGCGAAGGTCCGGGGTCCGAGCTGCAAACAGCGGCCGCAGCCTTGCCACGCCAAGCAGACAGAACACGACCCACAAGAGCTGCGAGATTTCCAGGATCAGCCCGGTCTCCTCTTCGGTTTCAATCATCACTGCGTTGGCGTATTTGCCCTGGCCACTGGAGGTCTGTGCACCTTCCTGAACAGTGATAATGATTTCACCGTCGGAGCCAGGATCGATCTGAGAGAAACGCGCAACATAGCCATTCGAAGTGTTGTAGCCTGTGCAGTACTCAGTTGTATCGTTGTCCAGCACATTCGTAGTCGTTAGCGTGCCTGAGGAGCTGAGGTTCACGAAGCTCGTCACATTCGAAATCGTGAACTTGCCGTAGCGCACTCCCGCATAGGTCTGCGCGTCACGATTACCGTAGACTGCGATGGTGTACGTCAGATTGGTGTCTAGGCCGGCGAACGTCAGAGTGATGTCACCGTTCGACAGATTCCCTTTGCTTCCCACCGCAGCGCCAAACACCGCGTCCGCATCTGTGTTGGCCACAGCATTCGCGCCTTGGTTGGTGTAGTCGTAGTCCCCGGTGTCAGTGCTGCTCACCGTCAATGTCGCGCTCAGATCTTCGCCGGTTTCGTAGTTCACAAGCGATCCGCTTGTCTCATAGGCTGGCCCCTTGGTGACGTTGTTCGTCCACGAATACAACGTGATGTTGTTGGTGCCGTCATCGTCCGGCGCCCAACGCAAATCGTTGTACGCGCGCCATGCATGCGCGCTCGTATGCAACAGGCAAACAAGGCCGACCATCAGCAGTGTCTTTTTCATTTCCGTTACTCTCCTGACTGTTTCGTCCTACAGAAGCGCTCGGGCCTAGGGCTACCTTTTCCGGCAAGCAAACGCGGCTATGATGACACGAACTGAACAGGCTGCATATCCGGCGAACCCGTTACAAAACCTGTACCGGAATCCCGTTACAGGGTGTAACGGAAATCCATTACGCGGCAGGCTGGCTTCGTGGGGCGGAAGTCAGGGCAGGAAGAGGACACGCGCAGGCACTGATGGCTGCGCCTAAGCTTTCTGTCCGGACAGGCCGGGTGCGACGCGTGCTCTTCGCGTGAGGATCCTTTGGTTCCGTAGACGCTGACGGCGTGGCCCGGCATAGTGGTTCGGGCGTCCGGCAGCCGACACGACTCTTTCTGCGTCCACGATCGATGCGTCCTGTAGATACAACCATTGCTCGTCGCCGTTCTTGGCCAGCAGCACTTTGCCCTGTTCATAGCTGCTGCGGATGGCGGTGATCCCACTGTCGGGGTCGGTCGCCCCCAGCTGGAGATAGTAGCTGCGTTTGGCTTTGTCGTCGGAGAGACAGACGCGCATGCCTTGACCCCAGTCCGCGAGCCCGCAGAGACGCAATCGCGCGGCGAACGATTGGCCGAGCGGAATTGCGTGTGCATGTTCCGGCATTGGGGGCGCTTCATGAAATGGCCGCCGGTCGAGAATGATGCGGTATCGCGGCGGCAGTTCGGCTTGGGGTGGCGGTGTGCTGAATACCGGGCCGGCGGCAACGAGCAGCGCCGCCCCAGCGATTGCGCGTGCTATGTGCATCTCCTTCTCCAGTGTCCTGCCCGCCGGGCTTCCCGCGCCGAGTGCAGAACAGCGCCGCATAATTTTGGGCCGGGGGAAGCCGCAGGCAGCCGCCTTCGCCGAGAGGCTACGGCGGGCGAAGCGAATGCCTGCGGTACAGGGAGAGATCCCCAACTCAAACCACGTTCATCTTGCCGGTGTTTGCGCCTAGTATCCCCCGTAGGCCTTGAGGCGCACGGCATTCATGTAGAACTTGGGCGGATTCGTCGACCCGCCGTCGGTGACCGTAATAAGGATCTGGCCGTTGGCAGCCGGACTGATATCGCTGAAGCGCGCAACGAGGCCGTCGACCGTGTTGTAGCCGTTGGTGATGGTTGTGGACTCGTCATCGGCCCCGCTGATCGTGGCGCCCATCGAGCTGGTGTTGACCCAGGCGAGGGCGTTGGTGATGGTGGCCTTGGTGACACGTTGCGCGCCCGGGACGCCATAGTCAGGATTGTTGCGATTGCCGAAGAGCGTGATCTCATAGAGCAGGTCGGGGTCCAGTTCGCTGAACTCGAGGGTCACCGGCGTTTCCGCGTAGCTCAACACACCGGTGCAGTTGACCTTCCCGCCGAACACGCCATAAGCGTCGGTCCCGGAGTTCGCATCGCTCCCGAGCCGGGTCTGACCGGGAATGAGCAGGCCTCCCGCCACGGTGAGTCTGGCGTCCGTGGTGCGGCCGCTTCGATAGTCGACGAGGCAACCGGTATTCGTGCCTTGGTTGTTGAGCCAGCCGCCGGACGGCGTGGTCCAGAGCGTGATGTTGGACATGGTCTGGCCGTTGGTCCAGGACAGGTCATTGAAGGCATCGAGCAGGATCGGCCGGAGCATACATGCGTTGGCGTAGAATTTTGGCGGCTCGGCGGAGCCGCCGTCACGGATGTCGATGTGCAAGTCGCCGTCGGAGCCGGGACGGATGTCGGTGAAACGCGCGACGTACCCGTGGACCGAGTTGTAGCCGTTAGTGATAACGGTCGCATCGTCGGAACAGCCTGAGAAGCCGGCGCCGAGCGTGCTTTGGTTGAAGAAGCCGGTCACATCTTGAATCGTGTGGCTAGTGACACGCTGGGCTCCGTTACTGCCGTACGCCAGGTTGTCTCTGTTCCCGAAGATCACGAATTCGTAGGTGGTGTCCGGATCGAGGTCGGTGCACGCGACGTGCAGGTTCGAGGCCGCCCAATAGCCCACCACGCCGGTACAGCATACGATGCCGCCGAACACGTTGTCCGCGTCGGTCCCGGCCACGGCGTCGGCGCCTTGGTCGGCGGCCATGCCGGCCCCATTCCAGTAACCGCCGGTGATCGTGATGCTGACGGGGACATCCACACCCGTAATGTAATCCTTGAGCGGGCCCGAGTCGCCATCCAGCCCACCATTGCCGGGGCCGTTGACCGTTGTGTAGCGTGTGATACCGACATTCAGTTGCCCGTTGGTCCACGACATGTCGTTGTATGCGACCCAGGCGTCGATCGGCCGGAGCATGAGAGCGTTAGAGTAGAACTTCGGAGGGTTCGTGGAGCCGCCGTCGGCCACGGTAATGACGATCTGGCCGTTCGTGCCCGGATCGACATAAGTGTAGCGCGCAACGAAGCCGTTCGCCGTGTTCCATCCGTTCGTGATCATGGTGGAGTCGTTGGTGACGCTGGTAGTCTGAATGTTGGCGCCGATCGAGCTGTCGTTGACGAACGTATCGACGTTGGAAATGATGAACTTCGTGAGCCGGTCGGTATAGGCAGGCTCGTTTCGGTTGCCGAACAGGACGACCTCGTAGCGTCGATGTTGGTCGAGACCGGAGAACGTGAACGTAAGGTTCGTGCCGTAGCTGATGTGACCGGCGCAATCCACGATCCCGTCGAAGATCTCTTTGGCGTCGCCGCCCGTGGCGTTGGTGCCCTGTGTGTACGGGCCCGACCCGCCGCTGTCGATCGTGAGCGTTGCGGCGAGCGTGTCGCCGGTGTCGTAATCGACGAGGCTCCCGCTCTGGTTCCTCGTGAGCGTGGTGATGTTGTTGGTGGCCTGGCCGCTGAACCAGGCCAGATCGTTGTACGCGCGCCAGGCGCGCGCAGTGGTGTGCACGAAACACGTCAGGGCAACTAGAATGACAGCTCTCTTCATCGGCTTCCCTCCCACTGTGACTCTACGCTCAGAATCAGACGAGTGATCTCTTCCGCAAACGCAGCTATCATGACAGGAAGGAAAACGACTGAATATAGAGGAAACACGTTACAAACCGGCTCCCGGGTTTCCGGGGCATGCTGTAACGGAAATCCGTTACAGGGCGATGTACCTGAGCGGTGTCACAACAAGGACGTTGGGCAGGAAGGGGAAGCTCCGAGTTGGCGCCAGTCGGAAGCGAGTCTGTAGAGTGCGACCGGTGAGGCGGTCGGTATCGAGTACGGCGCTGTAGCGCCTCAGGACTCGCCTTTCCGGTGCAGCTTCTTCGGTGTTTATGCTGCCGGGCTCGCACGCTGCAGCGGGGCCGCCAAGTGGGTCGCTGCACCAGACGTTTGGGTACTTCGAGCGCTTTGGCGCCGGACATTCGCCATCTGCTATTTGCAGGGCTGGCCCCAGGTAGCCCGCCATTCTTGAATATTGAGACCTGATACTTCGCGTCACCGCCAACCCAAAAATGACTTCAGCACCCACCTTTGATTGATCTTGTGCAGCGAAAAACTGCAGAGGCAGCCTTTTGGATACTCGGGGGCTCCCACAATGTGGCACTCAACCAACGCCTTGTCCGCGTTCCGGTTTAACACAGTATGGCAGACTGGTCTTCCGCCGATCTCTTCGATCACGAGTTCCCGCGTGACCGCATTGATTGCCACCCGAAGCTCTGATGCAGAGATAGCCCGAGGGGGCGTGTACAACGGCATCCTCCGTCGCACGAAAGCGGTGTCCTCCGCACTGCCAATCCACAAAAGGACTCTACTCGCGGCCGCCCGAATGGCCGGGTGCTTATTCTCGGCAGCCCTGCGTAGCGCGGGGCCAACGTGGTCCTCAATTTGAAACAGAAGACACATGACATCAGAGATATTGAAGGCACCGAGAACTTCCTCTAATGCTTGGTCAAGCTCTTCTCCGCGAAGCGTTGTCAGCAAGCGCACCTCAGCTTCCGGGACCAAACGGCGCTGCACGTCGATGCGGCGGACAGTTAAGGGCGGATCTGTCCTGAGCAAACACTCGACGTATCCTTCCTTCTTCAGCCTCTTGTGAAGAGCTGCTACAGGTATTGGCAGTCTCTCTCGGTATTTCCCTTGACTATTCGTTTTCACCTTGCCCAGCAAACGGCAGTCAGAAGGGGCCCCACCAGGATTGCCGTCATAGAATTCAACTGCGACGCCGGGGAGGGGACGTCCTATGCCGTCAACGATCTGTCCCCGAACGAGGATCCGTCCACAGCATCCTGCCAGGAGAGCGCAAAGCCCCAAGAAGAAGACCAGCAGAAGGGAACAGGCCGATTGATCGCCCACCTGCACGCGTACTATCACTTTGCCCCCGCGTCGTGTGTCGCACAACCGAAACACCACATACTCCCCGTTGACGCCTTCAAATACGTACGCAGCGCAACGTCAGCCGCCCCGGATACCTCTTGTCCAGGCGGCCCGGCGTCCAGGTGGTACTGATCATCTCCTCTCGGACTCAGGCTCCTTAACCGAGGGACCGTGCGTCACCTCCTATCTCGGTATCTCACTGCAGATTCGTTCGGCCTCTCAAACATGAATCATGGCGCAGCAAACGGCTTGTTCAGCTTTGCCAGCCACGCGAGGCACTCTGCATCTGCGTGACCAAGGATCCCTATCAAGATTGGCGAGCTAGACGCGGGGATGGTCTGACCTGGAATGCTCTTCCATTCACGCCACTCTCTCTTTCCGGTATCGTTCTTGAATTCCCATCCGGCTTCATCCGGCCTCGCGTGATCGGGATACTCGTCGCAGTCGAGCGTGGCGCGTTCGCACCATTTTTCGATCCTGGCACACCTCTTCCGCCACAAGGCGCCCTTCGCCGTGGCGTGGCACGTGACCGTCCTTGTCCACGGTTTCCATGGGTTCCCGCCGAAGGTCGGATCGCTCAAGACATACGCCTCCTGCGCCCTTCCCGTGCTTGTATCATCGAAATTCTTGCCTACTATGTCCTCTGTGCATCTCTGGGGTGGACTGGAAAACGTTCCCAGCCACCCTGGTTCGGGCACTCTGCCCACTGCATCTACTCTGACAATGGGCGCGTTGCCCGCAAAGCCGTACGTGTTGACCCCGCCCTCTTCCCCAATCGGATCTCGGCTCAGCCATCTGCCTTGGATCGGCTGATAGAAGGCGTAGATTGGAGAAGCCAGAAACAGAACCGCTGTAAAGACAAGCATGTGTCTTGAAGGCTTCATTCCTCGCTCCTTCTGCCATTTGCCTGATGTGGTCAGCGAAGGGAGCCCGCGTGCCTCTCTCTTGAACTGATCTCGCCATGATCGAAGACCGCGATCCCTCCGTCAAGTAGGCAAA
>Ga0272441_10009632_pt1 | contig 14864 bp, 6 predicted proteins | sample SSMProp6N_FD_193582 | JGI IMG/M metagenome (GOLD analysis project Ga0272441, IMG submission 193582) | Marine sediment archaeal communities from Little Sippewissett salt marsh, Falmouth, MA, United States - SSM-Prop-6N | ecosystem: Environmental > Aquatic > Marine > Wetlands > Sediment ... | reverse complement strand
GCGGACCGGGATGATGGGCGACAGGCCCACGCGCACGGGGTAGCCGGCCTCCTGGCATCGGCGGAGTGCGTCGATGCGGCGCTCCATGCTCGGCGTGCCGCGCTCGATGTCGCGACAGACCGACGCCGTCGCCATCGTGAGGTAAAAGATGCTGCTGGACTTGTGCGGCAGGTCCAGGAGGTGCTCCACGTTGTCGCTCTTGGTGTAGAAGAGGAGCCACTTGTCGCCGGTGCGTGCGAACGTCTCGGAGAGGATCGCCGAGGCCCCGTACTCGGGCTCGAAGCAGATGGAGTCGCTGTACATGTCGTACCGGTACAGCTTCTGCTGCGGCCGGCCGAGGACGGTCCGGTAGACGTGCTCGGCGAAGTCCTCCAGGTCGAGCATCATGTTGACGACGTAGCCCTCGTGGCAGTAGTCGCACTTGTGGGCGCACCCGAAGAGGCTATGGATGCCCCATCCGCCCTGGCAGACGTGCCGGACGCCGCCGGAGACGAGATCCTCGCGACGGCTGTAGGCGAAGTCGTCGCCGACGCCAGCCAGCGCCCTCGCCACCCGGCGCGCTGCCATGTACGTGTAGCGGTCGGTGTCAACCGCGGCGCGCTCGGCCTCGTTCCAGACGAACGTGTTGAAGAGGAATGCGGGGTCCCCGTCGCGCCGGTCGAGGCCCATGCGGACCGAGCCGCTCATGGGCCCCGTTTCGGGACGAGGGCCGGCCAGGTCGAGCACCCGGTCGGCGTCGCCGACGTCCACCTCGATCACCGGGGGATCGCCGAGCGCCGCCAGCATGCGCTCCAGGCGCGCCGCCGCACGCGAGTTGCGGTACACCCGCTTGTGGACGAACACGTGCGACGGGGCCAGGTCGTACATCGGGCAGCGTTCCTTGACCGATTCCCCTCTCGGTCGCGCCGGGATTACGACTGCGCCGACTCGGGCGGCACGTAGTCGGGGTTCGGCTCGGGGATCCTGGCATCCACCCGGCGGAGCCAGTCGCCGAGCAGGCCGCGAAGGCGGTCGGTCACCGCCGGATTCTCACGCGACAGGTCATGGTCCTCGCCGACGTCGTCGCGCAGGTTGTAGAGCTCCGCGCGGCGATCCTCGAAGAACTCGATGAGCTTCCAGTCGCCCGAGCGGACCGAGCAGCCGGGCGTCCCGCCCTGGTTGGCGTAGTGGGGATAGTGCCAGAAGAGGGCCTCGCGGTCGAGCCGGTCGCCGCCGGCGAGCAGCGACGCGATGCTGACGCCGTCCGTGTGCTGGTCGGGCATGGGGTCCAGTCCCGCGGCCTCGAGGAACGTCGGGTAAAAGTCGGGGCTCGTCACCGGCGTGCGGCAGAGGCTCCCCGGCGGGGTGACGCCGGGCCAGCGGACGATGAGCGGCTCGCGCGTCCCGCCCTCGTACATCCACCCCTTGCCCTCGGCCAGGGGCGCGTTGCAGGTGGGGCTGCCCTCGGCCGTGGCGAGGCCGCCGTTGTCGGAGGTGAAGACCAGCAGCGTGTTGTCGGCGATGCCCTGCTCGTCCAGGACGCGGAGCAGGCGGCCGATGTTCTCGTCGAGGCTCCAGACCATGGCGGCGTAGCCGGGATCGCTCTGAAACAGCCGCCGCACCACGCGCTGGTCCCGCTTGTGCTCGCTGGGGAACAGTTCGCCGACCTCGAACGGGTCGCGCCGGTCGAGGCCCAGGCGAGCGGCCTTGGCGGCGAAGCGGGCGACGTAGTCGGGCTTGCCCTGGATGGGGATGTGGACCATGTAGTAGCAGAGGTTGAGGAAGAACGGCTTGTCGCCGCTCGAGCGAATGAGCCGGATCGCCTCGTCGGTCAGGCGGTCGGTGAGGTATTCGCCCTCGGGGCCGTCGGGCAGCATGGGGTTGCTGTAGGGGCTGAAGTAGCTCCTGGGCATGCCGGCCGACCACCCGCCGACGTTGACGTCGAAACCGTGGTGCTGCGGCCAGTGGGGCTCGTCGCCGAGGTGCCACTTGCCGACGTGCCACGTGGCGTAGCCGCCGGCCTTCAGTGCCCGGGCCAGCGAGACTTCCTCGAGCGGCAGGTAGTGGAGGTACGGCGCCGACAGGAGCCGCCCTCGGGCCGCGCCGGGAATGTAGTTGGTGATCCGCACCGTGGCCGGGTACTTGCCGGTCATGATGCTGGCCCGGGTGGGCGAGCAGACGGGGCAGGCGGCATAGGCGTCGGTGAAGCGGAGGCCCTCGGCGGCCAGGCGGTCGAGGTGAGGCGTCTCGTAGAACCGGCTGCCATAGCAGGCCAGGTCGGCCCAGCCGAGGTCGTCGATCAGGATGAAGATGATGTTGGGCTTCGCCATGGCGAACCGGGGCCTGGGCTTCCCACGGGTGGCGACAACCGGACGGGGAACCTGCCGCGCTCGAATCAACCGGCCCGAGAGCCGTCCGGACCCTACCACGGCCCCCTGGGTAACGCAACCCCTTGGTCCCTCAAGCGTTTATAGAAACCCACAAGAGGCGCTCGGCGCCTGGGCCGCCAAAGTGACCCCCGCCGCGTCGGCCACCGTGGAGACCCAGAGCCGGGAACTCGCCGCTGGTTCCATGCCGAAGGGGCCGAAGGCGACAGAGACGAGGCAAACCCTGCGCGTTGACGGGTTTCTGCTCCACCGCTATACTGTCTGTTGCTAGGCTCTGTCTGATAAATCGTTGCCGGCATTCCAGATGGCCGGTTTCGGCACTGATACAGGCATCGAACCAGCAGCCCGTGCATTTATCAGACACAGCCTAGCCCAAGGGGGGGTCTGATGTTTTTTTCATGCCAATTGCCCTTGACGCCGATAGAATCTGTGGTATACTTACCACAGTATTATGCCCGCGGAAGTGCCCATTGGGGTACGCCGCGTGAGATATGAAGGGCTGGCTGCGCGAGCAGCCAGCCCGTTTTTGTTGATGGGATCCCGGTAGAACTGTTGGGGGACACTCGGCTATGCGAGTAGGCATTTTCTTCGACGGGAAAAACTTTTACAGCGGGTGGAGAGCAGCCGCCGAGGGCACGACGATTGATTTCATCAAGCTCTCCGAATGGCTGGTTGCGGAGGTTGGGGGCACGCGGCTGTGGGGTGCCTACTACTACACGGGCATTGAGACAGGCGAGCTAGCCAAAACGGAAGGCCAGAAGAAGCTGGTCGGGTTTCTTGACCACTTGGAGTTGCTGCGCGGCTTCTTCGTTCATCGTTTCCCAAGAAAGGTGAGGCGACGGAGTTGCGAGCACTGCGGCTCACCAAATGTTTACACACTGGAAAAAGAAGTCGACACAACGATGGTGGCGGACATGCTTCGGCTTGCCGCTGTTAATGCCTTCGACGCGGCGATCCTGGTGTCCGGCGACAGCGACCACGCGCCGGCCGTGGAGGGCGTGAGGGCTATTGGCAAACAGGTGTTTGTTGCGACATGGGGCAAAGAGGGGCTCTCTCCGCGAATACGCAAGGCAGCCTTCGACCATATCGACCTCACCGAGGGACTACCACACTTTCTCTCGACGTCAAGGGCCGTTCCTCCCGCGCCACCGAGCAAGCCGTTGCCGGCTGCGCCGGTTCCGACCACCGTCCCCCGCAGCCAGCCTGGTTCTGTCCCGTCCCAAGGCGTGGACAAGGGGGATGCGGAATCTGTGTTCCTGGAAGAACTTGCCCGCGCCGAGAGCTACTTCAAGAGTGGCTATGTTGGCCTTAACTACTTCCTGAGGAACTGGAAATGCCCCAGACTTGCCCCAGACTTCCAGGCGAGAAACCGCATTCTGCAGAAGCTCGTGGAAAGGGAGAAGGTTGAGGTATACGACGCCCCGGACGGGAACAAGGCGCTTCGCACCAAGTCCGGGCCGGCGGCCACTTCTCCCGTCACTGGTGCCCCACCGGGATAGGCGCCGGCCCCGCGGCCGACCTGTTCCGAGCGCAGTCGAGGAGCCGCGATCGAACCTCTCGGCCCAAGAGCCGCTGGGATCCTACCACGGGTCGTCGGGTGGTGCAACCCCCGAGGTCGGCAAACAGAGGAGCCCTCCGGCGGCGGCGCCGGATGTTGAATCCAATGCCGGCCAAACCGTGACCGCGCACGGCCCCGATGCGGCACGGGTACCGCAGGGCCAGCCAGCGTTCTGACCGGGCATGTCCCGGCAGCGTCGTCCCCAGCGTGGCGACACGCCGGCCTCCGCACCGCATCGAGGAGAAGCAGTCCGGATCTGTCCTGCTAAAATCCGCTGCTAAACTATGGGGCTGTATTCCGCCCGGACTCGTCCTTGGCGCCACGGTCTTTTTCTTGTGGGCCTCCGCCGGGCCTGGAGCTTCCGCAATGTATCTCCTTTCCCTTCAGAGGCTTATGTCGCCATCGCGATGAGCAGACGGATGATTTCAGACGGCCCTCGGCCGATTTGCCCATCGGTCTTCCGCATGGTATAGTTCAGGCAGCGAGGGTGAAGTGACGGACGTAGGTTGCGGGCGTCGCCGGTTGGACTGAAGCGCCGGTTGGATCGAACCAGCGGAGTTGCCCGCTTGATGGTCGGCATGTGCCGTCACGGCACAACCAGGATCGCGCCGGTTGGAGCGGGCAGCGGACCCACTGGTCGTGGGACCGCTGTAGCCGTTTTCAGGCAATTGACCACGAGGACCGTGGCTTGGGATCGCAGACGCAGGAACAGAGCACTGAGAATCGGAAAGGAGACGTTACGATGAGAGGGACAATCGCAGGTTGCATGCTGGTCGGGCTGCTGCTCGCCGCAACCCCGGCACAGGCTGACCTCCAGGTCCAGACGTTCACCGAGGGCTACAGCGAGGGGACGCACTACGTCACGGCGTATGACATGATCACGGACCCCGGCCGGTGGGAAGCCAAGGTCGACAAGACGTACGGCGTCCTCTACTCGTTCAAGGACCTCACCGACGCGGGCGTCCAGAGCCCGACGGCCCCGTACGCCGTGGGCGACCACGTGAACTACCTGGGCACCGACAAGAACGCCTATGACACGGCCTACTATCTCTACAACGGGCTGTTCGAGTACGTGGGCAAGAGCGGCGGCAGCGAGGCGGTCTTCAACCGATCCAACTTCGTCACGGACGTGACCGACCGGCTGAGCTTCGCCCTGAGCCCCGACAAGCAGAGCTATACCATCACCTACACCGAGACGGCCGGCTCCTCGGACTTCATCTGGGATCCCGATGCCGCTTCGGCTTATGCCGGCCCCTACGCCCATCGCGGCGACGTCCTGACGACGGTCACCATCACGCTGAACGCCGCCACGAGCGAAGGGACCATCTTCAGGATGCAGGCCGACTCCTACGTCGACCTGCCGCCCGACGAATACGTGAAGTCCGGCATGTGGCGGGCCTACGGCTACGTCCGCACGCACACACGGAGCTCGTCCGTCTCTGGGAACTTCAACGACAACATGAACTACACCTACGACGAGGACGAGACCGCCGAGGACGGCCCGTGGGGCGGGGCCGGCGCCACGAGCTTCGGACGCTCGACCATCGACGCCGACGATGCGACCAACCAGAACCTCGGCCTCACCCCGGGCAGGACGTTCATCCTCGACCTCGTGGACGGCATGGAGACGGGCTACGACATACCATTCAAGGACGGCACGGACGGCATCAGCCACTACGTGCAGATGTGGCACCCCGGCTCCTATAGCGTCGGCACCTACGCCGGCGGCACGACCAGGACCGAGATCGCGGACCTGCGGATCAACATCGCCTCGGGCGGCGGCGAGTACAGCCCGGAGGCCAGCACCGTCGAGGCCACGACCCCGCATGCGGCCGACGGGGCCGACGCCTGCGCAGTCACCATCACGGTCAGGGACGCCGGCGCCAACCCGATCGAGGGCGTCGCGGCCGCAGACATACAGGTCTACTGCACCGGCACCAACACCATCGTGCAACCGACCACCGCGACCGACGAGAACGGTCAGACGACCGCCACCATCACCACCAGCGAGGCCGGCCTGAAGACTGTCAGCGTCCGCGTCGACGCCGACGATGACGACACCTTCGCGCCGGAAGAGGAAATTGCGCAGACGGACGAGGTCCTCTTCTACGGCCTGGGCGTCGAGTGGCGCTATGAGTACGGCGGGACGTACGTGGACGTGCGGTTCCTCAACCTGACGGCCTACGACAACAACGTGCCGATCGCGTTCCTCCAGCTGACCGTGCCGCTGGAGGGCCAGACCCAGGCCGGTCACGAGTCCCGCGTCATCGGACAGATCACCAGTTTCAAGGACCTCCAGACCAGCGATACCTGGGACTACGCCACTGGGATCTGCGGCACGGGCATGGTGGAGTGCGGCGGCGTGTCGTTGCAGGGCCACCAGCCGGCCGTCATGACCGACGAGGTGAAAGGCACGGAATACTATGAGCTGACCACGAGCCACGACAACATCTTCGGCGCCACCTACCCCGTCACCAAGGTCATGCGGATCAACAAGCCCGAGATGAACGCCGAGGGGGACGGCTACACGATCGACATCGAGATGGGCCTGAGCGTGACGAACAACTCGCTCGACCCGCTGTCCTTCGTGTCGAGCTACAACGACTTCGGGTGCATGGTCATGAAGGTGCGCTCCCAGTCCATGGCTGATCCGCCGGTGGACTATCTGGGCGCATTCGTCAACCCGATCGACGCGACGGTCAAGCCGAACATCCATAGCGGCCCCGGCGACCAGCATCCGCTCTATGGCTGCGCCGACTGGTACGGCACCATCGTGGACCTGAGCCCCAGCCAGCCCACGGGGGCGTACATGGGGGCCACGGTCCTGGCCAGCGCCGACACGACCGCCTGCGGGATGCGGCACGGGGCCGTCGTCGAGTTCCGGTGCGACGACATTGACTTCTCCTGGTCGGTCGGCCGCGAGAACCTCGAGACCCTCGACAACAACGGCGGGACCAAGCAACTGGTCACCGGAGCGGGACTGGACTACGTGCAGTTCAAGTGCGCCGAGCGCTACGTCCTTGGTCCCGGCGTGGCCGTCCCGGCAGGCGAGACCCTCACGCTGGACTATCTGGCCACGCTCGACATGGGCGGCGAAGCAGCCCCCGACGTCCTGGAGATCGCAGCCGAGCTGACCGCAGGCGAGGAGTGGGTCTACCAGAACACCGAGACCACCACCGACGACCGGCACATCAGCACCGCGACGATCACGCTGGTCTCCGAGGCCACTCCCGGCGAGGTCTATGACATCTCGATCGCCGACGACGGACCGGGCACCAACTTCACCCTCGGAGACGTCACCGACAACCGGCCGGGCGGGGACACCTTGGTGGTCGAGATCCTGGGTGGCCGCGTCGGCCCGAGCACCATCGGCGCCGGCGGCGCGGCGTACAACGTGACGCTGACCGTCGAGGGCCAGAGCTCGGTCAAGAGCGATTCGGCCCAGGTGGAATTGTCGCTTCTGAGGATCGGCGACATCGACCGCGACGGGTCGCTGACGGGGCTGGACAGGCAGCTCTTCAACCAGCGGCTCAACAACGTGGCGACGCCGTACACGGACCGGACGTATGATCTGGACGGTTCGGGCGGCGCCCCGACGGGCACGGACAAGCAGGTGATGAACCAGGCGCTGAACAACGTGCCGCTGCCGTAGCGCGGCGCGGGCCTGTAGGGGCACGGCCTGCCGTGCCCGGCCGTTTGCCGTTGCCGTATAAGCCGCCGCCACCGGCGGCGGACGCCGTTGCCGTTGGGGACGGGCCTTGCCTGCCCTCCGTAGCCTTGGCGAAGGAGGTTGTGGTTGTTCACGGGCCCCTCGTACTGAGAGGGGATCACAGAGGCATCCCCTGCACGCAGGGGGCTTGAAGAAAGCGTAGTCAGGTAGCCGGCCTCCCGTTCTCCTCTCTGGGGGGCCGGCCGTCCTTCCGTCGCATCCTGTGGATTGCGCTGGATCGGCAGGTCGCGTTGTAAGAAGCAGCTCTGGAGGAGGGATTCTGCTGGGGCGAGCGCGGGCGGAGTCATTTGCGCGCAAGGGTCGCGGGCGATACTCAGAAGTTCGTCACGTCGTCGCACTGGCCGACTCGGCCATCCGCGGCGTTCTCGGGGTCCGTGTCGGCGACGAATCCCCTGTGTTCGTCGCTCCACACCCAGTAGCCAAACCGTCGGTCGCCGCCGGCCAGCCAGAGGACATAGGACTTTTCGTTGTAGGGATAGCGGACGTCGCCAACGCGGCTCTTTGTGAGCCTGGCGGCCCAGTGCTTGCGGCCCCATTTGTACATGATGTTCCCGCCATACCCATAGGCCTTCTCGTCGGCGCCCCGCTGGCCTTCCCACGCGCGGTCGTTCGTGTACCAGATGTAGCGGATCTTCCAGACGCCGTACGACTCGGTCACATGGGGATACTGGCTGTCAAGCCGGGCCGAGTAATAGAGGATGGGGTTACGGAAGGGGTCCTGGAATCGTGGCAATTGTCTGTATGCGAGTTCCTTGGCGACGAAGCCGGGCGATTCGGGCACGGGGCCGAATTCCTTGATGCCGGGCTCGTCGGCCGTGGGACCCCAACCGGCGCCGTCCGGGCCCTGGAGCGCGAGGTACAGGCTCTCGTAGCCCTCGGCGCTGTAGGAGTTCTCTCCGTGACCTTCGAGCCTGCCCGTCTTCGCGTTCCACCAGATGGTGTCGTGGGGATACTCGCCGTAAACCCGTTTGTACTCCTCTACGCCGTACTGCAGTTGCTGCATGATCATCGTGCTGAGGTGGACCTTGTACCAGTTCGTGATGGCGGCTATCTGCGGGATGAAGATGAGGATGAGGAGGGCCACGATCATCATGACGATGAGCAGTTCGACCAGTGTGAATGCCTTGGCTTTGCGTCTCATGGAGTCACCTTCAAGGCCGATTATCGGAACGGCCCCTCGCGATTGCCCCCGGCCCGCCCGGCTGCGTCGGAACACGGCGGCACCGCTGCCCGCGGCGTGTCCGGGCCGGCTTACCCACACCAGCAGGCCCGGTGGTCCCGAGGTCACTTGCGGGCTGCCAAGCGCCATGTGTCGGCTCAGCATCCGCACTCAGCAACCACGTGTATTGTAGCCCACGATTGCCACGCACTCAAGCAAGGCACGGCCCGCGGGCCCGCTGGGCGCATGCGGGGCGTCGATCGCATAACTGCTGATCTGACAGAGCATTACGCTTCGCGCGGCGCCTCGAAGGCCTGGGCTTCGCCTGGGCCGCAAGAAAACCTGACATCACGTATGCACTGCTGTAGCCTGTAGTTGGGTTCAGAGTTTAGCAGACAGCTTTAGCACCAGTGCTGGCCATGTAGCGAAGAGTACATTTCACTTTCGGCCCGGACGCCCCGCCCTGCGTCCGGCCATCGAGTGTCCGGGCATCCCAGGGAGGGATGATCAATGGGTACACGCAGCGTTTCGATTGTCGTCCTGGGTCTGTCAGTTTGCCTTCTCGCGGCCTCTCAGGCACACGGAGAGAGCTACTACGTGGACTTTGAGGGCGGCAGCGATTCGGCCGAGGGGACGTCCCCGGCGACGGCCTTTAAGCACTGCCCCGGCGACCGGGGGGCGCAGGACAGTGCGAAGGCCGCGGCACTGGCGCCAGGCGACACGGTCATCTTCAAAGGCGGGGTCAGGTACCGCGGGTCGATCGACGTCACCTGGGCGGGCGAGCAGGACAAGCCCGTCACCTACGACGGCAACACGGCCGGCACATTCGGCAAGGGTCGCGCGATCATCGACGGCTCGGAAGCGCTCGCCGACTGGCAGCCTTGCGAGTCGGCCGAGGCGTGCGGCGGCAATCCCAACTGGCAGAAGCTCTACTACGCCCACATCCCGCGCACGCCGATGTACCGCGTGTGCCTGTACGAGGGCGACGAGTTCCTGGCCCTGGCTCGCGACCCGAACGTGCCGGACGCGTTCTGGCCCGAGGACCTGAAGACGCTCCGTCCCAGGGTCGATCCCGATCCGTTCACGGAAACCGACGTGGCGGTCGAAGGGGCCAAGGCCCTGCGTGTGAATCCCGGCCGACCGCTCGTTTACATGCTCGACGGCAACGGGCACACCTCGGCCATTCTCGACCCCCTGGTCGGCGCGGCGTTGACGTTCGCGCCGCAGAAGGCGGCGACCATCACCGCCGTGCGCATCGCCAACTGCCTCCAGGCCGGCTACGCGGTGGCGAAGGAGGTCTCGGTCGCAGCCGACGGCAAGGAGGTACTCAAGGCGACGCTCAGGAAGGAGGCGGTTCTTCAGCGGTTCGACCTGCCGTCGCCGATCACCTTCAGGAAGCTCACCGTCAAGGTGCTCTCGTCGTATCCTGACAAGCTGGACCTGGGGGCCGTCGCCGAGGTCCAGGCGTTTGACGCCGACGAGCAGAACGTCCTGCTGGCACGCGCCCGGACGGCCTATGTTGACGCGACGTACTTCACGCAGACCGATCCCCACGCCTGGGACGGGGCCTTCTTCCTGGTGCCGGCATCGGGACACCTGTCGAAGCAGAGAGTCGTCGGCTACGATCCCGAGGAGCATAAGATCATTGTGCAGCACCTGACGGGCAGCGTATACCGCCGGGCCACCCATGCCCGGTACTGCACGTTCGGGATGCTGAACGCCTTGGGTGTTCTCGACGCCCCGGGCGAGTTTCACTTCGACGAAACGCCCGGCGCCAAGGGCATGCACCGCGTGACCCTGTGGCCCAGAGACCCGGGCACGAACGGCCCGCGAGAGGTCAGCTTTGCGGCGCGATACTACGCATTCGACCTGCGGAGCGAGGGGCACGTCGTCATACAGGGCTTCAGGATTCAGAAACTGGGCGGTGCCGGCGGCGACGCGTTCGCCGTCAGCAACCACCGCGTGAAGACCGGCCGCGACATCGTCATACGCGACAACGAGATTCTCCGCATCGGCGCCGGCCGGCGATCGATCGTCATCCAGCTCACCGGCGTCGAGGGTGCCCTGGTTGAGGGCAACACGATTTCGCTCAACCGCTACTGCACCGCCGTGATGGCCTCCGGCTGCTCGGGCGTCGTGACGAGCAACAACCGCCTGCACAAGAACGGCGCCACGGCCATCGACTACTACGGCTGCCGCAGCTCGAAGCTGCTGCACAACACTCTCACTGACCACAAAGGGGTTCACGCGAACGGGCTCACGCTTTACAACGGCAACAAGGACTGCCTGGTCGAGGGCAACCGGGTCTCCGGCGGCAACAACGGGATGACGATCCAGGGCGCCGAGAACGTCGTCATTCGCAACAACATCTTCGACGGCCACGGCGAGGCGGTGTCGCTTGCCATCTGGCCGCAGCGACCCTTCAGGAACGTCAAGGTGCTCCACAACGTGTTTCTGCGAACCCGCAGGGAGTCCACCTACTCGGCCTCGCTGTTCAGCAACAGCCGCTGCATCGAGGGACTGGTGGTCAAGAACAACATCATGGACGGCTATGCCCTCGAACACTATGCTGACAAGCTGCCGGGCGAGTTCAGCCACAATCTCTACACGTACATCGGGCCGACGGATCACAAGGCGCGAGGACTCGGCGAAGGCGATGTGTTCGAGCCCGACCTGAAGAAGATCTTCGTCGATCCGGAGCACGACGATTACCGGCTCCGGCCGGGCAGCCCGGCCATCGACGCGGGGACCGACGCCGGGGTCGACCACGACATTCACGGCACGCCCGTGCCCCAAGGCAAGGCGCCCGACATCGGCGCGTACGAGTTCTCGGCGAAGTAGGTGCACGATGTGCCCGCGCCGCCGGGCAAGCCGTCGCGGCAGGGGGCAACCCGGACAGTTCCTTGAGAGGGAGGGCGTGATGAGAAGTCGCACACCAGGATTGGCACTCGTTCCGGCGGGCGTCGCCGCCCTTGTCTCGGCCGCGCTGCTCACTGGGTCGTTCACCGCCTCGGCGGCGGAGCAGGAAGCCCGGCGGCCGCGGGCCGGGGGCGTCACCATTCTCGACACCTTCAGCTCCTGGCGGATGTTCCACGTGCTCAAGCCGCCGGAGATCGCGTCCGGCGCCGGCGTGAAGCCCATCGTCTACGAGCAGCACTACTGGCTCAACCGGGCGTCGGCTCCGCCTCCCGCCGATTGGACGGGGCCGGACTTCGACGACTCCGAGTGGCTGCGCGGCCCGGCGCTGATGGGGTGCCAGACGCCCTACGTGGCGCGGGCTTGCCTGCGCGGCCGGTTCCGCGTGGCCGACCCGGCGCGCGCCAAGGCGCTTCGGCTCGCCGTGAGCTACTACGGCGGGGCCGTCGTCTACCTGAACGGCGAAGAAATCCGCCGGTCCGACCTGCCCGCGGGGCGGGCCGACCTTGCGGCACCCTACCCGGTCGAGGCGTTCATGACCCCTGAGGGTGCGGTCCTCCTGAGCCGCGATGAAGAGGTGCTGGCCCGCGCGCGAGTCAAGCCCACGGAAGAGGACTTTCGGCGCATGGCGATGCGCACGCGCACGCTGGAGGTCGATCTGCCGGCGCCGCTGTTGCGCAAGGGCGTGAACGTCCTGGCCGTCGAGCTCGTCCGCGCCCCGTACCACCAGGTGATGGCGGACAAGAAGACCCCCGGCGGCGGGGCTCACCATTGGCTGGTGTGGAATACGTGCGACCTGCGGAAGGTCTCCCTGTCGGCGGCGGACGGCGACGCGGTCGAGCCGAACACCGCGCGGCCCGAGGGTCTCCACGTGTGGAACGCGAGCCTCCTGCGGGGCGACGCCGTGCTGGACTTCGGCGACCCGTGCGAGCCGCTGCGGCCGATTGTCCTGACCGGCGTGCGGAACGGCGCCTTCTCCGGCAAGGTCCTCACTGGGAGCACCGAGCCTCTGAAGGGTCTCAAGGTCTCGGCCGGCGACCTCGAGGGGCCGGCCGGCCGCATTCCTGCGACCGCTCTCTGCGTCCGCTACGGCGCGCCGGGCGGCACCGAGTACGGCCTCGACCGGAGCGCCTACGGCCTTGCCTCGCGCGAGGCGCGGTTCCCCAGGAGGATTGACGTGCTGAGCGTGCTCTGCGACGCGCCGCCCGCGGAGGCGCCGGTGCAGGGCGAGGGCGGCGCCGCGGGCGCCGTAGTCCCCATCTGGATCACGGTCACGATCCCGCCCGAGGCCAGGCCCGGCGTCTACCAGGGGACGCTCCGCATCGAGTGCGACGGCGAGAAGCCGGCCAGCGTGCCGCTGGAGCTCACAGTCCTCGACTGGACGCTCCCCGATGCCCACCAGTTCAAGACCTGGACCGACGTGGTGGAGTCGCCCGACACCCTCCAGTTGGAGTACGGCGTCGCGCCCTGGTCCGACGAGCACTTCGAGCTCATCGCCCGGTCCTTCCGCTTCATCCGGCAGACGGGCAGCAGCATGCTCTACCTCCCGCTCATCTGCGAGACCAACTACGGCAACGCGGAGTCGATGGTCCGCTGGGTCCGCAAGGGCGACCGTGGATACGACTTCGACTTCTCCGTCATGGACCGGTACCTCGACGTCGCCGAGCAGGCCCTGGGCAAGCCCAAGGCGGTCTGCTTCATCGTCTGGGACGTCTTCCTGTTTTCCAAGGACAGCAAGGTTGCCAGAAACGACATGAAGCGTTTCCAGAACCGGCCGGCGGGCCCCGAGGTCACGCTCCTGGACCCCGCCGCCGGGACGCTCTCGAAGCTCACGTTCCCCGACTACCGCACGGACCCCGCCGCCAAGGCGCACTGGCACAGGCTCTTCGCCGAGCTGCGTGCCCGCATGAAGCGGCGCGGCCTGGAGCACGCGATGATGGTCGGCTGGTTCTCGGACATCGTGCCCGCCAGGGAAGATTTCGACTTCTGGCGGGAGGCCTCCGGCGACCTGCCGTGGGTCAGCCACTCGCACTTCCCCACCTACGACCGAAGCCGTGTCGGCGGCCTGGTGGGCTCGTTCAAGACCGGTTACATGACGAGCTTCTTCAAGCTCACCTTCCCCGGCGATCCGGCCCTGGGCCGGACCTATGGCTGGAAGAACCCCCTGCTGCTGGCCCAGAACCTGCGCATGGCGCAACTGGACCGTTTCGCGGGCACCTTCTGGCGCAGCGTCGGCGAGATCAACATCGCCGGCGACCAGCGCGGCTTCGGCCGCCTGGGCGGCGACTACTGGCTCGCGGTCAAGGACGCCGGCGGCCGGCGGCGGGGCCGGGCCTACGACCGCTACCCGTGGAGCTCCTGGGGGAACATGAACGTGCGCTCCTCGCTCCTGGCCCCCGGGCCGCACGGCGCGCTGGCCACCAGCCGCCTCGAGATCCTGCGCGAGGGCATCCAGGAGTGCGAGGCCCGCATCTTCCTGGAGCAGGCGCTGACCGACGGCGCCCTGCGCCGCGGGCTCGGCAAGGACCTCTGCGACAGGGCCCAGGGCGCCCTCGACGAACGCGTCCTCTGCATCCAACGGGGGCTGGCCAGGCTTCAGATGAGCGGTCACTATGGCTACGACGCCCCGTGGCAGTGGATCTGGCAGACCGGCGGGAACGGCCACGCGTGGTTCCAGAGCGCCGGATGGCAGGACCGCAGCCGACAACTGTACAGCCTGGCGGCCGAGGCGTCGGAACGACTGCCGACCCGGTAGCGCCGCCGCGGCCGCCGGCGCGGCAGCCGACAGCCGGGCTCACATCCGTTGCCTTGCCCAGCCTTGCCACCGGGGCATGGGGGGCCACCAGTCATCAAAACACGACGTGGCTCGCACGGGGCGAACCACGTCGTCAGACAACTTGCGTTTCCTGAGCACTGAGGCGGATCGTGTATCGACCGGCCGCGCTATTTGCGACGTTTCGTTCGTGAGGCGGCCATGGCGGCCAGCCCCAGGCCCAGCAGGCTCATCGTGGCCGGCTCGGGGACGATGTCAATCCTCAGGTCGACGGTCTCGGTCCGCGTCGTGCCGCCGGCGTAGGTGCCGACGCTATAGGAGCCGGGGTGCCACATCTGCACGTAGTGGCTGATGCCGTCCGT
>Ga0272441_10009628_pt1 | contig 14877 bp, 11 predicted proteins | sample SSMProp6N_FD_193582 | JGI IMG/M metagenome (GOLD analysis project Ga0272441, IMG submission 193582) | Marine sediment archaeal communities from Little Sippewissett salt marsh, Falmouth, MA, United States - SSM-Prop-6N | ecosystem: Environmental > Aquatic > Marine > Wetlands > Sediment ... | reverse complement strand
TTTGATTCCAGGAACCGTTTTGACAGGCAAAATCGCCAGGAAGATTTTGTCGAAGGGGAACTTACCGCGAAAGAAGACTTTGTTATGGAGCAGATTCTTGAAAATCTGAATACTACGCCTATTGGCCAGGTTTTAAAGAAAATTGCTTCGCTGCCGGAAGTTCGCAAGGACAAAGTAATTGGTGTTCGCCAGCAGCTTACCGACGGTAAGTATGATCTCAGTGAACGTCTGGATATCGCTCTCGATAAGGTTCTTGAGGAACTTACTACGTAGAAGGGAAATACCCTGTACAACTCATTTTCTATCAGGGGGGCACTATTGATAGTTTTGGGCTGGAAAAATAGCTTTGCGGAATGCTTGTACTCGCTTTCTTTATGCTCATGGATTCCCATTTTGTAAAAATAGCTTAATGGGATTCCTTTAGCTACGAGACTATTTCAGGAATATCATCATCCGGCTCATCCATATCGACAGGTTTATAGCCGGGTTGCTTTGATTTTTCCATTTCTTCCTTGAATGCTTTTGTGACGGTTTCCTGAATTCTCCTCCTGCATTCGGCATTAATTGGATGGGCGATATCGGCATGAAGCTTCATTCTGCCTTTGAAGTCCTTTTTCGCCCGGTTATCTTTAAGAGCCGCACCACAATTATTGCAGTATTTGGCTCTAAGGTGGTTTTTGCCACCGCACTTGTCACAATGGTCGCTCATTTTTCTCGAAGGCATGGCAACGAAATGACCGTTCGCGCCTTCAATGACTTTTATGTCACGAACCACAAACTCATTGTCCATCGTGATTGAGCAAAAAGCCTTCAGCCTGTCATCTTTGTTGTCTACAAGTTTGACTCTCACCTCACTGATTTTCATTTTCTTTGCCTCGCTTAAAAGTTCACCATCTATTGTTTCTCACGACAATGCTCCTGCAGCCGATTTTTTCCCCAAGTTTGTGTTTATATTGTCTCGCTTTTTCTTCATTTGCACAGCCGACGAAATAAAACATTGCTGAACCACTACCGCTCAAGCAACAAGGCTTGATACCTGACGACTCAATCTTTTTCCTTAATTCGGCCAGGTTTTTCACCAAGTCGAAACAACTTTCGTCCAGCATATTTGCGCACATTCCTGAAACTAAATCAATCCTGTTTTTCTCCAGGTAACCGTTTATCCGGGTACTTAGCTCCTCATAGAGGGCCCTGTCGTGTCTGTAATTGTCATAAACCTTTTTTGTAGACACACTTACGTTTGGGAGTATAAGCAGAGCCAAAAAGTCAAAATTTTCATCAAATTTTTGAATTTTTTCCCCTCTTCCTTTACATAATGCCAGTGGGCCATTTAAAAAGAAATTTACGTCACTGCCCAACTGTGCCGCGAGTTTGGCCAGTTTTTGTTTATCGAGGTTTGTTTTTAGGAACTTGTTCAACCCGATGAGAGTGGCCGCTGCGTCACTACTGCCCGAGCCGAGTCCCGAGCCGGCGGGTATATTTTTGGTCAGAGTAATGCTGATGTCGGCTTGTTTGTCGCACTCAGCGAAGAAAAGTTCTGCTGCACGGTAGACGAGGTTTTCCCTGCCCGGAGGGGCCCATTGTGGTCCTTCGCAGAGAAGCGCGATACCGTTTTTCTTTCCCTGGCGGATGAGAATCTCATCGAATAAATCCACCTTGGCCATTATGGTTTCGATTTCATGATAACCATCAGGGCGTTTGCCTGCTACGAGCAGGGACAGGTTAATCTTGGCGGGTGCCAGTATTAATAATCCGTCGTCAACAGTGGTGATCTGTTCTTTGCCAACCATAGTAAAGTGTGAATTGTATTAGTCCCGACAGTCGCCCAAAATCCTTAGCGATGATGGGCAACATAAAGTTCAGGAAACTTATTTGGATTTCTTCCAATTAATGATTGTGCAAATGATAACATGTTTAGTGAAGAAAATCCATACTTACTTTGTGCACAATTAACAATTTCTGATCGCCGGCTTCTTCATTCCCGGACAACTGTTACAGTCAGTGGAGAAGTGTGAGCACTGAGTTTCAGGCCCGTTTCAGGATCGGTAAAGCTGACGACCGCATCTGAACTGAGCTTATACTCTCCGATAGAGTCTAATCCCTGGTAATCATCGAGATTGTTTTGACCGTTGTCGGCGTTTAGATTTGTGTAAATTTCAAGCCAAAGTTGAGCAGGTGGATCGCCTTGGTCCAAATCGCCGGCGTTCCAGGTCACGTTGGCCCTGTTATTGTCATCTATGTTTTCTGATACGACTGTGCCTGATGAAGAGGGCGGGTTGAGCACATATATGGGGGCTTCGTTTACTTCGAGATTATGGATGGTTATTTCTTTCATTGCGGCTATCCGGTCGTCTGCGGTGTTCAAAAGCTCTATCAGCAACAGCCAATGCACATCAGTCTCCGTCGGTATCTCATACCACGGATCATGGGTGCAGCGTTCAATTTGGCAGGAAAAGCCCTCGTATGGGTGCAGGGTAATATTGGCGGAAGCACATGTAACAACCTTTTCACCGGCGGGATTGTACAGATTGGTCTCGGTGGTGACGGTGGTTTGTTGTTGTTCCGCGAACACTTCCACAACCTGAGCATCATAGGTAATTGTGTTTGTGCCCCCGGGAACCAAAGCTGAGACAGTATTTGCAGATATTTCAGGTGTCACTGAAACATTATTGATTCTAAATGTGCCGGGAATGTATTTAAACTCATTCGCAAGTACGTCTTCAATTCTGAGCTCGTGTTCGTAAGGATTGTCCACCGTCAAAGTGATCGTTAAGTGGTCACCGAGATTTGCATCTATCGAACCAGAGGGTAATTCGCCGGCAATAGATACTTTCCTTTCTATTCCTGCTTCCAGATTTACGACAAAGGACAGGTCATCGTAATAAACGTCGATATTAACTCCCTGGACTACGTGGCCTTCCAGGGTGAGGACGGCGTAGGAAGTGCCTGCAGGGATGTTATCACTGAGTGAAAATTCACTGTAGTCACGACCGCACGCGGAACTGCCGAGAACAGGATGCTCCACCGGGTCCAGTATAAACTGACCGAGAGTATTGTCATTACTATCGAAGAACTCGACGATAAGTTTTCCTTTGTCGAATGATGTGCCCATGGGGGGCCATAGCTGGGTTTGTACATATCCTTCGGCTGTGAAGCCGACCGAAGCACCGGCAGTGAGGAATGACAGGTCGATTCTTTGCGAAATTGATGATGGGCCAAAGTGGCACCCCAGGCCCATTGCAAAGAAATATTCGCCTGACAATTCTTCGACCATACCGGTGGTTTCATAGAGCGATTTCACCGCCCTGATATTTCCATGTTTTGTCCAGCCGCTCGTGTCACCTTCTTCTGCGCCGGGATTTATAAGCAGATTACCGGTAGTGACAGCCGCATGTGCGGAACCTGCCAATAGTGTTATTATGCAAATCATCGCTGCTTTGCTCATTGTTACCTCCGCGATTTTTCTAACAAATGAGCGAATGTATTATTTTACGGTTTTATTCGTACTCGCAGATTACCTTACAAAAATAAACGTGTGGAAAGCACCGGATGAAGATATAGAAACGCTTTCCACCACCCCATCTTATGTATATTTTACCCGATTCAGGCGGTTTTGTCAATATATAGCAAACTGGACGGGAGCTAAACGGCGGATTTTGTTCTTGGGGATAGATTTTTTATATTATGTATATGGGGGGGTAAAAGTCTATGAACCTAAAATGCAGATTCTACAAAATCACACTTCTTTTAGCTATAGTTGCCGGTGTTTCGTGCGCGTGCTATGGAGTTTTGTTAGTGGCGGATGAATATTATAGGGCGCAAAACAAACTGAACGTGTGCAGGGAAAGCGTCGAGGGCTGGGAGGCCTGCCGAAAGATGAAGCCCGAATTTTATAAAGCGAACACGGAGACGGTTAGTACCAGCTTGAAAAATCTCAATGAGGCACAAAAGAATTTCTGGGTAAATTTACCGAAAAGCCGATTAGTGGGACTTTATTTTTTGGCGGGTCTGGCAGGTGCTATAATCGGGAGTCTTATTACCTGGGCGGTTCTTTTGTTAGTTGGTTCGACTATTTACGAGTCACTTAGGTGGTTTGCACTTGTTTGCTGCGGCCATTCGGGGCATCGGAAAAGCCTGCGTTATCAGTAGTTGATAAGATTTTCGTTTTTCTTTGTTTTTGCATCTGCAGGGATCGAAAACTTGCCGGCTGTCACGGGCCTGAGTTTAAGCTCAGATTCAGCCGATTTGTTGCAGGCAGGCACAGAGATTTCACTGGTGTACTGCGTGACGATATCATTGTGGGTTGATATGTAAGAGTAAGCCAGCATAACCGGGCATAATGACCATTTTATATGCTAACGACAAGGTCATCTATTTGTATATTTCTTTCACATTCTCCGGGCATTTCATTTAACATCCAATACAAGTTTATTATCGCGATTGCCTTGACGAATCTTGTATAATTGACCGGCTTAACAGTATAACCGGCGACACCAAGTTGAAAACACTTCTCAATATCACCGCCGTCTTGGGATGTAGTCAAAGCTATGACGGGAATATTTTTAAGCTTCTCGTCAGCTTTTATAGCCTTTAGGAACTCAATGCCGTTCATCCTGGGCATGTTCAGATCCAAAAAGATAATGCAAGGTTTTTCATTAGCTTCGCTTGTCAAATAGTCCAACGCTTCTTCGCCATTGTTCGAATGAATTGGTTCATTTTTTATCTCAAGTTCTTTTAGTACTTTTTTGATGATGGTCACATCGCCGAGATCATCTTCAACAAGCATTATTGGTTTTGAGCTTCGCATTATATACAACCTCACTTTCTTGCTTTGGGAATGTGAAGAAGAACGTGGTTACTTTGCCTACTTCCGATTCCACCCAGATATTTCCACCGTATGTTTCGATAATTTTTTTCGCTATTGAAAGACCGATACCGGCGGCTTCGTCTTCCTGCCCTAATGTAAGTGTCTGGAATATTTTGAAAATCTTTTCGTAATACTTTTCTTCGATTCCGGCCCCGTTATCGGCGACGCTGAATTTCCAGAAATCGTTTTCCTCCACGCATCCAATTTTAATCAGGCCCTGTGGCTTGTCCATATTTTTCACGCTGTTACTTAACAGATTTTGAAATACCTGAGCCATGCGTGTTTCTTCGCATATTATTGTTGGTAGTTCTCCTTCAACGATTATCTTAATGTTTTCCGGAGGAGCGATTTCAGCTATAACTTCTTCTACGAGGGTGTTTAAATTCACTTTTCTCATTGCCGCTTTTATGCGTCCAATTTCGGAATATTGCAGGATTTTATCGATACGTTTGCTCATCCGGTCTACTCTTGTGCTAATTAAGTCGATCTGTTCTTTGCCTTCGTCGTCGAGTTTATTGCTGTAGTCCATTGCTACGATACCTGCCAGGCATCCGATTGTGCGTAACGGCGCTTTCAAATCATGGGCGGCGACATGAGCAAAATCGGCAAGCTCACGGTTTGAGGCGGTTAGTTTTTCTATTGTTGTTTCCAATGTTTTATTCAGATTTTCCAAAGCGTCCTCAGCCTGTTTTCGTTCCACGATACGCGCGAGTTGTTCACTGATAGCTTTAGTCAGCGCTTTCTCTTCTTTCGTGAATGGGCCGTCCTGAATTATGGGCCTTTCTTCGAGGTAATAAACTTCTATAGAACCAATTATGTTACCGCCGGCAAAGATGTCTGTATTTAATTTCCATGGTGTCAGATTAAAGTTGTTCGTACAGAATCCCTGGCCGCTCATGACAATCTTTGCGCATGTAATGTCCGGATACTGAAAGGCTGTCGGAATAAGGTCTACTATTGGCTGGAGCATATCCTCAAGCGTAGTGTCGGGTTCCTCGATTATAGCGGAAATGTTATAAAGGCAGTTCAGCTCTTTGATGAGGTGGTCGAGATCGTGTGTACGCTGTTTCACTAACTGCTCGAGCCTGTTAAAAAGATGCCATTTTTCGGTTAGTGAGCAGACAAGCTGCCGGACTTCGATGCTGTCGAAGGGCTTTTTCAAAATCAGCAATTGGTCGGTTTCTCCGAGTTTATCAACCACATCGTGCCATGAATAATCGGAATAGGCGGTACATATCACGATTTGAATATTCGGATCGATCTGCCAAATTCGGTGGATGGTCTCGATACCGTCCCAGCCCGGTGGCATCTGAACATCAACGAAAGCCATCGTGTAGGGCTGGCCATCCTGCATAGCCTGCCGAATCTTCTCCAGGCCTTCCTGGCCCTGAAGAGCAGAATCAACCTGAAAGTTGTCGTGTTTGTTGATTTTTTGTTCCTGGCCGAACAAAATTGCTTCTGTTTTGTCGAGAATGGAACTGTTGGCCGTATCACTTGTCAGGATTGCTCTGAAATCTTCGTGTATCGCTTCATTGTCGTCTATTATCAGGATTCGTCTGTTGATGGTGTTAGTGGTGTTATACATTATATCTCTTCCAATGGCTTAAATGGTAATTCAAGAATAAACGTTGCCCCTTTCCCTTCTCCATCGCTGTGGGCTGTTAAAGTTCCGTCCATTTCCATGGCAGCCAGGGCGCTGCTGTGCAGACCAAAGCCGTGACCGCCTTCTTTAGTCGTGAATCCATGTCTGAATATCCTGGACATGTCCTCTTTCGATATCCCGATGCCGTTATCTGCAACTTCAATACGTAACTTGTCCTCACTTTGCTTATAGCAGCGAATAGTCAGCAATTTCTTATGTTTTTCACTTTTACTCAAAGCATATTTAGCATTGCTTAGAAGGTTGACGAGAATTTGCAATACGCGTTGTTTATCCATGCGAATATCCGGTAACTTGGCAAGGTCGAGTTCACATTTAGCGTCTTTGCGTTTTAAGTCGCCGGTACTGATTTCTATTGCGTGTTTAATTACCTCGTTGATACTTGTGAAAATCTCTACTCCGCCGGCTTTCGCATATCGTTGCTGAGCCTGGATAATCTGCTTGATGTGCTCGATGTTTTTGGTCAACGATCGTAATTTCTCTGCAACTTCCGTATGTTCATTAATAATAAGACTGGTTACTTCTGTCAGATACGTTGGTATATGCTTTCCTCGCTTGTCTTCGGTGAGAAATGAACCCAGGTCATCAGCATGCTCTGTTATCATATCTGTTGCTTTTTTCAGATTTTTGGCCTTTGAGTTCAACATTTTATCAGATATGAAATCTGTTGATATGTTGATACTATTGAGGACATTTCCGACATTATGCAGGACATCCGTGGCTACTTCCGCCATTCCCGCCATACGGGATGTTTCTACAAGTTTTTCGTGAGTTCTCTCTAGTTCTTCCTGAGCACGCTTGTGTTCAGTTACATCCCGAAAGATGCCCTGCAGAATTTTTCTCCCACCCATTTCAAGTACAGTCGCTTTTATTGCAACCTCTTTTATCTCTCCTGTCTTGGTAATGACCTGTGTTTCCAGAGTCTGTCCCCGTTTCTCATCAAGATGTTGTTTGAAAGTCCCAGCAACCTCTTTGTCGTTTTCCTGTGGAGGGTGAAGAATCTTGTGGGATTGACCGATCAGTTCTGATTTATCCCTGCCGACTAATTCCGTTCCGGCAGGATTACAGTCAATCAATATTCCTGTTTCGGCATCGGCTACGAAAATAGCGTCCAATGCTCCCTCGAATTGCAACCTGTATTTTTCTTCGGCTTTACGTAGCTGCTCTTCTGCTTTTTTTCTCTCGGTAATATCGCGAAAACTCCACACCCGGCCGACGATTCTCTCGCCGACTTTCTGTGGATGCGAAAATCTCTCGAAAATACGACCATCTTTAAATTCAAGAAGGTCACATGACTGCTCCTGCGGATTAGCGTAGAGCCTTCGGACATCGACCATAAATTGCTCAGGCTTAGTCAGTTGATCCAATACGTACGCAAGTAACTTATCGTCATCTCTGGTTGCGACTAAGCTCTCAGGAATGCGCCACAATTGTAGAAACTTGTGGTTACAAGTTATAACATGCCCATTTGCGTCAACAACCAGGATACCATCTGCAGTTGCCTCCAGTGTTGCTGTATGCAGGGACAAAAGTTGTGTTAATTCTTCCTCTGCCTTCTTGCGTTCGGTGATTTCTCGACTAAGATTATCTATTGAGGTGGTCGTCCTCTGTAGGTTTTCTGTCATTTCGTTAAAAGACACAGCAAGATCTGTTAGCTCATCATTACCTTTAATTGGGACAGGGTCTTTCATATTGCCGTCTGCCAAACGTAATGCTGCTGCTCTCAATACAAGAATACGGCTGGAAAGGGACCGAGATAGGAAATAAGTGATAATAATACCTCCCATTATCCCCATGATTGACATCAATGAGAATATTTTCCTTTTCATCTCCAGCTCAGCCATTGAGTTAGCATAATCCCGTTGTGCTCTTTCTTCTATTTTGGTTGATACCTGTTCCAGGTATTTAGAGAACACCTGAAATCTTGGAAAAGAGGAGTATCTGCTTGCTCTCTTGGCCTCTGCCATATCCATTGATTTTATATACTGCAGACTTTGCTCTAAATCTCTTCGATATAACTCCCAACTATTCAATAATGAACGGGTTGTTTCATCTTCTTCTGGAATGAAGGACAAGACAAAATTATGAAGGTCTTTATCAAATGATTCTGTGAGCTTGTACAGGCTATCAATCCCTCCGGAAATAGTGTAGTAATCTGTAATTTCAGAAAATTCTACTTCTAAAAGCCTAATTTTATTGGCGCGATAGTGAAGCATGTTGATTTGCGCTAATGATCGCACCTGCTTGTTAACTACAATATGTAGTATGTCAGAAGTATGTTTAATGGTTTTATTTCCAAATATTAAAACAATGCCCATAATAAGACAGAGTATCCCAAACCCTATTAGAAGCTTATAAAAAAATCTTATTTTGATTCCCTTTTGAGTATCACTCATAATGAGATATCTTCTTTCAAAAGACTGTTACTAATAATCAAGAGAAACAGGAAAGGACTCTTTCGGAAAATTCTTTATAAATGATCGCCAGTAACGAATTTGCTTTTCCCTTCCATATTTCTCCGTTATTGCTTCCCATTCCTTAGATGTCTGTTTCATTGCGTCTTTAGCCGTCAATTCGCCCTTTGCTGCGGATAATAAGTTCTTATTAAGTGCTTGAATATATTCAGTATCTCCTGGTAATCCTGTTCCTGCCGGTATGGTACTGGTAATCTGTTGTCCCAAAGTGTCCAGGACTTGCTTGGTATAAATGGACCATACGCGCTTATCAGTTATATGATTCATGCGATATGGGTCAGCTATTCCACTTGTTACTAAAACACTACGGGTGGATATATCAGGATCAGACAACCACATCGCAAACAAGAATGACAAATCCTTTTGCTTGCTTGTATTGACTATCACTAAATTGTTTCCGTAGATAAAACTGGGCCTTCTGACTAACCTATTGTCAATTATTGCTCCCGGCATAGGAACACACGTAAACTTACCTTTAACTGCAGAAGATTTTAAATTAAATACCTTTGCTCCAGCCAAAGTTATAATACAAGAAAATCCGTTTCCTTTTTTAAAAAAGGGCATTGTATAATTGTAATCGTTACCTTCTTTTAATACGTCGGGAGGCGAAAACGGTATGGTTGCCAGATAGCTTTCCGTAGCGGCAACACCAGCGAAAGAGTCAATAAGAGGATGCATATTCTCATCAAAAAGATATTGATTGGGATTTGCCCGGCATGTGTATCGCGGCATCCAAAACATCCACCCTGTTAAAGGATCTCTCTGCTCACACGATCCATAAAAACCATCTCTGTAATTATGGAAAAATTCTACTAAATCCTGGTATTCATTCCAAGTTTCCGGCGTGGTAAGCTCGCGGTTGTATTTCTTTTTAAATTTTTCTTTATGCGCAGGATCATCCATGAGGTCTTTTCTTAAATATAAAACCGTTATATCTCCGTCAGCAGGAATGGCCACGACTTTGTTATCGAACTCAGTCTGCACCTTTGGCGAGATATATCCATTAACTGGATTGTCATCGAGAACAAATTTATATTTTTTAACGAACGGAGAGAGATCTGCTATATAGTTCCCTACACATAAGTCAGGATATTCGCGCTGACGAGCGACCATGATATCTATATCTTTGTTTTCCTTTATATATTCCAGCAGCGCCCGCTGTGGCATAATTCTGGCATCAATCAATATCCCGGTTCGTTCCTCCCATTCCATTTTTATTTCAAAGTTGTCTCCCCAAAAATTATTAATGTTTCCCTGTTTGACCAAAAGTTTAATAACAGTACCCTCTGCAATTTTTCCTGTCTCCACGAGTTTCCTGGCCGCAGCTATTGCCTGTTCTGCCTGCTCTCCAGCCAGCGACTCAGCAGGGAATATAAAAAGTTGCTCAACCGTAAGAATCAACAGGTACGCCATCAATTTCGAACGGTACGAAATCCCCTTTTTTTGTAGATTCATGATAACCTCCTTATATCGCGTTACTGACAGTCTATTTAAAAACCCACTTTGTAAAAAATACAAATCTTAAACGGTCTTCTACTTATTCAGTTTTCCATTTGACAGGTTCATATTTTTCACTAAAGCGCACCAATTGCCACCCGGTAAGGTTAATCTTATCAGTTAGTTTTGGGGCCATACCAAACCATCTTACCAGTGGTGGTGACTCCATATGTTCCGTTTTCCAGATTTTGTAGTCATACCAATTTTCGTAAAACATGACTTTTGTTGGATTTGGCGCCATAGTATCCATATCAAGACTCACGTGCATATCATAGTTGATGCAACCTCGCTCCAGATGGGTAAGGGGTATGAGGCTGAGCATTTCCTTGTGGCATTTGTCTACAAAATCGGGTTTGAGAAAGAGTTGGGCCATAAGAGAAAGTTGCTTCTCCGGATCAGGTGCTGTTCCTCGGAAGGTGGGATTGGTGTTTGATTCATACATTTCCCAAATGGTAAGGTCAATTTTCTCAGTTACTTTTGGAGCCATATCAAACCAGTCCTTAAGATAAGGCATCTTCATGTGGAGTTCCCAATCCTCCCTGCTTCGCCAGTTCTCGTAAAACAGATACATTCCGGGATTTACTTTTAAGGTGTCTAAATCGATATTGACATGCATGTCGTATTGGAGGCATCCCGGCTCTTTATGGGTAAGAGGAACCAGCTTGAGGAGTTCCTGTTTGACCTGGTCCTCAAATCCTGGCTTCACATAGACGACAGCCGCAACTGTAAGTTTCTTGTTGTTTCCTGCGAAAGCAAGACTGCCGGCCAGCAGGGCTATAGCCACGCTCAGCCACACCACGTTTCTGCTTTTGGTACTGATTTTTACATTACTCATCTTACTTTGTCCTTTCACATAATTTTTCTACTGTTCTTTACAGTTAACAAAATCTCAATTCTAACAATGTACTCCGAAGAGCATCTTGAGCTTTTCGTTTCTCATATTCTTTATGCTTGTCTTAGAAGCGGTACGTACAATTTACACCACACCAGATTTCGTTCTCGTTATTAACAGAGTCATCCATGGAAATTTGATGATTTACGTAGGGAGTTATGCTAATATGTTTGTTCTCGAGACAAGTGCTTATGCCAAATACAGCATGTGACCAATCATGCTCAACGCCGCCGAAGCCATCGTTATATGTTATATCGCCGGAAAGTTTGAAAGTCTGACTCTTGCCGGCACTCCAGAAATCAGGTATAGCAAAATCATAATTCAGACCGAAAATATGGATGAAGCCTTCACATCCTTCAAGATTGGATTGGCTTCTGGTAGGCCAAAGCCTTCCAAAATAGTAGTTTGGTGACAGACCACTGTTACCTAAGAGTTTTGGCCAGGAAAAACCTGTACCGATTTCCTGAGTGTCAGACCTTGCCCTGCTTACTTTCGGCTTGCCGTAATAAAAGTAGTTGGTGGTGAAGTTAGTGACCCAAGGCGTATCTTTCCAGAAAGCTCCGGAATAAAAAACTGCAAAGTCCAACTCAGTGGATCTCACGAGACCGCTTGATAGTGGGTAAGCGCCTATGATTGTCCCACTTAAACCTGTGTCGGCCAATTTTATGGTAGCCATAGTAAAGACAATTCCATGGTCATCCAATAGATCGAGGCCGTGCCATATGTATTTGCTCTGGACTAAGGTATTTAATTCGACTGAAATCTTTCCTTCGATACCGGGCCGAATATCCAATATGTCAAAACCGTACCATAGATATTTGATTATGGGCATGTTTTTTATGTTGTTTGGTTGCGAGGTTTTTGTAATTTCCTGGCTCTGACAAATACCGGCCAAACTCAATAAGAGCACAAATAGTAAATTTGTAGTGTGTTTTGATGTGTACATTATTACTGCCCCTATTTAACATTAAAATTTTTTCCATCTCTGAAGATTAAGAATCTTCTGCGAAGTATTTATAGCTTTTTTAATTTTTTAAAAGTAGCTGTGTGGGAATTTAGTTGCTTATAAGCCCCCCAATTTGGCTGTAAGCATATACACAGTTAGCGATTAATTAGAAATTTCGGCATTTTTTGCTTTGGAAATGAGGTTTAAGCTGTCGGTTAGAGCGAAAAAGCTGCCGAATCTCTCCACACCGGTATTTTCGGATAAGAAATGTTTAATTTATTACGCGTATTTCGGTTTTCCGTTTTTGTGCGATTTGCAGTAATGTAACGAAATATTTGCGTATTAATACAAATATGGGACGTGAATGCTCGCGTTGAGCGAGATTTTTTACAGCCCGATATGAATTGTAAGCGAGTTTTTTATCGTTCGCTACTCCGTCACCATAGAAACCTCCGGCAAATCTTGGATCGGCTCAGTTACTAGTTCGATGCCTATTCCGTTCGGGTCGATGTTTCGGCTGTATTGTTTATCGACCGGATTGTTCCAGTGCTCGTGAACGCCCAGGCTCTCGGTCAGCCCACCATCGCCGTTCGGATCGTAAATAACGCCGGACGGAGGTTCGGGAATAAGTGCCGCTTCGTGCAGATAATCGTGCGCGCCGGACATGTGTGGATGGGTGTGCCATTCGTTATACAAAAAGTCGAAAGCCACCGAGTCGATTGCAATCCTGTCCTGCGACAGGAATATGCTTGACGGCCAGTCACCGTTGAACGGTTCCATCTGCCATCTGACCGGAAAGGCATCCCAGCTTTGACCTGCGTAGAGGCCATCAATTAAGGTAATGAGCGTTTTGCCTCCGAGTTTCGGATGTCCCAACAGGTCAACGGTTGCCCTGTATCTTCCCATCCCGGGTGATTCGTTCGGCAATACTCTCGACCAGTGCATATCGTAATAACCGTGGGCATCGGGTATTCTCAAAGAGCCGTAGTGGTTTTTACCGCCGAGTGTGATTCCGGCATGTTCGTGACCTTTTAGTATAGGGAAGTTTATGAAGTAATCGGCCTGAGCGAAATGTGTCGGTATATAATCCTGTTGAGTGACACTAGTCCAGTGGGTGGGTTCGGGATCGCTCCAATAGAATGGTGCATTAGGATCGAATGTCACATTCGTTCTGCCGTAAAGGTCGTAGCGTGGTTTTGTCAGATAGACAACGTCCGGGAATTCCGCGGCAACCATATCGTACCAGTAATTCGGCATACCCTGCGTAGGATCGCCTATGCTTATATCGTTGGGGCTGACTCCGGCTACATCGATTAGCTGGTGTAAAAGTGCTATTGCAAGCTGCGGAGAATTGTCTATTTGGGTTTGTCGGCTTCCCCACCAGCCGGAGGGTTTGACGCCGTTGTTGACGCCGTACATCAATACGAAATTGACTTTTATTGCGATTTTTTCGCCCGGCGTATAGCCGATGTCATCCATACCCTTTTGCTGGTTGAAGTTTCTGAATATAGCGTCCCATGAGTTGGCGTCGCTGCTTTCACCGGATAATGTCTGAAGTGCCTTTGACAGCATTTCCGTTACAACCGCCTGGTCTGTACATTCTTCATCGTACCAGTAAGGCGGCCCGTCGCCGTCCCATTCGGTAGCATTAGGGTCGTGAATCCATGCGACTCGGCCCGGGTGTATGCCTTTGGCTTCTCCGAGCGGGCTGTTGGCGGTGAATTGCTCCTGGCTGAAGGCTATTCTCGGCTCGGTGCTGCTCATCGCCGAGAAGATAAAGCCGACGCTGATAATAATGCAGGTTGCCGCAAGCACATAGCGTGCCCGCGCAAGCGCGCTTTTTGCCTTTCTGTAGGCGGTGATTGAGCCGATTATCCCCAGCAGCCAGACGATAAAGCTCGAAGCCAGTGGAAACGCCACCCTCTGGCAGGGATATGTCGCGCGGGAAGGCTTTGGAATTACGCGCACGAGGAACCATACGAGTGCGGCCAGCCCGATGAAGGGGCTTAGCCATAAAAGCCACCAGCGGTTGCGGGTTTGCGGGGTGGTTTTTCCTGTTTTTGGGCAGATTCTGGTTTGGTCATTACTTTCTGAAATCGACATAGTTGTCCTCCTGTTTTCGATGGGGCTGATTTGATGACCTTCTTTTCCCCCAGGATGCACCAAAAAACCACATAGCGAATAACAAATTTTAAGATTTTACGACAAAATAATATACCACAATTGAGCAACCGAGTCAAACGCTTTCCGGGCTTTGAGCCGTCCTTGCACGCCGGAATATGGCCGACCGGGTATAAAAGTACCGTAGTAAAGACGTGGAGAAAGTCGTTTTTATTGTCAGAAATTGATAAATTTGTGGAATTTCTAAAATGGGCCGGGTTGGATTCGAACCAACGTAGGCTCTCGCCAACGGGTTTACAGCCCGTTCCCATTAGCCACTCGGGCACCGACCCATTCTTTTCGTCGTTTACAGGGAGCATTAAACCAAAAAACAGACGATTGTCAAGCGACAAAATTCTAAGCGAATAATTCAGCATCCGG
>Ga0272441_10009627_pt1 | contig 14879 bp, 11 predicted proteins | sample SSMProp6N_FD_193582 | JGI IMG/M metagenome (GOLD analysis project Ga0272441, IMG submission 193582) | Marine sediment archaeal communities from Little Sippewissett salt marsh, Falmouth, MA, United States - SSM-Prop-6N | ecosystem: Environmental > Aquatic > Marine > Wetlands > Sediment ... | reverse complement strand
GCATAGAGAAAAAGACGCAATGAAACTTTATAAAGATCTTGCAGATATTACCTTAAATCCGAAAATAAAACAGATTTTTAGTAATTTATCAGCAGAAGAAAGTAAACACCTGAATTATTTCGAAAAAATATGGAATGAATATATCTTGGATTGGAATTGGTGATATATCGCTTTTAATGAGTTGAGTTTGACAATTTTTTATTTTTCTTTTCTCTTTTTAAAAGCATCAAGTAAGAGCTTGCCCACAGATTCCCGCTTTATTTTTTTGTCAGTTTCCTTGACAGGTTCATAACCAATTTTGACTTTGTAACCTTTGACTCTATCTTCTTTGCCAGCTTGACCTGCAGCTTCTTTTTCAAAGTAAAAATAGAGTTCTTCTGGTTGGAAAAACAGGACTTTTTTCAAATCTGATTCCTCAAGTTTTTCAGATGCTAAATTTTTCACTTTTTCCAATGTTTTTATCTCTTGAGAACACAAAATCACTATGTCATATGCAGCATTTAAGCACTTCTCAATATTGCCAAGCTCTTGAACATCCGTTGATGTAAAGGATATTTCACAAGCGATTCTTTTCCCGTTTCCTTCCAATCCGACATCAACACTACCTTTGCCATCAGGTGTTGGTTGTTCAATAATTGCCTTGTATCCCTTACCCTCAGCTATTTTCTTAATCATGTTCTGTAGATATTTATGCTGTGCTCCTCCTTTGCCTTCTAATGCGGGTCTTTGATATTTAACTTTTTCCCTCTTAATTGTAGAAGCAGATTCCTTTTCAATGGGAGTTTCAGAAACTTGAACTTTCTCTTGAATTTCTTCAGTAACCTTTTCATCTGTTATTTTGGTTGCTTTTTCTTTTTTTACAGGATGGTCTATTTCAACTCTCAACTCCTCATTTAGTTTCTTCTCAATTTCAACCTTTGGAAATCCATATTTTGTTCTTGATAATTGAATCAACTTCTCTTGTTTTTCTATAGCTAAATCAGAATTTACAAGAGCGGGTTCTGAAACTTTAAGATTGAAATCATATTCATTCCTTTCAACTCTGACTAATGCTTCCCCAACACCTAAATTTTGCATATCTTTGGCATCAAAGTATGAAAAGCCCTGTTTTAGCTTCTCTGCGTCATAGTCGCCCATTCTGAAGCAAATACGAGTACCTGGATTGGAGATAACGGAGTGGGCAACATCAGTATCACGACCTAAGAGTTGTCTCATTTCTTGATGAGCTAATATCAACCCAAGATTGTATTTCCTTGCACCAGATAGAATTGAAGCCATAGACTGGGTTATGAAGTTTTGGAATTCATCGATATACAGATAAAAATTTTCTCTTTCTGAAATTTTCTTCATCTGCCTTGCCATAGAAACCTGGTGTATCTTGGAAACAAGAAGAGCTCCAAGAAGATAAGCATTCTCTTCTCCGATAAGCCCCTGGGCTAGTTTAGCAAGGAAGATCTTTTTGCTATTAAGAATATTTTCAAAATCAAGTCCTCTTTGCTGTGCAACCATGTATCGGATAACTTTAGGTCTTAAAAAAGTATTTAAGCGTGTTAAAATAGGACCTAAAGGTCTTCCTATTAAAAATGGAAACTCCTTTTTCCAAAAATAGACGACTTCAGAATCTTTCACTGTTTCAAGAAAACTATTCCTAAAATCCTTTTCTACAAGAAATTTTCGTAAATCACTTAGAGTACCACCTTTACCACTCTCTAAAAAAGCTTGGATAGCATTGCTTAAAACAGCGGTCATCTGATCGCCCCAGCTGGTTGATAACCTTTTAAAGACTGCAACCAGGTCTGAAGAGATAACATTTTTTTCAACCTCTGATTTTGCTGAAAGAATATTAAAACCGACTGAATAATCAGCATCAGAAGGATCAAAAATAACAACATCCTGAAATCTTGATTCAGGAATATCACTTAAAATTCTATCAATAAGATCTCCATGGGGATCTAAAACTGATATGCCGTTTCCATTATTAATATCCTGAATTATCATGTTTTGAAGTAATGTAGTTTTTCCCGTTCCGGTTGCTCCAATAACATGCATGTGTCTGAGTCTTTGTTCAGGACTTAACGATACTTCTTTAGTTTCACCCTGATGATAATTTTCTCCAAGGATCAGTTGATGATCCCTTGTTATTGAAGGTGCTGCTTTTGTCTTTTTAAGCTCCCTTACAAGCTTTCTGGATTTTACAGACATTGAGGGAGGATGAACAAGTGATACTAATTCCTCGCTATTAAGTAACATTCCTCCTCGGTGAGTTTTTCTTCTGATGACATCATTCATATGAGTATGTGGATCATAACCCTCATTTGTTAGGGGAGCTAACTCATTACTATGAGGATTAGAAAGTTGAACCAGACCACTACCGATAGATTTAGCTATTTCAATAGCCCGTTCTGGAGAACTTCCCTGACCGGAAACCCTTATTACAGCGCTAAATAGAGGACTTCCTATCTTCTCTTTAGTTAATGGTATCATCTCAGGAGCATCCAAAAAGAATGCTTTCCCTTCCCAATCTGTTACAGACCTGACTATACTCTCTACCCAGGGATAACTGACTGATTGAAACATTATCTGAAATAGACCTATTTCATTGACATTAAGATTCTCAAGAGCTCCAATTACACCTATTAGGGGATCAGTATCAAAATTTTTGTAAGTTCTTAAAGGTCGCATGAATTCATTAGAGAGTCCAAAATCAACCACAACTGTTGGATCATCGTTTCCTAAAGAATAAAGGAGAAAATTACTCTCTTCTTTGAGAACAGCTTCAGGAAAATAAGCTTGAAGCTGTTGATAGAGTTGAGGGAAATCAGTCTCTTTACACGACATTTGAACCATTATCGATTCGTGAGAACCGATAATCTCAAAACTCAATGGAAAGGAGCAAAAGCTCAAAGTCATGAGAAATTGCTCCATACTACTAAAAGTTACCTTTGAATCAGATGGAAGGGATATACAAACTTCCTTAATAGGTGATTTGTCAATAAACTCATTAGGTTCCGCATCAAATAATAATTCTGGTAAATATTCAGCTAACTCCTTGTTTTTTCTTGGAGAACCTATAAAGCTTTCTTTAATTGATTCAATTAATGAGCTTAAAAAAGTCGGTTTACGTCCGTCATCAATTTGCTTAAAACCTGTTTGAGATGGAATATAATGGAAAAAGGGTTCATAGGGTGGCTCAAGTTCAACCGGAAAGTTATAAACCTCCCAACCCCGACCACGCCTTTCCCAGGAATAAAAATTAGCAGTAAGTTGCTCTGTTAATGTGGGTCTGAAAGAGTTAATCTCTATCTGCTTTTCATTCATTCTCCCAAAAGCTTATCTGGTGAATATGTTTGTAAGAATTGGCTTTCTTTCAAGCTCTGACAGTGCTCTTAACCCTTTAGTTTTTGTTATACCATCAATAACTTCATGCACTGCTGAACTTATTGATTCTTGAAACATCAAAGCGGTATCAATCTTGTAATAGGTGAAGGGGCGGGCAATCCTCATGAAAAAGAGATTAACAAATGGAATCATTAAAAGAATTCTGGTTAAGAATCCGATCTTCTCACCAAGCCACCATGACACAAAGAAACCATTGCCATAAGGTGCAGCACAAATATCGAAAAGGTGTTCTCTGCGTTTAACCCGAAGATATTCCCTTTTTGCGGAAAAGACCCCACCTTCTTTGTAATCAATCCGGGAAGTTTTAATATCCTTCAAATTGCGACTATTGATCGCTTGCTCCAAGGATGAATAAAAGTTCTGGGTTGACTCTTGCATCCCTTCAAATAAATGATACCAATGAGAAAGGACGATGGAATCTTGCTTTGCCATAAAAAATCCCTCTTAATTATTTATTTTTTAATGCTGAAAACCTTATCTTTTATAAGATAAGTTGTTATTGTGTAACCTCGATGGTTGTTGTTGTGAGGTTCGTCAGCATTTCATCGGTATTGGGTTTGAATAATCCCATAGCAAAGGTGTAAGATCCTAAGGCTGATACTGGTGGTTTTTGACTCGGGATTGTGAATTCACACAACGTAAAATCGAACAAATTCGTATTTGGGGGCAGAGGCAAATCCCTTAAAGCGGGAGCTATTCCTTCATTCCATGCAAAGCTGGAATAGATTATCCCTGCAGGATTCAACATGACAAAATAGAGGTCGGCATTTACACTTCTGGGGAAAGTCCTCAAGTCAAAGATAATTTTGACATTCTTACCAGCAGAAATAGAAGTATCAGGGTCGTGTCTTAAGTCGATTCCGCTGTTGTCAAATTTTCCATTTCCGATATTCCTGAATACGGATATAATGCAATTAATGTTTTTAACTCCTTGGTCAGATTGGATTAAGTCAACCCATTCGTCATTGTTTACATTTACAATCTCGGCTTCATCAACAAATCGTTTTCCCTTGCCGTATCTTCCACTTTCGGTAAAGGTGCCATCCCTGTTATTAAGAAATATCAATATGTAGTTGGCTGAGGGTAGATAAGGGTGGCAGCTTACCGTCATATCAATCCACCCGTCGTTATTCAAATCCGAAGCTGTGACCTCGCGTGGTCTTATTCCTGTGATATAGCTATATGGGTCTTTGAAGGTACCATCACCATTGTTTAGAAAGATGCTCAGATTTTGACTGTTTAAATTACTTACTAACAGGTCGATCCATCCATCCTTATCGATGTCTGCAAGTGTTGCTCTCTGTGGATAAGTACCTGTGTCAATGCTGACAGGTTCAGAGAATGTGCCATCTTTGTTATTGTAAAAAAGGGATATATTGTCGGTCTTGGGATTAGTGCATAAGACATCCACAAAACCGTTATTATCGACATCAACAAGGGTAAGACGAGATTGCGTGGATGGAGTAACATAAGTTACAGGATCAAAAAAAGTTCCGTCACCTTTATTTCTCAAGAAAGCGATGAACCCACCCGGTTCACTTGAAGGACCATAAGCTTTATAATAGCTTACGAAAACATCGAGAAAACCGTCATTATCAGCATCGGCAACATAGGGTGAATCCACTTGATCAATAGTCGAAATAATACTCAAATCGATCATAAAATGCTCAGGAAAAGTCCCATCTCCATTATTGATCATAATCATCAAAAGGTGCTGGGTTCGCATGGATGAGAGTATATCCAGCCAACCATCGTTATTCAAATCAGCTACGGTAAGGGGGTGTTCGTCTGCTCCATAATTGACGTCGAGTTCATATATTGCAGGTTCATGGAAGCTACCATCTCCTTTATTAAAATATATATACATTACAGAATTTGCAAGATTGTGAGTAAACAGCATATCAAGACATCCGTCGTTGTTTACATCACCTACGGTGACTTTTCTCGGGTATTTAGCTGTTGGATAAGAGACCGGAAGCGCGTATTTTCCATCCCCATTGTTAAGAAGAACAGAGATTGAAGAACCATAATAATTGTTGACGCAAAAGTCTATGTATCCGTCATTATTAAAATCTGCTGTTGTTACATGTTGACCAAATTCACCTACTTCATAGCGATCTTCTGCGTGACAACAAATTACGCTGAGAAGAAGAATGGCTATTGTTGTGATTGTTAATGTTTTCATTGCATTTCCATCCTCTTAGCTGTTTTGTGTAATTAGTTCTAATTATATCATACACTCTTTCTCTTGAACATCGCTCCAATAATGGTTTTATTAGAGCGATGTTCGGACAGCAATTTATACCTGTTAGCGAGTTACAATTAGCATGGTGGGATAGTCACGTAAGTTCCAACTTGTTCTTCCTCTATATTATCCCAAATAAACCATACAAGAGGTCTTGTTGGATAGTAATCCCAATACATATCTCCTTCGTACAAGATGCACCCTGTATTACATGGAACGATTGTATTGACAGACAATTCCATAGCTTCCCAATCTAGATATACAACATCCCAAACCCATGCCGTATAGTCTCCATTATGGGGATTTTCTTTTTCAGGTAAGCAAAACCAGAAATAAACCCAATCGTTATTTTCATCATATTCTGCTACCCAACATGGACAATCTGCCTTTGCATTGGTGATAAATCCACCAAAAACAAACATCATTGCCAGCATTGCCAGCATTGTCGTTTTGATAAATAATTTCATTGAGTTTTCACTTCCTTCCATTATACATTTTTATTCTCAAACCCGAGAAATCGCATGATCCTCGGATTCTTAAAGGGATCTTATGAAATATCCGCAATCTAGAATTTTTTTTCATTTTATCTTGTCACATTTCCCTGCTTTTTCCTTTGCTATGCATTGATTACATTTTTCACCAGGACTTGGGCTATTAGTAAATTCCTTTTCGATGAAATCTGATTTTGGATATTCTGTGCAATTTGTGCACCAATGCCAAGTATCAGAATCTTTTTTTTTCCGAAAAATTGTCATTACGAATACTCCTATTTAATTTTTGGAATGAGTTATGAATAACTCTCTATTGACAGGTTTTTGAATATTTGAAATCAAATTTTTCCTTAACAATCAAACATTAAATGTAATCATTATATCTATATTATAACATATAATAACACTAAAAATGACATTTGTCAAGTCAAAAATTGAAATATTTTTTGAGTTTTTTTTAAATTGGGAATTTAATTTAGCAAATCTAACAATGAAACTGATGTAAAAATTTTTAATTATTCTTTGAAATCAATCAGTTTCGTCTTAAAATTCTGTGATGGCTCTTGCATTCCTTCAAATAGATGATACCAATGGGAGAGCACTATTGCGTCTTGTCTTAACATAGAGAAAATCCTTGTTTGAATTTTTTGTTATTGTTTTAAAATTAATCTTTTATATAGAAGTTCCATGTACCGATGGGTCCCCGATCACCCTTTTCGCTGATAAGGACAGCGTTGAAGTTGTAAAAACCTTCGGGGACGCCTTCAGGCATGGTGAATGTGAGGATATCACCTGTGATGTCCAGATTTTTAGGTAGTGTCAGGGGAATACCGGTTATATTCGTTGTCATGCTAATCCCATCGAAGAACAGCATTGTCCCGTTTGGTGCATATAGCCACAAATAAGCTGTCACATTCTGTGGGAAGTCATATTCATTTTTTATGTTTATCGTGAACTTTGCGTTGTCGCCTTCACCTAACTGAACATAATTTGTAGTTGGTTTTATGGTTGCTGGACTTCCCCATGAAGGTAAAAGATGTAATGTTGAAATATTTGCTCCTTTTTGGTTTAAAAAAATTATTTTCTCTTTATCCTTTGTAAAAAAAACATCTGTTAATTCATCAATATTGGGTATTTCAATTTCATTTTGCACATTTGAAGATTCAAGATCGAATTCATAGATATAACCTGTTTGAGTGAAACCAATATAACTACTATCCATAATAATTATTTTTTCTCTATTTTTGTTCCAGTATCCTTTTATTCCTAAATTTTGACTTTCTAAAGCCAGAGGATTTTGCTGAACATCACCATAAAGAAGTTCCATAGAATTCGTATTTATACACCATTTGCTATTATGAGCCCACAAAAACAATCTTTCTTTTTCAGGAATAGGAATAATACATGGAATAACTTTTATTTTCCCTGAATCAAATGTTATCTTTTCTTGCAAAGTGATTTGTTTAATTATTTCTTTATTTTGTATGTCGAGAATCAGCAATTTCCTTGAGGTTTCTACTGATTCGTCTATAATATACAAGTATCTTTTGAATGGATCTGCTTCGATTTTTAGAAAAAAACCGATTGCATCTTCATCAATATAGAATACATCAATTACTTCGTTTGTAATGCTTGAAATTTGATTGAAAATATATTTCTTTTTAGACTGATCGTTGTAAATCATCCACATAATACTGTTAATTGGATCATATAAATGAATTTTATATTTTATATCCTCATAGTTTGTTGGTAACCATGTTCGAATATTACCTCCTTGGCTTATGAACTGTATTATCCCACTTTTTATGCCTATAATTTGATTTGCACTGGTTTCGGAATACAAATTTTGAATCTCATATGGAAGATTGATCGTATTGCAAGTGGAATTTTCATAAATATATTCTCTGAAGCGTTGTCCTTCAACTGACAATGGATCATTATCAACTATAAAAGCTGATTTCCCATCTGGAAATTGACATACATTCATAACTTTTACTTCAGCATCGAGTATTTTCCTTTGATAAGGTTGGATTAAACGACAGAAATCTGTATTTGAATTATTAGCTATTAACGTCGGATAATCCTCGCTTTTCGTTACACTCCAATCAGTAGCTTCGTACAAAAAAGGTATAGATTTATCCACTTTGTGATTTTCAAGGTTTAATATACTTATTAACGGATCTTCGAGTCCACTTGCTACTAACTTTTGCTCTTCAGCAATGTAACAAAACTCAAAACTATTATTTATAATCAGATCCGAAAAGTTAGTAACTGTTTTACTATCAACATCTATAACGCATGGTTTAAATTCTCTAACAAAAACACCTCCTTTATATAAAATGGAAATTATCCAATTTTTGTCATAATCATACACAGCACTTGATACATCAATTGTCCATCCCTTTTCAAAAAACAAAGGATAATTTTCAATAGTCTTATTATTTAAATTTAAAATATTAAGAGTTGATGACTCTAAAAAGTACATATATTCACCTGACGAATCCTCCAAAATATTTTTCATACCGGTTGGTAGTCCATCTATATGAAGCTGAATGTTTTCCGATTCAGCGTCAAAGAGCCAGAGAGAATCGGTCTTTAATATAAAATATTTACCTCTGTTTGATGTCCAACTAGTAATATCGACAACGTCTTTAAAAAAATCTAATTCTGCTTTTATCAAGTCGAAATCTTCTGTTTTAATACTAAACATAACAGCCTGATAATCGCTGGTTGTTTGGTTTTTAGAAACAATGAAAATTTCATTGTGATCCTTCGATAGAAATATCTTCAAACTTGAAAATTCCTGATTCCAGTCTTCAGGATAAGGGAAACCAAAAAACTTATCATCAGTTGAACTTATTCGATAAAGCTTGTCTGCTGCAAAAAATGCTACTCCTAATTCAGGAATTCCAACCGATACTGCTGTTTTCCCTTGGAATGCTCCTAAACTGACAATATTTTCTGCAAATTCCCCTGAAAGATCTATATGCAAAAGATAAAATTTTGACTCATATTTATAATAAATATTCCAACCAGAAATTGGATGATGAAGAATAACAGGATTATATATCGGCTTTTGAATAAAGAGACTATCCTTAAATCTAATTGTTTCTACGTCAAAAGTCACAATATTCTGACCATCTTTTGAATAAAACAAAACAAATGAAGAACCAGGGATATCTATAAACTGTTTTTGAACTCCGATAGGAAATCTAAAATTGCCAATATTGATATTTTCTGCTTCAAACCAGGCTGTACTTGCAATATTTGTTATAGATAAATTCAAAACAAATAATAGAATCACCCCTAATTTATTTAACATTTTAAAACTCCCTTTAGATCAATAATGAATTAAATATTAAAGTAAACTTTTTTCGGATGCTAGAGTTGGAAATTAATAAATAATTCCATTATTGAAAAATACCGATAAATCCCAACTTTTTTCATTAGATACAACAAAATCAAGATAGGAATCGTTGTTCAAATCTGAAAAATTTCCACCACTAGGATGCTTACCTGTCAGGTGAAATATAGGAATTCTAAATGATCCATCACCTTTACCGAGATACAAAACAAATGCATTAAAACACTCTCCGTAAAAATGCTCATCAACACAAACCAACATATCTTGATTTCCATCAACATTAATATCGCATGTTTTAATGTTTGTAATTTCATAGTTTAAATAAACTCTAACTTCAGTTTCAAAAACTCCATTTTGATTATTTATAAGTATCGATATATCCTTGCTTTTTTTATTGCGAATTAATATATCAGGAAAACCATCGTTGTTCAGATCTGATGATATTGGATTGTATGGTTGCTCCCCCACAAGATATTTAACATTATTTTCAAAGATGCCTGAACCTTTATTTATAAATACTGAAATATCATTACTTTTGGAATTAGCAGTTATAATGTCTAAAAAACCATTGTTATCAATATCAGATGTACAAATAGAACTAGGAGCATCACCAGTATAATATCTCATTTCTTCTCCGAATGTAGAATCACCTTTATTTATGAGAATTGATATGTCATCACTACTTTCATTACATGTAGCAACATCCTGGTAATTATCATTGTTAAAATCTTTAACTATCAAACCAGTAGGTGAATCACCAACAGTATAGCCGACTTCATTATAAAAGGTTCCATCTCCTTTATTGATTAGTATTGATAAATCATTATCTGCTGTATTACAAACAAGAATGTCCATAAAATCATCGTTATTGATGTCGCTTAAAACGGGATAACCAGGGAAATTTCCCACTGAGTAGATAACGGGAATATTAAACGTAGAATCTTTTTTATTCAAAAGAACAAGGATTTTGTTATTCGTTAATAAGACTTGTACCAAGTCTTGGTAACCGTCACCATTTATATCTCCTGATAGTACAGATTCTATGCAAACACCACCAGTTTCATATTGGATTTCAGGGGAAAAGGTGCCATCACCATTATTGATAAAAATTGATATGTATGATGATAAATTAGCTACCAATAAATCTGAAAAGCTATCATTGTTTATGTCTGCAGTTGTTGCATTTGTTGGTGCACCATAACTCAAGTTGTATCTTTTTTCTGACAAGAACGTCCCATTACCATTGTTTATAAGTAAAGATAGTTCATCACTATTAGAATTCGATACGATGATGTCAGCTGATCCATCATCATTTAGGTCGTTCAGAGAAATAAAGTTGGGTAAAGTTCCTATCGAGTATTTTTCTTCGGATCCAAAAGTTCCATCTCCTAAATTAGAGAGGATCGACACATAATCCCGTGGATAAAATCCTGTTTTTGAGCTATTTGCAGAACATCCGACTACTATATCTTCAAATCTATCACTATTAATATCAGCAACCGAAATATGACTTGCTTTATCACCTATCTCATATTCCACAGGAGACAAAAATGAACCATCTTTCTTGTTTATATAAACATAGACAACGCCTGGCGGTAAAGGTGTCATGTTATCAAAAGTACTGTTTGTTATCATATCCTGATATCCATCTTTATTAATATCAGTTGCAATAACAGGTAAATTACCACCTTCTGGTGTTATTTGTGATTTCAAAAAAGCTCCATTGCCTTGATTTGTTAAAACAGTAATACCCTCCCCGTCACAAATCAAAAGGTCAGGATTATTGTCATTATTTATATCCGATATGGTTACCGGTTGTGGATTTTCGCCAGTTTCATACGATACCTGCGATGCAAATGTTCCATCTCGATTATTAATAAAAACAGACAAATCGGAACTATCTTTGTTACTCACACAAATGTCTGAATATCCGTCATTATTCAAATCCGTAATAGCGGGTCGGTTGGGATTACTTTCAGTATCATATTTGACTTGGGATTTAAAAGCTCCATTACCATTATTAAGTAGAATAGAAATATTATCACTGTAATTATTAGTGACAACGATATCGACAAAACCATTGTTATCTAAATCATCAGTAACCGCAGGAAGAGGAGAAGAATTAACCTGATATCTGCTCTGTGTGAAATTTAAATCTCCTTCATTGAGAAGGACAGATACATTATCGTCCTCTTGATTAGAAACAATTAAATCCGGAAGGTTATCATTGTTGAGATCGACAACATTGACTTCTGAAGGGGAATTTCCGACATAATAAATATTCTGTGTTTTAAAAGTTTTTCCTTCATTACCACGAAGGATTGAGACATATCCACTTGCTTTACAACTCGTTACAATATCCCTATATCCATCCCCATCGATATCTTGAATTGAAGTTCGCTGTGGCTCTTCTCCAACTTGATAACGAAATTTATTATTAGTTGCTGTAAAATACTCTTTATGTAAATAATGAAAGCTTGCGATGCCAAAATTAGATATCCATCCATCTTTTGTCAAGAAACCACATGCAATGGTGTATTCACCATATTCATTTAAATTGCCAACACCAAAAGTCATCCGTGGTACTTCAATATGTTTCAAATTCAGATTTTTTGGAAAAGTAATTGGTATTTTATTGTTCTGAATTGTCCAACCCGGAAAATACAGGACTTCTCCATGTGGTTTTATCAAAATCATATAAAAGTCTCCCAATTTCGGTTCTGATGTTGTGTTTTCCAGTGATAAAAAAACTTGCAATGTATCGTTAGGGAACGCTAAACCCGAGACGACATTTGTCTCTAAAATAAAATTTATTTCCTCTGAAAATACAGATACTGGAATAATCAGGGAAATACAGATAATTATAGAATATTGTAATTTTTTCATGGTCAACCTCACTTTATCGTCAAATCACGATTTTGCCAATACCTCTCAAACTGATTATAAGGATTTATTTATTGATTTTCAAATTGCAGTAATAGAAAAAAATTTAAACTTCATAATTAAAGACAATTATTAATCTTTCTAGAAGGTCAAGAATAAAATTTAATATTTTACTCTGCTGGACAATATACTGTGTCAGAAAACTCAGCTACTACTGAATTTGAACAATATAACTGCCAATAATATGTAGTATCGCAATCCACAGCACCTGAAGAACCTTCCCAAAAATAGCAATTATCTATACAAGGTTGCGTATGAGTTAAGTGAATTGGCGAGGAATAAGAAGAGGGATTAGGATCGGTTCCATAGTAGAAATCCCAAGTTTCTCCGTCTCCATCGCAATCATCTGGATGAAGACAGAATTCAGCTTTAATATAGCAATAATCTCCGTGTTTGAAACAATAAACATCAGCACTTGGACATCCAGAATCTGTGTATGCATTTATTGTGTTTGGTTTTTCAATAAAGTAAACGGTCGTAGATAACGCTATAAACAAAAAAAGGATAATACTTTTTTTCACATTTATCACCTCCTTTTGAAATAATGTACGCCCTTTCTATATTCAACACCTCCTTTTGAAATTTATAATATTATATTCCCTGACCTTCTAGAAATTTTTTTCTAAAATCAAAAAATCTCTTTTAGGAGTTTTTAAAAGCTTAGAAACAATTTTCTCAATTGTTAAATTGATGAATGCTATCGTTAAAATTATATGATAACATATTATAATGCCAAAGATTTCATTTGTCAAGTCAAAAATTGAAATATTTTTTGAGTTTTTTTAAATTGGGAATTTAATTTAGCAAATCTAATTATGAAACCGATATAAACAATTTAAATAGTTCTTTAAAATTAATCAGTTTCATCAATATCCTCGGTTAAGCTATACGGGGATCTTATGATCCCGGAATATACACCTTGGATTTTCACCTCATTTAATGGAAGGATTTCGATCTCTCTATTCTTATCGAATTTCTGTAGGATGTAATTATCGGCTTTTTTGGACACTTTTCTAAGGAATGTATTTTTACCTTTGGCATGAATCAAAGCAATTTCACCGTTGTCTGCGGATTTCTTCGTTTCAAAAATAATATAATCACCCTCTTTAATATGTTCAATCTCTAACAAATCACCTTTTACTATAAAAGCAAAAAGTTGTAATCCCCTGACCATAGCCTTGGAGATATCAATAAAATCGAGAGTTTTATATGATTCAATGGGAGCATCACCAAGCAAGGTACCGATTAACGGTATTTCATTGGAACCTTTTTTAATACTCCGTTTTTTTACTAGTTCCACTCCTCTGTCTGCTCGGGGTATTTTATAAATCAATCCTTTCTCTTCAAGAGCTTTTAAATGTCTAACAACCGATGCATTACCTGCAAAATTGAAATGGTCACTCATTTCCCTTTGTGTTGGAGAATAACCACGTTCTTCAATGTAATTCTCAATAAAATTGAAAAGTTCTTTTTGTCTTCTTGTCAAGATCATCTCTGTTTTAAATTAACCTTTCTTAATGATATTTTCTCGTTCTTCATGAATTAAAGTCATTATTTCAATTCATAACATTTTGATTATTATATACAACATAAGTCACAAATTCAAGTGTATAATTGTTTGATGTAACGATTTCTTTGAAGGATATAATTTCATCAGATATTTGTTATATTGCTAATGCTTTGAAACCACTTGACTCTAAGTAATCAAAATGTTATTATTTGAAATTGTAATACCAGTATTTCTCTTTTCAACCTAGGAATAATCACAGGAGTGATAATAATGGATGTTTATCAACATAGTGAATGCAGATATAATTATAAATTTGGACCACAAGAACCAGTATCTTGTCCAAAGACCTCACCAATTCCAACATGTTCGAATCCTACTCAGGGATTTGATCTGTTATGTTCCGCTGAAAATGTTTGGGAATGCAAAGCATGTGGATTTGTGGTTATCGCTGGGACTCAACCAGATAGATGTCCCGCTGAATCAGGATTACCTGCATGTTCTAATCCAACAAGCGGAACATTCCAATTAATTTGTGGTTGTTCATAATAAATATTAAGGAAGATTTTATCTTTTACAACTAAATTAGACGCAACCTATTTTTTCTTTCAGATATATAGTGTTAGGATGAGTATTTCCGAAAAATGATTTGCTAATTCTCAATGATTGATTATAGTAAGTTTTTGCTAGGATATAATTTTCAAGACCATACATAGTATCACCAAGATAATTTATGATTCCTCCTGTTTCGGGATGATCTAATCCAAAAATCTCTTTTGTTATAATCAAAGCTTCGTTCAAGAGATCAAAAGCATTATCATATTCCTTCAATTCGAGGAAAACAAGAGATTGACATATATAAGCTTTTACCAATTTTTGATTATTATGATTAAAACAGGTTTTTCGAATTTCTATTACTTTATCGAAACA
>Ga0272441_10009626_pt1 | contig 14879 bp, 13 predicted proteins | sample SSMProp6N_FD_193582 | JGI IMG/M metagenome (GOLD analysis project Ga0272441, IMG submission 193582) | Marine sediment archaeal communities from Little Sippewissett salt marsh, Falmouth, MA, United States - SSM-Prop-6N | ecosystem: Environmental > Aquatic > Marine > Wetlands > Sediment ... | reverse complement strand
ATTCATTTGATCTACAAATTTAACATAAAGTCTGGCGCCTACAATGCCTCCGATTGAACTGCCGAATACCCCATACAGAAACAGATAGCCCATATACATGGCTTTGTTTTCTTTGGGCGCAACCAGGCCGATATAGCTGATAAATTTGGGATGGGCCGTCATTTCACCTATGGAAAAAATAGTGATGCCGATTACAAATATCCATATGGTTGTATTGACTGCCAGAATCGCCATACCCAGTGTACCCATGGCTATTCCGACCATCATGGTCGGCAGCGCTTTTGTTTTTTTAACAATATTGGAAATGAGAAGCTGTAATAAAATAATGGTCCCTGCATTGATTACGGTAACATGCTCGACATCAAAAAACCAGTTCACATTAAGGCCCAGTCTACTCAAAAGAGCGTTTACGGCGCTGTTCAGAGATGTAGCATCCACATAAGCCTGCACATACCACAACACCGAATCAAACATCTGGAAATAAAGAACCCAGAATCCTGAATAGAGAAAAATCATAAGCAGAAATTTGGCATGGTTTGCAAAACGTGCCTGACTGGAAGTATCAAATTTCAGAAGTGATGTGATCGTCAGAAAAATAACCGTCGACAAAATACGGCCAAGCATCCCCAGACCGGGTATAATCCAGAACATCGTGCTTATTAGGCAGACTACCGAAAACGGCACGATACCGGAGGCACTTTCCTTTTTATTTTTATTTCTGCTTATCAGGGAGACAAGAATCAGACCGGTCATGATCGTTACAATGACAAAGAGGTTGAAAAAAGACCGTCCCTTCGATGCCTTATGTAATTTTTGAATATCCTTCTCCGTAACACCCTTTAGAATCGGATATGCGTGTAATGATTTAATCAGAATGTCTTTATAGTGTTGGAACGGTTTGGACGCATTCGTAAAAATCTCATAATGGTCGGTATCGATTTTTTTAATACGGAACGATGTTTCTTCTAACCGGTCGTTGAGCAGAGAAAGCGATACTTTTCGGTCCGACCGGTTTATCCAGTATTCTATGTCCTTCTCGGTTGTTGATTCAAGTCCCGGATATGTCCTGCATTGCTGAAGCAGCTCATTTTTGAATTCTGAGATAAGCGCCGGTTTATAAATAGTAAGATATACCATACTGGAATCGTCACCCGTTTTCAAAGTAAAATTATCCTGTCCAAGCATATTTCTTTCAACATTAAAAATCAGGCAAGCAGGACCTTTTTCAATCCCGACACGGGAATAACTTTCTGAAACCGGTTTAACATGAATAAACTGCGATAGTGCATACAGCAGTGCCAGTGTAAGCAGAACGGTCCAGATAATCAGACGTGCAAATGATTTTTTCATCTGATAATAAAGTAAAACGATTGGCGAATAGATAATTTCAAAGGCATTGGCCAGGGTTTGTATAAGACTGGTTTTTTCCCGCTTTTGTACTTCTTTGAGCCTGACAGGATCTTTATAAAAAAGCAGCGTAGGAACTATCAGGGTTGCAGTACAGATTGCCGATGCGATTATTACATATCGTGGATTCAGGGCCTTAAGAAACGGTACGAGAAAAAGGGGAAAAAGGAATGCGCCTATATTAATAGACCAGTAGTAAATCCCAAAACCGAGGGTACTGTTACTTTCATCGGTTATCTTGGCAATGGTTCCTGAAATAAGCGGCTTAAAAATTCCGGCACCTAATCCCATGATCACCAGAGCCGCAAATACACCACTGTAGGAGCTGGCCTGACTTGTCAGAAAATAACCACCTCCCAACAGAGAAAAGGCAACCATCAGAAGCTTTCGATATCCGAAACGGTCTGCGAGCGCTCCGGACAGAATCGGAAGGAAGTAAAGCAATGGCTGGATGACGCCTTTTATAACGCCCACATTTTCTTTCGGAAAATTCAGAACGTTCACGAAATAAACAGAAATAAAACTCATCATACCATAGTAAGCGCCGCGTTCAAAGAATTCAAAAAGAATGACGAGCCAGAACATACCAGTAAACCTGGATCGATTGGATTTTGCTGCCTCTGGAACCATAGCACGCTCCTTTTTAACTTATCTGCTGACTGGTTGACAGTTAAAAGTATAATAAAAGAAATCAAAATGCTACCATTTTTTCTTCTTCCCAACTGTAAATCAATACCAATTCAGGCAGTTTTTCCATTTTCTTATTGACATTTACTAATTTTTGTTTATTCTAAAATATACATGAATTATATTTAATGGTTATAGTTACAATTGCATCTATAATGAACAGAGGTTAACCATGCAGCATGTAAAACAGCTTGCAGAAAAGTATTCTCATAAAGAACTTGAAAAATGTATTGCTCAGCAAATAAAAGATGGGAAAAATGCCTGTTTTACCGGTGAGACAGAAAATGAAACCATGAACACACTCTCCAAGGCCTCATATATAAAGAAACAAATTGCAGACGGTAAAGCGGAAAATGTTCTGGATGGTCTCAGAAAGCTGGCTGCTCAGATGAGGTCTGTTCAGCAGGGAAAATCATAATAAACAGGATAAAAATATGGATACACAGTTAATGAAAATTGCCGAGCGAATCAAGTCTCTTCGCGAAAAAAACGAAATGGAGATTGAATGGGCTGCCAAAGCACTCGGTATTACCGTGGATGAGCTGGAATCATATGAATCCGGTGAAGCGGATATCCCTGTCGGATTTCTTTATATGGCAGCTAAAAAATATGGCGCTGAGCTCAGCACCCTGCTTACCGGCGAAAGCCCTCATGCTCAGAAATACAGCCTGGTCCGAAAAGGCGAAGGTATTAATGTAGACAGAAGAATCCATTATGACTATCAGAGTCTTTGTGCCGATTTTGCTCATAAAAAAATGGAGCCTCTTCTCGTCACAGTTGAACCTGAAGAAGGGGATCTTTCCTACAATACCCATCCGGGCCAGGAATTTCATTTTATTCTTGAGGGAAGCCTCGAGGTGAGCATTGGTGACGAAGCACTGGTTCTGGAAGAAGGGGATGCATTGATGTTTCACAGTGAACACCCCCATGCCCTAAAGGCGCTTAACAATAAACCAGTTCAAGTTCTTGTGGTAATCCTGTAGCCGATAACTATTAACCACACATGTTGAATATAAACGAACAGGTCATTTTTTCCCAATTCATCCAGCTGGAGCCAAGATAATGATACGATCTGCCAGAACAGGCTTATTCTCTCTCCTTCTGTTCCTGTACATACAAAACACCACGGCAAATCCAAGAATTGCTGTCTCGATATATCCTGTATTTGATCTGATGAATCAAATAGCCGGGGATCAGGCGGAAACCATCCTTGTTATACCTCCAGGAGCCAACCCCCACACCTATGAACCGGTTCCCTCTGTCATCCGGTCACTGCAGCATATCAATTTGTTTATCGGAATTGAAGAGCATTTTGATGGATGGATAAAATCGTTTATTTCAGAAGATACGGAAAGCATATATTTGTCCGATCTCCTGGAATTGAATGATTCTGATCATCATACGCATGATACGCCCAATCCACATATCTGGCTCTCTATCTCTCACGCCAGGACCATAACTGAAATCATTCTGGAAACACTGTGCCGTTTGGATTCCGCCAATGTTCATTTTTACAAACAAAATTTTCAATCCCTGCAATCCAAACTGACAAGGCTTGACAATAAATTTCATCTGCTTTTTTCAGACGTACCAAACCGGTGTTTCATACAATGGCATGCCGCATGGAATTATTTCGCTTCTGATTACGGTCTTGTCATCATTGGGACGATTGAACACGGCCATGGTGATACGCCGTCTGTCCGTGATTTTCAGATGCTGGTTCAAAACGCGAAAAAATATCATACCGGGACCATTGTGATCGGCCTGAACGCTGACAATACAACTGCGGTTTCACTTGCCAATGAAATTGGCGGCAATATTATACGACTGGACACGATAGGAGATCCAAATATACCTGAAAGAGCCGGCTATCTGGAAATGATGAATTTCAACGCCTCTGCTCTGCATCAGGCATTGACTCAGTAAACAAAACGATACATTGAACCGTCCAATATTCAGAAAATTTATGGATAAAAAATTGACAAATCAGCCCGCAGTAGCACTAAAGAATGTCACTGTACAGTTCAACCGGCTGGTTATACTTGATCGTATCAACCTGCAGATTAAATCGAAATCCATTACTTCAATTGTGGGACCCAACGGCGGGGGAAAAACCACTCTGTTGAACACGATTCTTGGTATCACAAAACCGTTCCAGGGACAGGTACAGGTATTCGGCCTGCCCCCTTCCCAAACGGAAACAAAGGGTATTTTTGGTTATTTGCCCCAGGGCAACCATTCGGACCTTAATTTTCCGGTAAATGGTTATGATGTCGTTGCCATGTCACGGTACAGCCAAAAATCATTCGCTCAAAAACTAAACGAAACTGACAAAAACATTATAGAAAAATCCCTGAATACAATTGAAATGCTTGATTACTGTCACATGCCATTTGGGCTACTTTCAGGTGGGCAGAAACAGCGGATTCTGATTGCGCGTGCTCTGGCTATGGAACCCCGCATTCTGATTCTGGATGAACCCTCTACAGGATTGGATGCTGTCGCCCAGGACAACTTTTATTGCATGCTCGAACGAATACGGGATAATCAGGGAATCACCATTATCATGGTATCTCATGATATCGGCGCGGTTTCCGGAATTGTGGATCAAATCGCCTGTTTAAACCGAAAAATTCATTTTCATGGCGATCCCCAGAAAGGGATTCCTGAAAGCGCACTTGAGGCTGTTTTCGGTAAAAATATTCAGTTTGTCTACCATGATCATCGTTGTCAAACCTGCGATCACTTCTCATGACTTCCCTATTTGAAATGCAGTTTTTTCAGAACGCTTTTCTCATGAGTCTCATGCTGGGATTTCTTTTCGGTCTGCTTTCCTTTTTTGTGGTTTTACGGAAAATGGCCTTTCTGGGGGCCGGTATCGCGCATACAGCTTTCGGCGGTATTGCAATCGGTATTTTCCTTGGCATCAATCCATTTTATTCATCTCTTGTATTCTGTACTTTTTCGGCTATATTGATCAATCGTCTTGTCCGCTACGGTAGAATCTCCTACGACACCGGTATCGGTATTTTCTTTTCCTTTTCAATGGCCCTCGGTGCGCTGTTTATTTCCCTTAAAAAGGCCTATACATTTGATCTTAAGGGATATCTTTTCGGCAACATTCTGGGTGTTTCTGATCTGGATATTCTTCTTACCTTAATCATTTTATTCATATTCATCCCCTTTGTTTCAAGCATGTTTCAAAAAATACTCTTTATGTCATTTGATGAAAAAGTGGCTGAGGTCAGTGGTATACATACACAACGGCTGGACACACTGTTGTCTGTTTTTCTTGTAGCCATCATTGTGGTCAGCATTAAAATTGTCGGTATTATACTGGTTTCCGCTCTGGTCGTATTACCCGCAAGTTTCGGTCTGCTGTTTTTTAAAAATTACCGTTCTGTTATATTCTGCAGCATCTTATATACTCTAATCACGATGATGAGCGGACTGTTTCTATCCTACTTCCTCGATTTTCCAACAGGTGCCACGATGGTTATACTTGGGACGATTCTTTATTTTACAGCAGTTCTTGTGTTGCGTCTGATTAAAATCAAATAATCATAAAACTATTGGAGGAACAATGAAGAGCAAAAAATATTTTCTTTTGATCTGTTCCGGCATCTATTTATTTTTATCCTGCACCTCTTCATCTACAAAATATATCAAACCGGAGTATATGAAAAAAAGCCAAAAAGACGCACAGCTGCTTATGGCACCGATTCTGGAAGTGGCCTTTAATTTAACCGACGAAATCAAGAAGGAACTCAACATAACCAGCACGGAACAGGAACATGCGGATTTCTTTAAAAATAACCTGGTTCATAATCTAAAGCAGCAAATACAAGGTCAAATTTTCCTTGCGACGGTCTATCCAGATGACCAAACTTTCAGTACACATAAACTGTCAGTCAAGAATGCATATTTTCAGATGGACATTCCTGATTCAACGACCTGGATCAATAATGAAATATTTACAGATGGCTATATTCTATTTCTTGAGGGGATCAATTTTTATATTTCCAAAACAGACAAGGATTCCTCTAGACCGGAAGATTTTTATGAGATTTCAGGACGTAAAGTTAATGAAGCAACATGGCATCCAATGCGGTATTATAAATACTACCTTCATTATGACCTGAAATATGCAATCATGGATCATTCCATGCAGATTTTTGTCGCTTATGGAAAAATTAACTTGAAGAAGACAATAAAAGAAAAAGTTGAACTGGAGCTGACTGCCAGTGAATGTGTCCAAAAAATTACGGAAGAAATACTCAAAAGTACACCATATGTTAATTAAGTCGGATTTTTAAGGTTTGTCATTCCCCAGGGGCTCCGTTTATGCATGCGGCGCCCTTTTTACATTCTATCGTTATTTAAATTGTTCCCTGATCAGAAAATCCGGAGGATGGTCATTGGCTTTTGTCTTTTTCATTTTTTTTACTTGTTCAAGTGAATCAGCCTGTGCTGAAAATATATACCTGTCATTCACGCCGGCACCTGCACCAATACCCAGACCGAGCAAACTGCCTGCACCTGTAGTCAGCAAGGGAACTATTATTTTTGACATAGACTCCATTGCTTCTCCGCCAGTATAGACTATTAATTCACTTAAATCATCACAATTGGGATCATCTTTATTGCTTTCACCTGAAGCACTCACTATTATCAATCCGCTCACTAAGCCTCCCAAAATCCCCAGTCCCAATCCGGTTAAGGCACCGGCTTTTCGATCTTTTATATAAATCCCTTCTACATCTTCTGCCGGGACGGTTTGCTTTCTTCCCGTTAACTTTTTGCGCCAGGATATTGAGTCCTGATAGGCATGCATTTTTGTAACCTGCATCACTTTGCCGTTTTTTAACAATACTTTTGCGCTTTTTCCATGCACCTTATTAAATTCGGCCTGGCGGGCAAATTTTTCGTAGGATATATACTGCGTTGTTGAGCAGCTGCATAAAAAAATGATGAGGAATGTAACGAAAAATATTTTTTTTAACATGGCCTTTTCCTCCTGTAGGATCATAAATCTTTGTTACCGGAATTGTGCGATACGTAATGCAGGAGTGAATCTTGATTTTCTGAAAATAAATACTGTTCATTCTTCCCGACAACCGCGCCGCTTCCCAGACCAAGCAGCCCTCCTGCCGTGCTTGCACCAAACACGAAAGCCAGTTGATTGTAAGTTCTCATCGTGTCTTTCAAAATACCGTCCATACTTGTTTCATAATCAGCTTCCCAATCATCTGATGTGCTGGCGATAATGACGCCCGCAATAACACCGCCTAAAATACCATATCCAAGTCCGTGCAAAGCACCTCTCCCGTGATTATTAATACATATAGCATGAATTTCATTTCCGGCGATACACTGCTGTATTCCGGTTAATTTATTGATCCATGATAGAGAATCCTGATTTACATTTATTTCAGAGACCTCTAATTCCTCACCGTTTTTCAATATAACTTTGCCTGCTTTACCCTGTACCGGTTGATTACCGGCACCGGGGACGAATCCATCATAACCAATATAATGTGTTGACGTACATCGGCACAACATGATTATGATGATGATTCCGAATAACATTTTGCTTCTCATAACCAGCTCCTTCCTTTATCGAATAATCAATTTTCATACTGTCATGTATTCAAATGATGTGCCATATGAAGAGATACTGTTGTTTAATTACTTAATATAAAATACTTAAATCCAATCAGTTGTATTGTATTTGTTACCTGTTCGGATTCAAAAAAGTGCAAATAAGAATACAGGTGTGTCTTAAAAATCATAACAAAAATACTGTAACAATCTGTTGGTTTAAGTGTGTATTCATGGTATAATTCAATCTCATGCTGTGTAAAGGATTTACAGCCAGGATTCTGATTTTAGTTGCGATTTGACTCATTTTTAAATATATTGGCTTTTAAATCATCCCATGACATGCAACCTGTAAGGAGCTTTTATATTATGAAAACCATTAAATCCATAATCTCAGTTATTTTTATATTCACGGTACTTTCTGTGCCAACCCTGCATGCCTGCACCAATTTTCTGATAACACGCGGTGCGTCGGCGGACGGCTCAACCATGATCACCTATGCTGCGGATTCGCATGTCCTGTACGGTGAGCTGTATTTCACGCCTGCAGGACACCATGTTCCAGGCATCATGCTTGACATCTATGAATGGGATACGGGGAAATACCTGGGGAAAATACCTCAGGTGCCGGTAACCTATTCGGTTGTGGGAAATATGAACGAACATCAGGTTGCAATCGGTGAAACCACATGGGGAGGCAGAAGGGAACTGCGCGATTCGTCGGCAATCATGGATTACGGTTCCCTGATCTATGTGGCACTTCAAAGAGCAAAAACCGCGCGTGAAGCCATAGGGATTATGACGGATCTTGTGACGAAACACGGTTATTACAGTTCAGGCGAATCCTTTTCAATATCCGATCCGAAGGAAGTCTGGATTATGGAGATGATCAGTAAAGGACCTGCCAACAATGGTGCTGTGTGGGTAGCACGCCGTGTTCCAAACGGTTATATCTGTGCCCATGCCAATCAGGCACGTATCCGGCAGTTTCCGCTGAACGACAGAAAGAATTGCCTTTATGCAAGGGATGTCATTGACTTCGCCAGAAAAATGGGCTATTATTCCGGACCGGATGAAGAATTCAGCTTTGCGGACGCGTACGCTCCGCTGGACTACGGCGCCCTCCGGTTTTGTGAAGCCCGTGTCTGGGCCATGTTCCGCAGGGCTGCTCCTTCATTGAATCTTTCCAGTGATTATGTGAAAGGAATTGAAGGCGCGAATCCGCTCCCGCTCTGGATTAAACCGGACAAAAAACTGACAGTGCAGGACATTATGGCCTTTATGCGTGATCATTTTGAAAATACTGAATTTGATATGAGCAAAGACATTGGCGCCGGTCCCTATCAATGCCCATACCGCTGGCGCCCCTTAACCTGGGAAGTGGACAGTCTGGAATATTTAAATGAACGCGCTACCTCAACGCAGCAAACAGGTTTTTCATTTGTCGCGCAGGCACGGGACTGGCTGCCGGATCCTATTGGCGGTGTGTTCTGGTTCGGTGTGGACGATACCTATTCTACCGTCTATGTTCCCATGCACTGCGGCATTGACCATGCACCCTATCCCTTTGCAGTGGGTACCGGCTCATTTAATAAATTCAGCTGGGACTCGGCATGGTGGGTTTTCAACTGGGTTGCAAACTACGCATACTCCCGATATAGTGAAATGATAAAGGATATTCAAATTGTACAGGAAGAGCTTGAGAGCCGTTTTATTTCTGAACAGGATGAACTGAATAAAGCAGCCCTTGAACTGTATAAAGAATCACCAAAACTTGCCAGAGATTATTTATCAGAGTACTGCAGTGAGCAGGCTGAAATGGTTGTGTCAAGATGGCGAAAACTGGGAGAATACCTTCTGTATAAATATTTGGATGGTAACAGAAAAGATGAATTGGGCAAAGTGACCCATCCGGGATACCCGAAAGAATGGTATCAAAAAATTGCTGAAGATACCGGTGACCATCTTCTGATGAAAAAGCTTCCCGGAGAACAGAGCACACATTAGAAAAATATCAGGCCTGTAAACAGGTTTTCAGTATTTCATTTCATAATATTCACATCTTCGCCGAACCTCTTGGGCGGGTAATGCATGTTATTTAATTCTATTCATTTCCTTATCTTCTTCCCGATTGTGGTTCTCCTTTATTTTTCCATACCACAGAAGAAAAGGTGGTTTTTGCTCCTTGCAGCCAGCTATTATTTCTACATGTGCTGGAAGATGGAGTATATATTCCTGATTATTGCATCGACACTCATTGATTATTTTGCAGGGCTTCGGATGGAAAAAGTGATCCGTTCGAAACGGATCAAATATCTGCTGCTCAGTCTCGCCGCAAATCTGGGACTGTTGTTCGCGTTTAAATATTTCAATTTCTTTAATGGCGCGGCACGTGCCGCATTTCATCATTTTAATATTGTATATCACATCCCGAACCTTCGTGTTCTTCTGCCTGTCGGTATTTCCTTTTACACATTTCAAACCCTCAGTTATTCTATTGATGTATTCCGCGGAGAGCGCAAGGCAGAGCACCATTTTGGCATTTTTGCTCTCTATGTGGCCTTTTTCCCTCAGCTCGTTGCAGGACCCATCGAACGATCCACAAGGCTGCTTCCTCAATTTTCAGAGAAACATCAGTTTAACTACCAACGGTTGATTGATGGATTTATTTTAATGGTCTGGGGATTTTTTAAAAAAATCGTGATTGCAGATCGCCTGGCTGTTGTTGTTAATCATGTCTATAATAATGTACCGGATTACAACGGTATTTCTTTTCTGATTGCTTCATACTGTTTTGCCCTTCAAATATACTGTGACTTTTCAGGTTATTCAGACATTGCCATCGGGGCCGCAAAAATAATGGGCTATGATCTTATGACAAATTTTGACAGGCCCTACTTTTCAAAATCCATATCTGAATTCTGGAAAAGGTGGCACATATCTCTTTCCACATGGTTCCGTGATTATTTGTATATCCCCCTGGGCGGAAATCGTGTAAAAAAATGGCACTGGTATTTTAATATGATGGTTGTTTTTTTATTAAGCGGACTTTGGCATGGCGCCAACTGGACATTTCTCATCTGGGGCGGTTTGCACGGTTTTTATCTGATTTTATCAATCCTTACTACTACTCTCAGGAAAAAATTTGCATTGATCTTTTTTCGAAACGAAAACAGTGTATTGAGTAAAATTTTCAAAGTTGTGGTTACTTTTCATCTGGTTCTATTCGGATGGGTGTTTTTCCGGGCAAATTCTTTAGCAGACGCTATCTATATTCTGAAAAAAATATTCCTGTCATTTGAATCAAACCTGCTTCATTATGGTCTTGACCGCTCTCAATGGTACTCAGCTGTGCTGGCGGTTTCATTGCTGATTCTTGTCCATTTTGCCGAAAGAAAGAGATCGCTCTCATCCATTATCCGGTCACAGCCGGCCATGTTAAGATGGGGACTCTGTTTTCTTCTGACAATTGGCGTTGTCGTACTGGGATATTATGATCAGTCCCTGCAATTTATCTATTTTCAGTTTTAACACCGGTATTGTATGCGGAAAAAATTAAAAAAAATAGCTGTCATAGCAACCGCCTTCATTCTTTCGTTATGTGTCATTGAATGTCTCCTGCGTATTATGCCATTTTCTGCAATACAGGATGAAAAATATTTTTTCGGATTTTACGGCGCCCCTTCCTATTTCCAACAGGTTCAAATTGATGATCGTTTATTTTACAGCACAAATCCGGATAAAGATATTCAAAAAAATCTGTTCCCGGTTGTGAAAGCGGACACCACGTTCAGAATTTTTATTCTCGGTGGTTCAGTGGCCTATGGAAAAGCATTCGGGGCAAGCGGTTCATTCGCATACTGGATGCAAAAACGGCTTGAAGCATATTATCCGTCCATAGATTTTGAATTCATTAATTGTGCGCGAAGAGGATTCGGTTCATGCCGTGTCAGAAATATTTTTGATGAAATTATCAATTACGATCCCGACTGTATTATTCTTTTTCTGGGTAACAATGAAGCCAGAGATGACCGTTTTCATAGAAATGAAATCAACATTGAAATCAGACAAAGCCTGAAAAAATATAAATACTATCTTGATCACAGCTATCTATTTCGCCGGCTGTTTCAGCTTATCCTGAAAAAACGCATCACTTCGTTCGGGCAGGAAGTACTGGACAGCATCATCAAACCGGAAGAATTCAGCCCTGAGCTTTTTCAGTCACAAGCCGATTATATGCGGTCCATCCGTTCAATAATGGATCAAAATCACGGAGGTGAGTGGGTATCAACCCTGCAGCCGGAGGATATTCAGAACCGGGAAAAGATGGAACCCTATCTTCAGAAATTAAACCGTGGTGATTTGTGGCATCCAAAATTTAAAAGTATTTTTCTCCTGAACATGCATCATATGGCTGATGAATGTCAAAACAGGCAAATTCCGATGCTTTTTCTCGGAAGGGTAAGAAATTTTTATTATAATCGTGATGCCCGTCTTCTTTTTGATTATTATGATGAAACCAACCAGGTCTTGAAATCTTTCTCACAGAGAAGAAATATTCCGCTGGTGGATTTATTATCTGTTTTTGTAGCGCTGAACAGCGAGGAAATCGGGTATAACCTTTTTCTTGATATTATTCATCCAAATTTATATGGCAATCAAATCATTGCAAAAGCCACAGTGAACCGACTGATGAATCTGGAATGGCTGGATACGATTCCGGACACTTCCTTAAACAAGCTTGAGAAAGAAGTTGACTGCACCGAAGCAGCTGCCAGATTGAATTACCCATACAATGCAAATTACTATATTTCGGTCGGATGGCAAAAACTTGTATGTCTGGAAGCATCCAGGGACCGTGCATCTGCTGAAAAAGAAATAATACATCTGTCATCCAATGCCATCGAGCTTGACAAATCAAATATGGAAGCCTATCTTCTGCTGGCAACCCTATATATCATGTCGGGCGACAATGAAAAAGCCGAACAGATATGGCACAAAATGAAATCCACTTTGGCCCGCTGATCTTTATTCATGATTTTCGACCAATCCTGATTGAATGAAATTTCCATTTTAAATCAAACCAACGAACATTGTATGAGTGTTTTTGAATAAATAGCATTCTTGTTTAATTCCCTAAAAAAGATTTAAATATTTTTATTGAAATTGTCTCTTAATATACAGATATTAAATCAGTTCAAAAGCGAAAGCACATTAAACGACACAATAGACAAGGGAGGACCGGATGAAAAAAAATATGATGATTACCGCCATCATGATCGGTCTGTTTTGTATTTCTTTGAATGGATTTTCTCAGACTGAGGTGGAAGACAACTTATCCATGCTGCCGGAACAAAATGGTGCGTATTATCTTCAGCCTCTGGCAGATGCATTCGGGGCCAATCTGAACAGCGGTTTTTCATACAAAGCGGATATTCCCAAAGTTGGTTTAAACATCAGAATAGGTGTTAAATTCATGGGCGCACTTATTTCCGAAACCCAAAAAACATTCAATTCTGTGGAGGAACAAATTGCTGGAGGAACAATCCAGGCTGATCAGGAGCTGCCAACGGTTTTTGGAAGTGAAGAACCGGTTACCGTTACTAATATCCAGAGCGAGCTCTTCGGTGCATGGGACACCGGCTTTATTCCCTTTCTTGTCCCACAGGTATCCGTTGGTTCATTCATGGGAACAGAAGCCACATTACGCTATTTTGATTTTAACATTGATGAAAGTATCGGGAACATCAAGGTTTTAGGATTTGGAGGAAGGCACAGTCTCAGTCAGTATATACCGCTATGCCCCATTGATATTGCGCTTGGATTTTTCACTCAGACTTTTGAAGTTGGAGATTATCTTGACGCCAGCGCCACAACTGTGGGCCTTCAGGTCAGTAAAGGTTTCAGTGTTATTCACATTTACGGCGGTCTGGCCTATGAAACAGCCAATATTGATATTAATTATACACCGGAAGGAGAAAATATTCCCGTTGTTCTTGACATGAAAGCCAACAACTCAACACGAATGACTCTTGGAATTGCTTTTGATTTGTCAATCTTTAATGTCAATGTTGATTACAATGTCGGCTCACAGAATGTGGTCAGTGGAGGAATCGGTCTTGGTTTTTAAGGTGACTAAACCGTTTTCCCGCACCCATCTGAACAAATGCCTATATAACGGTTTTAACCTTATTTGATATTTTATGCTTGATTACCAACTGATGCCTAAAAAGTGCGCATCGCTTATACAGGATGCAGATTATGTCATTGCATTTACAGGGGCCGGCATATCCACTGCTGCCGGCATCCCTGATTTCCGCAGCCCTCAGGGAATTTATACAACCCGCCAATTTGATCCGAGAACTTTTGACTTACAGTATTTTCTCAAGCATCCGGATGCTTTTTACCGGTTCGCTCAGGAATTAATCGATATCCTCAGGTCAACACAACCCACCTATACACATCAATTTCTGGCTCAGCTCGAAAGTCACCATCTTATCAATGGGATTATCACACAGAATATCGATGCACTGCATCAAATGGCAGGAACAAAAAATATTATAGAACTTCATGGTTCCTACTATTCTGCCTCCTGTATCCGTTGTAATGTATTTCGAGAATCAAATCTTGATATTGACTGGTGGCAGGACAAGATCGTTCACAGTCCCCGTTCTCCTGTTCCGATCTGTCCCCGTTGTGATGGTGTCATCAAACCCGGTATGGTTTTTTTCGGAGAACCGGTACTTGATATGGAAAAAGCCCGGGACTGGATATCGCGATGTGACCTGATGCTTGTTCTCGGTTCTTCCCTGAATGTATATCCTGCAGCGCTGATTCCTCAGCTGGCTGATGCGACCATAGTGGTTGTGAATAAAGGCTCTGTTTCGCTGGCACCGGCAAGAGATCGTTATTTTGTGGATTCCGATGTCGATGTCTATTTCCAACAGGTTGCCCAGTATCTGGGTATTGACAACATTGATTCTGAATAAAATAACTGAATTCACGGGAAGCACCATGAAAAACAGGTCCTTTATCATCCGTATGCTGGTTTTATCTGTCATTTTTTCATCCTGTACCTCACTTGACACCCTGATACAACACGCCGGTATTCAGAGACCTTCTGTCCAAATACGCAGCATGCAATTGACGAACATGTCATTTAAAAAAATGGATCTGCTTTTTCA
>Ga0272441_10009625_pt1 | contig 14880 bp, 13 predicted proteins | sample SSMProp6N_FD_193582 | JGI IMG/M metagenome (GOLD analysis project Ga0272441, IMG submission 193582) | Marine sediment archaeal communities from Little Sippewissett salt marsh, Falmouth, MA, United States - SSM-Prop-6N | ecosystem: Environmental > Aquatic > Marine > Wetlands > Sediment ... | reverse complement strand
GCCAGCGCCGTCGCGAGCGCACCGTACCCGCCCATCGAGTGGCCGTAGAGATAGACCTGCCTCGCGTCCACGACGACCGGCGCGTTCGCCGGCGCGCGCAGGAGCCAGTCGATCCCGGCGAGCACGCGCGCGCGCGTCTGGGCGCGCACCACACCCTTCGCCACCGGCAGCGCCTCGGGCCCCGCGGGGGGGATCGCGTCGGCGTGGCCGTGCCACCAGGTGTTCCCGAAGTCCTGCGGCAGGAGGAGCGCGACCTCGCCCGCGAACTTCGGCGTCGCGCGGTACGCCGCGCCGGTCGCACCGAAGCCGTGCAGCCAGACGCGCAGCGGGAGCGGGGGGCGCTTCGCCGCGTCGTACCCGGCCGGGACGGTGACCAGGAAGGCGTGCGCGCAGCCGAGCCACGCCGTGCCGCGGCCGTCGGGATTGATCGCCTCGTAGTCGCCGTACCGGAGGAAGTACCAGGCCGAGTCGCTCAACGCCTTGAGCAGGACGCATCCGGGCGGCGCGACCTTCTCCTCGACGGCGGCCTCGGTCGCGAGCGGGGCCGACTCGCGGCCGTCGGCCTCGGTCGCCACCGCGTAGTGGTAGGCGCCGGCCTTCTTCGTCGTGAGGACGACGAGGCCCATGCCGGGCGCGAGGTCGGTGCCCGGCTCGACGCAGAGGCGCCGAACGCCGTGCGCGCCGCGCGTGGGCCGGCCGCCCGAGCCGCGGTCGCCCTCGACGCGGAAGCGAGAGGAGTCCTCCTCGACGACGGCGACGAGCGCGACGCCGGCGGCCTTGACGTCGGCGATCGGCGCGCCGGAGCGGTAGACGCGGTAGCGCTCGCCGCGGACGGACTTCTTCGCCGCATCCTCGGAGACCTCCTTCCAGGTGATGAACACCTGGCCCTCGCGCCAGAAGGCCGCGAGGTCGCTCGGCGGCGGGGGGAGGGCGGCGGGAGCGGGAGGAGGGGCCTCCTCGGCCGCGGCCGCGAGGCAGGGCAGGGCGGCGAAGAAGAGTACAGAAAGGGCGCGCTTCATGGAGCCTCCTTTGTGCGTCGAGCGGCGGACGGACCGCGCACGAGTGTATCCGCCGCGCGCGGCGCGTCAAGCGCCCGGCGGCGCCGGCCGCTGCGCACGCCGCTTGCCCGCGGGCGCGCGCCCGCTAGAATGGCGCCATGGGCGGAGCCGTCGTGAGCGTCGCGAGGTGCGACACGTACGACCGCGCCGAGGTCGCCGACGCCGTCGCGCGCGCGGTCGAGCTCGCCGGCGGCATCGCGCGGTTCGTGCCGAAGGGAGGCCGCGCGCTCCTCAAGCCGAACCTCGCCGGGCCGCTGCCGCGCGAACGGCGCGCGCTCACCGACGGCGAGGTCGTGCGCGCCGTCGCAAACCTCACCCTCGCCCACGGCGCGCGCGTGTCGGTGGGCGACAGCCCCGCGGTGGGGCCGCCGTCCTTCGCGATAAGGCGCGGGGGCATCCTCGCCGCGCTCGAGGGCCTGGACGTGGAGTTCCCCGCCTTCAGAGAGGCGGTCGAGCGGCCGGGCCGCGCCTTCCCGAGGCTCGCGCTCGCGGCGGACGCCGTCGGCGCGGGCGCGATCGTGAACATCGCGAAGCTCAAGACGCACGCGTACATGGGCCTCACGCTCGCGGTGAAGAACCTCTTCGGGTGCGTGCCCGGGCCGCGCAAGGCGCAGTGGCACCTGCGCGCCGGCACCGACCGCCCCGCGTTCGCGCGCATGCTCGCTGACGTCGCCGCCGCCGTCCCCGCGCGGCTGCACCTTCTCGACGGCGTCGTCGGCATGGAGGGCAACGGTCCCTCGAGCGGCACGCCGCGGCCGTTTCGCGTAATTCTCGCCTCGGACGACGCGGCCGCACTCGACCACGTCGCTTGCCGGCTCGTGGGCTTTCCGCCCGAGCGCTACGCGCCGCTCGCCGCCTGCCGGGAGCTCGGCCTGGGCGTGACCGATGCGGCACGCATCGAGCTCGCCGGCGACCCACTTGAGAGTTTCGCGGTCAAGGGGCTCAAGCTCGCCACCGGCAGGAGCACGGCCTACGGGATCGGCCTGCCCGGGTGGGCCGGCCGCCTCCTGCGCGGGGCGACCGTGCCGCGCCCGCGCGTCGCCCCGGAACGCTGCACCGGCTGCGGCCGCTGCGTCGAGCTCTGCCCGCCGAAGGCGATGCAGCTCGCGAGCGGCAGCCCCCCGGTCATCGACCACGCCCGCTGCATCCGCTGCTTCTGCTGCCAGGAGTTCTGCCCCGAGGGCGCGGTCGAGGTCCGCGAGGGCTGGCTCCTGCGGCTCCTGGGCGCGCGGCGGGGAGAGACGAGACCCCTTGCGAAATCGCGGCAGTGAGGGTACCCTCCACCGCGTCGTTGATGGAGCACCGGCCATGGGGCGCGTTCCGCACAAGCTCTCACACGAGTTCCCGCGCGCGAGCCGCAAGCGCGAGACCTTCGAGCTCACGGTCGGCACCGGCGGCAAGCGGCTCGACCGCTTCCTCTGCGACCGGTACGAGGGCTACTCCCGCGCGTTCTTTCAGAACATGATCCGCGGCGGTCGCGTGCTCGTGAACGGCAAGCCGGCCAAGCCGAGCATGACCGTGCCGGACGGTGCGCGCATCGTGATCCACCTGCCCGAGCCGCTCAGCCCGGGCGAGCCGGTGGACCTCGACCTCCAGGTCGTCTACGAGGACGACGCCCTCTTCGCGATCTCGAAGCCCGCGGGCGTCGTCGTGCACCCCGCGCGCGGACACCTGGCCGGCACGATTTACCACGGCCTCAAGTGGCACTTCCGCGACGAGATCGCCGCGGACCCGGACTTCCACATCGCCATGATCCACCGGCTCGACGCGGACACGAGCGGCGTGCTCGTCTGCTCCAAGGACGAGGACGTCCACCGCGAGCTCACCCGCCAGCTCGAGCACCGCGAGACCGAGAAGTTCTACCTCGCCGTCGTCCACGGCGACCCCGGCTTTGGCGACGCCCTGCTCGACGGTGCCATCGGCGTGGACCCGGCCGACCGGCACCGCATGGCCATCGACGGACGCGCGGCGCGCCCCTCGCGCACGCACGTGCGCGTGCTCGGCCGCTCCGCACCGCTTCCCGGCGGCGAGCGCCTCACCGCCGTGGAGTGCGAGCTCCTCACCGGACGGAGCCACCAGCTCCGGGTGCACCTGGCGGCCATCGGCTGTCCAATCACCGGCGATGTCCTCTACGGCGGGCGGACTGCGGCCGCCGACGGCTCCCCCCTTATCGAGCGCCAGGCGCTGCATTCGTGGCGCATGCGCCTGGACCACCCGCACACGGGCGAGCGCCTCACGCTCACTGCCCCCATCTCCGAAGACATTCAGAATCTGCTTTGTAGCGGAAACGTTACAATTTAGGAGTTTCTACATGGTAACGGTGTAACCGAAGCGACACGCTTTATCCTATCGATATATCTCTTTCGTGTTGAGGGTGCGAACACAACCTTATTTCTGACAACACAATAGGTCATCACGATCATTGAGCGCACTTTGTGCATAACTGGCATCTGGATTGCGAGAGAATCCATTGGGGAGTTGGCGCAATCATGGCAACTACAGAGAGCACCCGTCTCAGGTTCCGTCGCGCGCGGCGCCGGACGCACACCGTGCGCCGCCGCGTCGGCACGCGTATCTCCGGGTCGGTCGGTGTCCGGCGAACCTCGCTAGCGCCCGCACGGGGCGATGCCGGCCCGGCCGCCCCGATCTACCACGCGCTGCCCGGCCTGCGCGTCGCCCTGCGGCCCCGGGCCTATCTCGTCTTCATGGAGGGCATCGACCCGCCCGTCGGGCCCATCCGCTGCGTCGCGAACCGGGGCTGCGAATGGGGGCTCCAGCTGGCGATCTGCCTCCCGGACCTCTCGCTGCTGCGCGACCTGCTGACCGGGAAGGTCGAGATCGAGATGCTCATCCCCGTTCCCACGCGGACGGGCGGCGCGCTCGCGCCCGCGACCCTCGCGGGGCCCGAGGTCTACGCGCGCGGCGAGGCGCTCTGGGCCGAGGCCTTCGAGCACCCCGGCGCGCCCTGCCGCCTCGGCGTCCGCTTCACCGAACTCGACCCCGACGCGGAGGAGCTGCTCCTGCCCTTCCTCCGCGAGGCGAGGATTCCCCCCCCGGGCGCGCGGTAACCCCTACCCACGCACGGGAGTCCCCGGGCCGGCGTCCCCCGCGCCGGCCCTCTTTTTTTCGGAAGCGGAGCCTACTCGGCGACCGGCCCGATGGGCCTCAATTTCGAGGGGTCGGTATAGTTCACCTGGAAGGAGTACTTCTCGAACCCATCCGGCGCCTCGACGCGCACCATCACCTGCCGCGAGGCGCCCGCGGCGATGGTGCGCAGCCGCCCGGAGCCGCGCGCGACGGGGACCTGCTTGCCGCCCTTCGCCTTCGTGAGCGTGAAGCGGACGACGACCTCCGTGCACTCGACCGCGGCGCGGCTGGTCACCGTCGCGTCGAAGACCGCGACCTTCCCGTCGTACTTCGCGCGCACGGACGAGACGCCGACCCCCCCGGCCGCGACCTTCCGCGTCAGCGGCGGGAAGGTCATCGCGTCCGCGCCGCCGGCCTCGGCGTACTCGATCTCGTAGGTGAGGCCGCCGAAGGCGGGCGGCCTCTCGAGCGTGAAGGAGACGGGCTTCACCGCGCCCGGCGCGAGCTCGCCCGCCAGCTTCTCGGGCCGGCGGAGCACGGCCCCGCCGCCGCCGAGCTTCTCGGTAAAGACGAAGACCACCTCGCAGTCGGCCACGGGCGCGGCCGTTCCGTTTTTTACTTCTGCCGAGACGCGCAGGGGCCGCGGCGCCTTGGGCTTCGGGGCGTCGAGGCGCTCGAGCTTGACGTGCGCGACCTGCACGGTCGCGGCACTCGTGAACTCGCCGCCCGAGAGCGCCTCCTCGATCGAGACGTCCGCGTTCAGCGCCTTGACGCGGTACCCGCCGTAGCTTCCCGGCACCTTCCGCAGGGGGGTCTTGAAGACGCGGGTCTCGCCGGCCTCCAGCGTGCCGCCCTTGTCGAGCCCGACCGTCTCGCTCGAGACGGTCTTGCCCTTCTTGTCCACGAACTCGACACATATCTTGACCTCGCGCGCCTCGCGCGCCCCCGCGTTGCGGACGCGCACGGTCAGCGTCGGGCGGCGGCCCTTGAGGTCGTCGAGCTCGTAGCCGAGGATCATCGCCTGGGCCGAGCCCTCGAGGAGCTCGTCGGTCTTGAGCTGGGGCGGGTCCCACGGGCTCGTGCCGAAGTAGGTGAAGCGCTCGGTCGCGTCCGGCGCGCGGAAGGAGAGATCCATCTCCCAGCTCCCGAAGTCCGGCACGTTGCCAACGACGAGCGTGACCGGAAGCGGCCGGCCCGGCTCGGCCCGGCCCAGGCGCGTCCAGTTCCCCTCGCGGAGCTTCCCGCCCAGGGGCTCGTAGAAGACGAGGCGTCCCCGCAGGTCGCGGAGCGCCGCCTTCCGCCCGTTCTCGAGGTTGAACTGGACCTCGATCTTCTTGCCGATGCGCATCCGGCTCATGACCCACTTCTTGAGCGCGATGCCCGGCTTACCCGGTTTCGCCGCCGCCGGCTCGGCCGCGGACGCCTCGAGCGCGAGCGGGACGGAAAACGTCGCGAGCAATCCGAGCGAGAAAAGAAGGCTGGCTCCGCGCATGAGAAACCTCCCGGTGCAGACGCGGGGGCCTGGGGCCGCAGGCCCCCGGGGCCCCATCCTACGCGCGCGCCCCCGTCAAATCAAGACGTTCCGGCGGGGCGCCTCTTCAACGAAACGCGCGGACGCCGGAAGCGCCCCTACTCGTCCCGCAATGCGATATTGAGCGCCGTGAGCGCGTAGCCGGTGACGAGGACCTTGCTGCCCTCCATCCACCGGTCGGCCTCGTTCGGGCCCCAGGAGCCGTCGGCGTTCTGGAGCTCCACGAGCTGCCTGGAGAGCTCCGCGGCCCAATCGTGCTCGACCCCGTCGGCGGTCGTGACGGTACGCTCCCCGTAGGCCGCCATGGCGCGCGCGAAGGTGAGGTAATAATAATAGAGCCCCTGCTTCTTGATGCCGGGGTTCTCGGTCACGGACCAGTTGCTTCGGATCCACTTGAGCGCGCCGGTGACGCGCGGGTCGTCGGGCTTCAGCCCCGCATAGAGGTAGCTCTTGAACATCGCGTAGGTCAGGGCGCCGTAGCTGCGCCAGCCCACGAGGCCGCCGGCGCCCTTGACCTCGCCGGCCTTGCTCTCGTCGGGGCGGTAGATGCCGCCGCCGTCGTTCACGACGGCCGCGCCGGGCTGGTCGCTCGTCTCGGCGTTGTTCTGGCAGCGCGAGACGAAGATGAGCGCCTTCTTCCAGGCCTCGTCGTTCTCGTCGAGGCCCGCGGCCTTGAGCGCCTCGAGCGTAAACTGGGTGTTGGACCCGTCGGCGCGCCTCTGGCCCTCCCGGTCGTAGCCCCAGCCGCCGTACTGCTTGTCCTTCGGCGAGAAGCCGAGCTTCTCCGTGCGCTGGATGCCGAGGAGGAAGTCCTTGGCCTTGCTTATTTCGGCCGCATACTTCTCGCGGTCCACGGCCGCGAGCGCCATGACCGCGAGCGAGGTGTTGTAGTTGGTGAGGGGATTGCCCGGTTCATAAATTCCGCCGTCCGGCTGCCGGTGCGCCAGGATAAACGCAACGGCCTTCGCCACGGCCGGGTCGTCCGCGGTCACGCCTTTTGACGTAATGAGCGCGCGGAGGGCGAGCGCGGTCAGGCCAACGCGGTTCTCCTTCACCATCTTCTCGCCGTAGGAGCCGTCGGCCTCCTGCTGGCTCTTGAGCCAGGCCACGGCCTTGTCCCGCGCCACGACGGCCGAGGCCGGAGCGCCGCCACCCGCCCTCTCCGCGCTACCCGCTTCCGGAGCGCCGCGGCTCAGGAGCAGCGCCGCGACCACCACGACCACGGCCGCGGCCGCGAGACCCACGATGATGGGGAGACGATTTCCCTTCCCTGCCATGACGATCCTCCTCTAAGGCTGGTGTTTTCCCTTCTCCGCCGCAAAGTAGCGCCGCAGGACCGGCGCGTACTTTCCGGGAAAACGCTGGATGTAGAACGCGGTCTCCTCGACGCCGCGGTGCGCCGCGGGCGATGCGTCCGCGGTGCCCGTCTCGTCCCCCGTCCTCATGCTTCCTTCCGCCGGAGCGCCGGAGCCGCCGCCGTCCTCGCCGCCCGCGCCGCCGCCCATCTCGCCGAGAAGCTTCTCGACCTCCTCCTGAACGCGTCGCGCCTCGTCGCTTCCGAGGTCGGCGAGCGCCGTCGCGAGCTCGTCAAGCGCGCGCTTCTGTGCGCCCTCGGGCGCGCCGTCCTTGAAAACGTGAACGACATGCCTGACGGCGCCTTCGACCGCGTCCGTCTTTTCGCCGTCGTCGCCGGCAGCGCCGGCTGCGCCACTCGCCGCGCCGGCCAGGACCACGGCCGCGGGCGCGTTCGAGGATGCGCGCCTCAGCCGGGGTCCGAGCGAGACGGGCGCGAGTGCGAGCGCGAGTGCAAGCGCGGCGGGGATGGCCGCGAAACGCGTGCGGCCCGGCCAGTGCACAGGCGCGAGTCGCGCAGGCTCGAGCGAAGGCGCGCGCGCGGTCACGTCTTCAAGCAGCGCCTCGGCCGCGCGCGTGCGAAGCCCCGCGCCCTGTGCGCACAGGAGCGTCGAGACGCGTTCATGCAATTGCGCAGCCGCGTCCACGTGGACGGCCGCGTCGAGCGCGTTCACGCGACCGCGCCACCACGCGAGCATCGCCGTGACGGCGGCGCACGCGAGGACGCCCGCGGCCGCGGCGAGCGCGAGCACGGGCTCGCCTGCGACGCGCCCGGCGAGCGCGAGGAGCGCGACCACCGAGAGCGAGGCAATGAGCGCGACGCTCAGGGTCTCGAGCGCGCGTCCACGCCGAAGGCGCGCGCCCACCGCGCGAAGCAGGTCATCGATCTGGGCGTTGCCGGTCATGCCGGGCCTCCGCCTTTATTAACGCAAGGACCGGGCCAGAGATCACGAATTTATCGGATCGCAACAGATTGATATCACAGGAGTTATAGGCTTTATGCCAGACCGGGCAGGCAGCCAGCCTCGAGATTGTCGCATAAATGTACAAATGCTGGCCTTCCTATTTCTCAGAGCCCGTACTCCTCGATCTTCTTGCGGAGCGTCGTGCGGTGGATGCCGAGGAAGCGCGCGGCGCGGACCTGATTCCCGTTCGTGGCGCGCAGGACCTCGCGCAGGACCGCGCGCTCGACGCGCGCGAGGAGCTCGGCGTGGATCGCGCCCTCGCCCGAGGGCTTGATCTCTGCGAGGCGCGCGGCGGCGAGCGAGGCCACGAGCGACTCGATCGCGTCGTCGGTGCCGCCGCGGCCGCGGCGCACGTGCTCGGGCAGGTGCTCCGGCTCGATGACCGAGAGGCGGGCGAGGGCCGCGGCGTGCTCGAGCGCGTTGCGCAGCTCGCGCACGTTGCCGGGCCAGTCGTAGCGTTGGAGGCACCGCATCGCGCCGGTGCCGATCTTCCGCTCGCCGAGGAAGTGCGCCGCGAGGAGGGCGAGGTCGCCCTCGCGCTCGCGCAGCGGCGGCATCTCGATCTCGAGCACGGCGAGGCGGTAGTAGAGGTCCTCGCGGAAGAAGCCGCCCGCGACGCGCGCGCGCAGGTCCTGGTTCGTCGCGCCGAAGATGCGCACGTCGACCGAGCGCGTCCTCGCCTCGCCCACGCGCTCGAACCGCTTCGACTCGATGAAACGCAGGAGCTTCGCCTGCATCGACGCGGGCATCTCGGCGACCTCGTCGAGGAAGAGCGTGCCGCCGGCCGCGGCCTCGACCCGCCCGGGCACCTCGCGCACCGCGCCGGTGAACGCGCCGCGCGCGTGGCCGAAGAGCTCGCTCTCGAGCAGCGTCTCGGGGATGCCCGCGCAGTTGACGGGCACGAAGGGCCCCTCGGCGCGGGCGCTGTAGAAGTGGACCGCGCGCGCGCAGAGCTCCTTGCCCGTGCCCGAGTCGCCCGTGACGAGGAGCGCCGCGTCCGAGGCGGCCACCGCCGCGATGCGCTTGAAGACCTCCTGCATCGCCGCCGAGCGGCCCGCGAGGAGCTCGCCCGGCTCGACCTCGCGCTTGAGGCGCTCGACCTCGGGCGCGCCGCGCCCCGGCGCGAGCGCGCGCGCCACGACGCCCCCGAGCGCCTCGAGCGAGAGGGGCTTGGTGAGGTACTCGAACGCGCCGCGCCGCACGGCCTCGACCGCGGTCTCGACCGTGCCGTGCGCGGTCATCACGACGACGCGCGCGTCCGGGAGCTTCTCCGAGAGCGCCCCGAGCGCATCGAGCCCGTCCATCCCGGGCAGGCGCACGTCGAGGAGGACGAGAGAGAAGTTATCTTCTTTCGCGACGAGGTCGAGCGCCTCCTCCGCGCTCGAGGCCACGGCCACGCCGTAGCCCTCGTCCTCGAGGAACTTGCGCAGCGACCAGGCCACGCCCTCGTCGTCGTCCACGACGAGGATGCGCTTCGGTGTGCTCATCTATCCGCCCCCACCCGTATCCGTCGTCTCCCCCCCGTCGGCTGGCGCCGCCTGCTTCTCCATGGCGTCCAGGCCGTTGAGGAGCCATTTGGCATTGCGGCTCTCTACCATGCCTCCCGACTTCACGGATCTCTCAAGCATCTCTCGATGCGACCTCAGTTTCCGGAGCACTATGTTGTTCGCAGGGCTCAACTTGCTGATTTCATCCGGCTCCATTGGAGGCACGCTGACCAAGTCCTCGAAACGGCTGGCCCACCTCTCCGGGTGCGCCTCCCTCATGGCCATCTCGACCAGCAAGGTCAATGCGGTCTCCCGGGTGATGAAATCGTCCTTTCCTGCCTGTTTCACGAGGTAACGGACAAGCGACCGCTTGGGCTGGGTGGCGAAGAGGAGCTTCACCTTCCTGACCGCAGAAGTCACTTCTTGAGCATGCGGGCCACGTAATGTCTCCATGTAACTTCTCAGCCTCGTGAACAGCACCGCCCGCAGCACGAACGGCGTCGTACCTGCGAGCGCCACCAGCACGGCCAGGATGACCAGAATCCTGACGGTCCATCGGCCGCGGCGAGGGGTGCTCTCTTCAGGCATCGCCGCCCCCGCCTTCCGGCAGCGCGACGCGGAAGGTCGTGCCGCGCGCGCCCGTCTCGAAATCGATCGTCCCCCCGTGCTCCTCGACGAGGCGCTTGGTGATGGCGAGGCCGAGCCCGGCGCCGCCCGCTTTGGTCGTATAAAAGGCGTCAAAGACGTGCGCGCGCGCGTCTTCAGAAAGGCCGGTGCCGGTGTCCGCGACCGAGAGCACGGCGCGCCCGGCCTCGCGCGCGAGGCGCAGCGAGAGCGTCCCGCCGCGCGGCATCGACTGAATGCCATTGAGCGCGAGGTTGACCACAACCTGCTTGAAGCGGCGGGGATCGACCTCCGCCTCGAGGCCCGCCTCGGGCGCATCGACCTCCACGCGCACGTGCGCATGAGCGGCCTGCCGCGCGAGGAGCGCCACGCCCTCGCGCGCAAGAAGCGCCAGGTCCGCCCGCTCGCGCGCGAGCGGCGCGGGGCGGGCGAAGGTGAGGAGCTCGTCCACGACGAAGTCGAGCCGGTCGAGCTCGGCGCGGACGACGCCCAGCGCCTCGGCATCGCCGCCGGCGCTCCGGCCGTCGCCGGCGGCCTTGCGCTGGAGCATCTCGACGGTGAGACGCGCGCCGGAGAGCGGGTTGCGGACCTCGTGCGCGACCGAGGCCGCGAGCTGGCCCACGGCCGCGAGGCGCTCGGTCTCGACGAGGCGCCGGCGGCTCTCGGCGAGCCCCTCGACCATCTGATTGAAAGCGCGCGCGAGGTCCGCGACTTCGTCGGTGCCTTCGACCTCGACGCGGCCGGTGAGGTCCCCGCCGGCGATGGGCCCCGCGGCCGCGGCCACGCGCGCGAGGCGCCCGGTGATGCGCGCAGCGAGGAGCCAGGCGACGGCGAGCCCGAGGGCGAGCACGGCCCCGGCCGCGAGGGCGATGGGCCAGGCCGCCTCGCGCTGCGCGGCCGCGAGCTCGCTCTCGGGCAGGAAGAGGAGGATCTCCCCGCCCGCCTCGGCCCGCGCCAGCGGCGCGCGGTAGACGCGATAGGCGCCGCCGGCGATCTCCGCACGGTCGCCCGGCGCGCCCGCCTCGAGGAACGCCTCGACCGCGCGCGCGCGCGCGCCCTCGAAGGAGGAGAGAGGCCCCTCGTCGGTGCGCTGGGCCAGCTCCCCGCCGGCGCCGACGATGGAGCGCAGCCACATCAGCGTTCGGCGGGAGGAGCGCGTGTCGGTCGCGCGGAGGACCCCGGCCGCGGCCTCGAAGCGGTCGCGCACGCCCTCCTCGACGAGGCGCGCGGCCACGCGCGCGGCGAGGAGCGCCGTCAGCGCCTCGCCCGCGACGAGAAGCGCCGCGAACGCGAGCGCGATCTTCCCCCGGAGTCCGAAGCGCTTCCGCATGCGCCTCCCCCGCCTTTACCCGAAGATGTTGTAGCGCAGCACCCACCAGACGGCCGCGAGGCCGTCGCTCCAGGTGATCTTCTTGCCCGCCTCGTAGGACCGGCCGTGGTAGCGGATCGGCACCTCGTAGAAGCGCGCGTGCGCCCGCGCCAGCCGCGCGGTGAGCTCCACCTCGATCCCGAAGCGCTCGCTCACGAGCCGGAGGGGCGCCAGCGCGTCCGCGCGGAAGGCCTTCTGGCCCGTCTCCATGTCGGTCAGGTTCAGGTTCGTGAAGGCGTTCGAGAGGAAGGTGATGAACGCGTTGCCCATGCGGTGCCAGAAGAAGAGCACGCGGTGCTCGCCGCCGGTGAAGCGCGAGCCGTAGACCACGTCGGCCCGCCCCGTGAGGATGGGCCCAAGGAGCGCGGGCCAGTCGGCCGGGTCGTACTCGAGGTCCGCGTCGTGGATCACGACGACGTCGCCGGCGGCGAGCTCGAAGGCGCGCCGCACGGCCGCGCCCTTGCCGCGGTTCTTCTCGAAGAACTCGACGCGCAGCGCCGGCTGCTCGGACGCAAGGCGGTCGAGGATCTCGCGCGTCCCGTCCGTGGACCCGTCGTCCACGAGGATGATCTCTTTCTGGCCCACCGGCGCAGCCTGCACGCGGCGGACCGCCTCCTCGATGCGGTCCCGCTCGTTGTAGACGGGGATCGCAACCGAGACGAGGGGCTCGCGGCCCTTCCAGGGAATATCCTCTTCGGCCATAAACGTTACCCCCTCCGTTTTCTCTTTTTTTTCTTCCGCCTGCGGCGCCGCTTCTTCTTACCGAACGCCGGCGCGGGGGCGGACCCCCCGGCGCTCGCGGGCGGACGATCGGTCGGGTCGGCACGGGACGGTGCCTCCTCCTCCGGAAGAGGCCCCCCGCCCGCGGGAGCGCCCGCCCCGGAGCCGGGGACGCCTGCCCCGGCTCTCGCCGCGCGGACCCGGCCCCACACGAGAAGCGCCGCGCCCGCGAGCGCGACGAGGAGGCTCGCCGTCTGGAAGACGGTCAGGCCGAACGGGCGCAGGAGGGCCGGGTACCCCAGGCTCAGGCCGGGCGTGTCGCCGCGGAAGAACTCGAGGGCGAAGCGGTCGATCCCGTAGAGCGCGAGGACCCAGAGCAGCGCCTCGCCGCCGAAGCGGCGGCGCCGGTAGAGCCACACGGTCAGGCCGAAGACGAGTAGGCCGCCGCCGACCGCGTAGAGCTGCACCGGATGCACAGCCGCCGAGGCCCCGTCGTAGAACGGGATCGGCCAGGCCCGCGCCACGGGGCTCCCGGCCGGGAAGTACACGCCCCAGGGCAGGTCGGTCGGCCGCCCGAAGCAGCAGCCGTTGAGGAAGCAGCCGATGCGCGTGACCGCGAGGCCCAGCATCAGGTAGGGCGCGGTGAAGTCGAGGACCTCGAGGACGGAGGCGCGGTGCCGCCGGGCCACGAGGAACGTCGAGAGGATCGCGCCGGCCATGCCCCCGTAGAAGACCAGCCCGCCCCGCCAGACCGCGACGAGGCTCAGGAGAAGCGCGCCGAACCCGTCGGGGTTCGGCCAGTAGTCGCGCCACTGGAGGAGCACGCTCGCCAGGCGCGCGCCCGCGATCCCCGCGACCACGCCCCAGAAGCCCACGTCGTAGAGGAGCGCGCGCGTGACGTCCGCCGGCCGGTCCTTGCGGCGCAGGGCGAGGAAGAGCGAGAGGGCGAAGCCCACGAGAAGGGCCATGCCGTAACTCGGCACGCCCCAGCCGCCCAGCCAGGAGACCCTGAACAGATACGGGTGCACGCGCTCTCCCCGTCTAGCGGCGCTTCGGCCGCCCCCGGCGCTTGGGCCGCTTTCGCGTGCCGCGCTTGATGCGGTTCCGCCCGTCGAGCAGGAACACGTTCGGCTTGTGGCGCGCGACCTCGGTTTCATCGTAAAGCGCGAAGCAGAGGACGAGGAGCCGGTCGCCCACCTCGCCGCAGCGCGCCGCGCCGCCGTTGAGCGCGACATGCCGCGCCCTGCGGCCCACGATGACGTAGGTCTCGAAGCGCGCGCCCGTGTTCACGTTCACGACGAGGACCTTCTCGCCCTCGGCGAGCGCGGCGGCCTTCACGAGCTCCGGCGGGATCGTGATGCTGCCCTCGTACTCGAGGTTCGCCTCGCTCACGATCGCGCCGTGGAGCTTGCACCTCAGGAACTTCCGCAGCATTCGGTCTATCCTTTCTCGGCGCGCCCCAGGGTCGCGTTGTCGATGAGCCGGGTCGAACCGAACCAGACCGCGAGCGCGGCCAGACACTCGCGGTCGACCTCGCGCACGTCCTCGAGGTCTTCGGGGTCCACGATCGCGGCGTAGTCGAGCTCGGCGGCGGGTTCGGATATCACCCTCTGGGCCATGATCTCGATGAGCTGCATCGCGTCGGTCTCGCCGGCGGCGAGCGCCTCGCGCGCCGCCTCGAGCGCGCAAGAGAGACAGGTCGCCTGCGCCCTTTCCTCGGGCGAGAGGTTCGCGTTGCGGCTCGAGATCGCGAGCCCGTCGGCCTCGCGCACGATGGGGCAGACGACGATCTCCAGGTCGAGCAGGAGGTCGCGCACCATGCGCCGAAGGAGCAGGGCCTGCTGCGCGTCCTTCCGGCCGAAGTACGCGCGCGTCGGCCGCACGAGATGAAAGAGCTTCGCGCAGACCGTCGCCACGCCGCGGAAGTGCCCCGGCCGCGAAAGACCGCAGAGCTTGTTCGAGAGGTACCCGACCTCGACGAAGGTCGAGTGATTCGGCGGGTACATCTCCGCGTTCGCGGGACAGAAGGCGATGTCCGCGTCCTCGCCACGCAGGAGATCGAGGTCCTTCTCGAGCGACCGCGGGTAGCGCTCGAAGTCCTCGCCCTCGCCGAACTGCGTGGGGTTGACGTAGATCGACGCGACGACGGCGTCGTTCTCCGCGCGCGCGCGGCGCACGAGCGAGAGGTGCCCCTCGTGGAGCGCGCCCAGGGTGGGCACGAAGCCGACCGACCGGCCCGCGCGGGCGAGCTCGCGGCTCGCCTCGCGCATCTCGCGCGCGACCTCGATGACGCGGAGCTCAGGCACGGCCCGCTCCCCCCGCGACCGCCCCCGCCTCGGCGAGCCTCGCCGCGACCGCGTCGAGCGCCCCGGCGTCCTCGCGCAGGTCCACGCCCCCGGTCTCGATCACCACGACCGGACAGGCGCTCCAGTCCGAGAAGAACGCGTCGTAGGCCCGCGCGACGCGGCCGAGGTACGCCGGGTCGATGCCCGCCTCGAAGGGGCGGGCGCGCTCGCGCACGCGGGCGAGGAGCACCTCGACCGGCGCGCGCAGGCGCACGACGACCTCGGGCGCCGGCACAATGGGCCGCAGCGCCCCCTCCACGCGGGCGTAGAGCTCCCTCTCGTCCGGCGCGAGGTTGAGCGCCGCAAAGAGGCGGTCCTTGGCGAAAGTGTAGTCGGTAACG
>Ga0272441_10009624_pt1 | contig 14881 bp, 16 predicted proteins | sample SSMProp6N_FD_193582 | JGI IMG/M metagenome (GOLD analysis project Ga0272441, IMG submission 193582) | Marine sediment archaeal communities from Little Sippewissett salt marsh, Falmouth, MA, United States - SSM-Prop-6N | ecosystem: Environmental > Aquatic > Marine > Wetlands > Sediment ... | reverse complement strand
CGTATCGCTTTAGCGATAAGGTTCGCATACATTGTTACCTTTAAAGCTTTTAGAAAGGCAATGGATCCACGACCCTGAGCAAAGCGAAGGGGAGTGCATCCGGTCAGCCACCCCACTAATTAACCCATTGTGAGTCAATGACTTGCAGCGGGATTTTTATTACCTTTGAACAGAGGTTAGAACCTATAATTATATCTCCATGAAAGTCAGCTCCCCTGGCATTAAGTACTAATATGAGTTATTATTAAAAGTATGAATACGAATAGTATAAAAAGAGTTTTTTCTACTGCTTTATCAGTAATATTAGCAATCATGTTGATTTTGCCACAGGGAATCTATGCCCGAGCTGTAGCTGATTTGCCGGCTCCAGGGACAATGATTACACAGAGTGTAAGTTACACACCTGCCATTGTCGAAGGAATAACCATTTATCCTGAAACCCCTCTGCAATTTGATTTCATTATCGACATAGGAGATGATGGCCTTCAGGGTGAAGCATTAAAAAAAGAGGTAGAAAAGCTTGTCAGCTATTTTATGGCAACGTTAACAGTCCCTGAAGATGAAATGTGGGTAAATTTATCGCCATATGAAAAAGACCGCATTATAGCTGATGGATTAGGGAATACGGTAATGGGTCGAGATATGTTGGCCCAGGATTATATCTTAAAACAGTTAACTGCCTCAATGCTTTATCCAGAAGATAAGTTGGGTAACGAATTTTGGCAAAGAGTTTATAAAAAGGCACAAGAGAAGTTCGGCACAACGAATATTCCCACTCACACATTCAACAAGATATGGATTATTCCAGATGAGGCAATTATTTACGCTAATGGCACAAATATTTTTGTGGCAGATAGTCGACTCAAAGTGATGTTAGAAGAAGATTACCTCGTATTAGAACATCACGATAAGGGTCTAGATGCTTATTCAGATAAGGCAGATTTGACGAAAGAAACAAAAGCAATATTAAAAGAAATCCTTCTTCCCGAGATTGAGCGGGAAGTTAATGAAGGGAAAAATTTTGCAACCTTGCGACAGATTTATCACTCAATGATTCTGGCAACGTGGTATAAAAAGAATTTCAAGGCAAGTTTTTTGGGGAATGTTTATATCAATCAGAATAAAATAAATGGCGTGGATGTCGAAGACAAGGATATAAAAAACAAAATTTATAACCAGTATGTCGAGGCATTCAAAAAGGGTGTATACGACTACATAAAGGAAGATTACGATGAGCTTACTCAGGACATCATTCCGAGAAAATATTTTTCTGGGGGATTAGGGCTTGATAAAGTATCCGATGCATCGAAAAATACTGATTCTCTACAGGCAAGTCATAAGCTTAACCAAAGGAAAGATAAGCCAAAGGTGAGAGCTCGGGTAAAGGGTCATTTAGAAGTTTCTTTCCCTGCCGAAGGTGATAATGCTATAGTGAGTTTCGAAGCGTTGAGTCAGAAATTTGGGGAAGCAGTGCATCAGGAAGGAAATGAAATTGTTTTTTTAAGACAAGAAATTCGATTTGCAGGCAGCCAGGGAGAAAGCCCGGTTGGAACGATGGTTGCAAATCCGACAAGGATACGGTTTGATGTGAGAGTGTTAGGCAATGCTCAAGGTAATTTGAGTATATTTGATAGGAAGTCTAATAAACGACGTTATCAACCAACGTCCGAAGAAGCTCCAACAAGTGATTCAAAACGTATTTATTCGCTCTTTTTGCCTTTTGATGAAGCAATGACGACAAGTTTGGAAGCTAATCCTGGCAATCAAGCATTGACTTGGTTAGATTTCAGTAACAATTTTGGTAATCCTGAACATATTAGTTTCTTTAATGGGCAAGTGAATTATCCAACAGGATACAATTTAGGTAAGAAATTTGAACAGAGCTTCGAAAATCCATTTTATTCAGTTGTTCAGCATACAGATGGCAGGATTGAATTTGCTTATGTTAGATACGAAATAACAAATGTAGAGCGAGTTGAAGGTTATTATGAACGAGTGTCAGCAAAGGCTTTTATTGGCGAGAGTGAACTTGACCCTAATACTGTAATCTTTAGTGCTATTCCTTTAATTGTTCAAGGGCAAAGGATTGACCTTTCTGATGCGATTCGCAAAGGAATATTTCAAGATTTACGGTCTCTTTTTTCTCTTGTCCCGATAAAACACCCCAGGCGTGCGGGTGATACAGCTTATGCGGATAGTCGTGTATCCGAGGCCCAGCAAGATGGTGTGTTTTTTGGATTAGGGCAGTTGTCGGATAATGATTATGAAAAGGCAGCACAGGCTTTGAATGGACCAGTTACTTTATCAACGACTTTACCTATCGCTGAGGGCGAAGATATTGCCTTCACTAGAGAAGAAATGAAAAAAGTGTTGTTGGCGGGTGGATATGTAGAGGAAACCGATGCGAGCAGGGTCCAGGCAGGGCAACCAGAAGAAGGAAAGTATATTTTTACTTCGGATAATGAAATTTTAATTTATATAAGGCCTAATGTTTATCCACATCAGTTAGTTGGAAGGACAAATGATGGTAATATTTTCATCCAAGCAATAGGCGGTGCATCAGGACGAGTGGGTGTGTCGGTGAAAGATTTGTTTGAATATGCTGAAAGAATGGGATTAACAGATTTAATGACTATCTCTCAAGGAACAGGAGTTCTTTTGGGATACAATGACCAGGGGCAACCAGATTTTGAAAGTTACAGGGCGATTGTTAGTCCAAGTAGAGGAAGAAGAGTTGGTTCAGCAGTTATTAATATATTAAAAGATAATGCTATGGTTAGTTCCCCCAGTGATGTGAAGACAGGGGGTATTGATTTTAATGCTAATAACTTAAATATGAAATTTGAAGGGGAAGAAATTAAATTTAGTATTCCCGCAGGTTTTCAAGGGATTCAACCAAATCATGTAAACGGATTAACTCCTGTGATTATTAATATTGTTCCAATCACAAATTTTACCCTCCTTTTAGGATTATCTGATAGGATTAAGTCAGATAATCAGCAGTTATCACAACTTCATTTATAATGCTGGCAATATTTCGGGTGAGTTGAGGACTAAACAGGTTCTAACCTGCTCCAGCCAGTGACCCTGATTTTATAACCCTTTATAAGGTTTCTAATATCCTTATAAAGGGTTTTTTGTTTGAGAAAAAGTTGACAAAGTGATATCAAAATGATATCATTTAGCTGTGCCGAGAAAAATAAGACAATTGATTGCTGATTTGAAAAAGGCCGGTTTTGAAGACCGGGGAGGAAAAGGAAGCCATCGAAACTTTATCCATCCGGATTGCCCTTATCCGGTTGTCATTTCCGGAAATCCCGGACATGACGCATTGCCTTATCAGGAAAAGGCGGTTAAACTGGCGCTTAGGGAGGTAAAAAATGATTAAAAGAATTTCAGATAATTATTTAAAAGTTGTTGAATGGTCTGAAGAAGACCAATGTTATGTTGGGACTGCTCCCGGGCTGATTCTGGGAGGCGTTCACGGTAAGAACGAGGAAAAAGTTTTTAAGGAATTGTGTGTTGTTGTTGAAGAGGCTATCGCGACGTTTAATAAGGAGGGAAAGCCATTACCTCCTGGAACCGCTGACAAGGACTATTCAGGCAAGATAGCCTTAAGAATTCCTTCAAGTCTTCATAAAAAAATCGCGATTAAGGCCCGCCAAAACGGTGAAAGTGTTAATAAATTTATCCAAAGGCAGATTGGGGAAAATTTGCGCTTTAATTAAGTGGATAAAGCTTCAAGTTTTATCAAACAGGTTCTAATGTCCTTCACCCACCGACCCCAAAATAAAAGAAGTCCCTTGCCGGGACTTCTTTTATTTTGGTATGATTGTACCAAACGAGCCGTATCGCTTTAGCGATAAGGTTCGCATACATTGTTACCTTTAAAGCTTTTAGAAAGGCAATGGATCCACGACCCTGAGCAAAGCGAAGGGGAGTGCATCCGGTCAGCCACCCCAGTTTGGACGCATTGGTATCATTACAGTTACAACAATTTTTTGAGTGAGCCCCTGAGGCACTTTCGAACTTTTCCCTCAATAAATAGGAGTTTGCTAATTTTTTGCCTTTTTTAAAAATAGAAATGCTAAATTCTTTCCCTAAAACACGACCGTCATTACCTTCTGCATATCAAAAGATTTACGACCGTCATTACCGGGAGAATCGTCTGGGATGTTCGAGGGGTTCTGCTTTGAGTAAACGTCTGGAATCATGGATGCATAGAGCTGTTGCTGAGGATACAACTGGAGGCCGAACGCTTGCGGATATTTCTACATTAGAAATCGGGGCTGGCACATTAAATCACCTTCCTTATGAACCCCGAACCCGACCGTATGATATTGTGGAACCAAAAATAACGCTATGGCAGAATTCGCCTGCTATTTCTCGGGTTAGAGATGTTTATCAAGACATCAATGAGATTCCTATTAAAAAATCTTATACACGCATTATCAGTATTGCGGTACTTGAACATTTGATCGATCTGCCGGGTATCGTCGCCCGAAGCGGGGTATTGCTTAGGGACGGTGGATGTTTTCGGGCTGGTATCCCTAACGAAGGAACACTGTGTTGGCGGTTGGCTTATATGCTTTCCACCGGAATAGAATTTCGTCTACGTTACGGACTGGATTATCGGCGAATCATGGAGCATGAACATATCAATACCGCTGATGAGATCGAAGCTATTCTGCGATATTTCTTTAAGACAGTGAGATATAGAAAATTTGGTATCAGTAAACGGCTAGCTTTTTACCGATTTTATGTCTGCCAAAATCCTGATCGGCGGGCTTGCCAAGCTTACTTGTAGAAAGACGCCAGGAATCTTTCTTCTTTTATGCGGCATACAGAGCTAAGAGACAGATTCTAATGTGGTCCAGCCAGCGACCCCATAACTCCTTCTTGCCGAATGAATCTGGAATATGCGATTTTTTTGTGTTTATTGGTTGTTTACTTTATATTATAATGTTAAGAAATATATTAATTTTTATAAATAAAGGAAGACAATATTTATGCTAGAACAAACCCTAGTCGTCATCAAACCGGACGGATTAAAAAAATCATTAACAGGGAATATTTTGACCCGACTGTCAGAGGCGAAACTTTGTATTGTGGGAGCAAAAGTTGTGCGTGTTTCCAAAGAACTCGCAGAAGAGCATTACGCCCATTTAAAGGACAAACCGTTTTTTCAAGAAGTTATAAAATATATTTGTGGCGAATCATACGGAGAAGGATATCGAAGAGTCCTGGCCTTGGTTTACCAGGGAGAAGACGCGATTAATAAAGTGAGGAAGTTAGCCGGATCAACAAATCCCGAGGAGGCCGAGGCAACGACCATCCGGGGCCAGTTTGGCCGGTTAACAACAAAGGGATTATTTGAAAATGTTTTACACTGTTCTGCGAACAGTGAAGATGCGTTAAAAGAGATCCGGCTTTGGTTTGAGCCGGACGAAATTATTGATGACCTGTATCCTACGCAGACGATTCAAATGACAGTGAAAAAGAATATTTGGAAAAAGGAATAGGATATTTTTCTCTTGATAGTTGAAAAAGCTCTCAAAGAATAGATATTGTTTTTGCAGATTGAAAAAGGTCATAAACGGGTTCGACACAGCCCCCCAAATTTTAATCCATTGCCAGCTAATAACTTGCAATGGTTTTTTTGTGGCCACTGACAGGGTGTCCAAACTTATTCGCGGTTAATCAAAAGACCATTTAGTCATTCATGGCTTCTTCTTTATGTGATATTATTTTATGTGAAAGTTATTCCTGGCCAGCTGAAGAAAAAACGAAAGGGGATATATATTGATTAAGCACCTTTTGATTACAATGCGTCCCAATCAATGGACGAAGAATTTTCTTTTATTCGCCGGGCTAATTTTTTCGGGCCATTTGACAGATTTATCGGCCGTTGCTACTTCTTCAAAAGCCTTTATTATATTTTGTCTGGGCTCATCCAGCGTTTATATATTGAATGACATCATCGACCGCAAAAGCGATAGACAGCATCCGCAAAAGAAATTGCGTCCCATCGCGGCGGGCAAGATCGAGATCCCACTCGCCCTTGCGATTATGTCCGGGATGGCCGCATTAACGATCGCCCTATCGGTTTACTGGTTAAGCGCACCTTTTACCTGTGTTTATGTCGGCTACCTGATCTTAATGCTGGCGTATCAGTTTATTCTTAAACAAATTGTCATTCTTGATCTGATTGCTGTGGCGGTGGGATTCGTTTTGCGGGCGCTGGCCGGCGCGGTGGTCTTGAACGTGGAAATCTCCCCCTGGCTCATTATTTGTACTTTCTTGCTGGCCTTGCTGATGCTGATGGGAAAAAGACGCCATGAGATTCTGATTCTAGGGAAGCAGGCCTACACCCATCGGCTTATCCTTAATGAATACTCGTTACGGTTTCTCGATCAATTGATCGCGGTTGTGACCTCGTCGGCGGTCATCACGTACTCCCTTTATACATTCTCGGACGATACAGTCGCCAGACTGGGAACGCGCCTGATGCCGTTGACGATTCCTTTTGTGATCTACGGGATATTTAGGTATTTGTATTTGACCCATCAAAAGAATTTAGGCGGGGCGCCGGATAAATTGTTTTTTAATGACGAGGCCTTATTGGTTAATACCTTATTATGGGCCGTAACGGCCATGGTGATCTTATACTTCGCCTGATTTTGTTATGAGCATAAAGACGATCCTTGCCTACTATCAGCAACAGCCTGTTTGTGTTCGCTGCTATCTTATCGTTCGCTCGTTTATCCTCAATTTTAAAAAGATTTTCGCGTATTTCCCGCTTCACGTCGACTCGATTATGGAACTGGGTTGTGGTTATGGCATGGCTTCTTTTATGCTGGCCCGGCGCTACGAAAATATCCCTATCCGCAGCTTTGATATTGATCAGAACCGGATTGCGATTCTGAATTCAATCAATCCTTTTCAATATTTGAGTTTTCATACGAAAAATATCATCGAAATTCAGCAATTTGATGCGGGCGTGATCTTTATGTCCGACCTGCTGCACCACCTGCCTTATCACCAGCAGGAGGCACTGCTAAAAAAGATCTTTGATACTTCTCCGGCTGGCGCGACGGTTATTGTGAAGGATATGGACCGGGGGCATCGCTCTTTTCGGCAGTGGTGTAATTATATTATTGATCGTTGGCATACAAAAGAAACCCGGTTTTATTATCACGATAAAGCCGGGTTTTTGAATTTATTTGCCGTCTGCGGTTACAAAGTTAAACAATGCGATTATATCAATAAGTGGTTCATTCCCATCAATCACATCCTTTTTGTCTTAGAAAAAAACAGCGACAATTCTTGAAAGATTAGGCTGAAATTCTTAAAGGGTTCCTCTTAGCCATGATCTGAAATAGCCGCGCCCCCAGATAGATGATCCCGATGGCGGCAAAGATGGCCAGAAGAGGGAGGAGGGCGGCCCGCATGCGGGAGCCTTGATAAAGATAGATAAAAGAGATAACGAGAGAGTGGTTGAGGATGTAGAGGAGGGGGAGCGTGAAATATTTGATATGCCTTGATGCAAAATACAGGCCCGGCAGAGCAAAGATGAGAAAAAAATGAAATGTTAAAAGCGGGAAAGGCCAATGCGGCAGGGTGTCATAAAAAATGTTGATATTTTCAATATTTGTCCAAAGACGCTTTTGCTTTAAAAAAATCAGCTCCAGTTCTCTGCGGGGGTTTTTTTTGATCCATTCCAATCCGAACTGAAAATTTTTGTTTTGCCGATCCACTTCACTCAACCCGTTTAATTGATCGAGCTGCTCCGGGGTGTAGCGGGTAGGGCCTTCGGGAATAAAGCCTCCTTCGGAATATGGATGATGAGCCATGTGGAAGATAAAGCCACCGTTGGAGGAAATCAGCAGAAATTTTTTGTGGAGATGATAATTCCTTATGGTCCAGGGTAAAACGGTAACAGCAAAAAAGAATAAGACTATGAGGATGGCTTTGGGGATTCGTTTTAAATCATTGCGATTCTGAATGAGAAACCATGATCCCACCCAGAGCCAGAACAGGATATTGGCCGGCCTGGTGAGGACGGCATACCAGAGCGTAAGAGAGGCCAGTGATGCGAGGATATAGAATTTCCGATTCTCGGCTTCATTGGCCAGGATGAATAAATAAATCGATAATAAAATTAGAAATGAATTGAATAGTTCTGAATAAAGAATTTGGTTTACGAAAACACTATAAAAGTTAACCGCATAAAGAAAAGCAGCCAAGAGGGCAATTGAATTGGGAAAGGCCATATCCCGGCAGCATTTTCTGGTTAATAGGAATATAATAAAGCAAATCGCCGTTCCGATCCATGCCTGGACGAGCCTCACGAGATGAATGCTGTGACCGAGTAATGAATAGATTCCGTAGAGTAAGAACGGGTAGCCCGGCGGCCTCCACGAAGAGGGCTGGTTCGGATAATAACCGAACCCTTTATGATCGATCAGATTTTTGGCGATCCACTGGTAGCGCAGGCCGTCATAACCAATATCGGGATTGAATACATTATACAATACCCATGAAGATCTTACATGAAACGCCAACCATAAAATAAGGAACAATCCTATGATGGTTAGCCCTTTTTTGTTAAACTTAAAAATAGAATGTTGTTGATGGCAATTCATTTTTAATTTTTTATGGTTCAATCCGTACTTTTATGAAATTAGCCCTTTTTGATTTTGACGGGACCATTACCGGAAATGACAGCCTCGTCGATTTTATTATCTACTCGCAAGGGGAATTGAAAGCTGTTTTTGGATTCATGCTTTTGTCCCCGGTTCTCTTATCATATCTTATTGGATGGATTCCTAATTTTAAAGCGAAACAAGTAGTTTTTAGTTTTTTCTTTCGGGGCTGGGAGGAGGCGGATTTTAAATCTATCAGCAGGTCCTTTGCGCAGGTAAGATTGCCGAACGGCGTTAAAAAAGAGGCCCTTGATAGGATCGCCTGGCACAAGACCAGGGGCGATAAGGTTGTTGTCGTATCGGCCTCCTTGGATTGTTATCTCCGTCCGTGGTGTCAGACATTTCATTTGGATCTCATTTCAACCGAAGTCGAATATAAAGACAATGCGGTTACGGGGGAATTTTCTACTGAAAATTGTTATGGCCGCGAAAAGGTTGAACGGTTAAAGCAGCGTTATCAGTTAAAGGATTTTGATTATATTTATGCTTATGGTGACAGCAAAGGCGACCGAGAAATGCTGCAACTCGCTGATGAGGCCTGGTTGGGCCAATTTCCATGAGCGGAAATAAGCAAGAATCGTTGATGGGGATGTTTTTTTAGTGGCAATCTTCCCGTTTATTTTTTAAACCGGAGGGAACTTCTGGCGTAAGTATCTTGTCAAAGAGGGTGCAAGCGAGAAATTATCCGGATTAATAATAAACGGGAAGGAGGATGAGATGAAAAAGATCACCACAGTTGTTATGATGGCGGCCTTGACGATTTTGGGTGTAATGGGTTGTGCGACAAGGAGTTATGCGAGCGATTGGGATAAGGCGGGAAAGATTTTAACTGGTATCGAAGGTGTCCGGATCATAACGGGCGGAAAATTTGATTTAATCGGCAACATGTTTGGAATCAGTAACAAGACTCAATATCCCCGGGGATATAACTCACAGCATAGGGTTAAAAACAACAATAAGCATACATATTCGAAACGCCAATATTGTTCACACCGCACATGGATTCCTAATTATGTTTGGAAAAAGAAATATGTCCCCAAGCATACGGAGTATGATCCCGAATATGGGGAAGTCATTGTTGAAGGCCATTATATAAGATATCAGGTTGAGCAGGGAGGCAAATGGATTCAGACCTGCAGCCGTTAAGATGTAAAGAAAAACCCCGCTTCTCAAATATTGAGTTGCGGGGTTTTTCTTTATAATCGTCCGAATACCGGTTTATACGCCCAAAAGGGCTCTTAAGGTTGTCCTCGCAGTCTCCATGATGCCTTTGGACTTGATGCGAAGGAGGTCATATTCATTGCTGAACACGGTATACTGCTCTTCGAACTTTGCATCGCTGACAATGATTTTTTTCTTGGGTTCTTTAATCTCCCGCCATAACAGAGCCAGCATTCTTTCGATTCTTTCGATCTGGTCGACACATCCCCTGTAATCTCTGAAAGACTTGTTGTCGGACAGGCTTCCCAAAGGAGAAACGGATATTTTGTATTTCCATTTTTTTTCGTCAAAATCCCAGCATTTAATGATAAAGTTCAGGGTCTGCTCGTAAGCGAAGTTCCTGTTGTTGATCAAGAGGTCGCGCATGACGGATGTTTTGATGTTTAGAAACTCGGATCTTGGCCGGTGAAGCGGCAGGGATCGTATGCTTTGTGAGATCTCAGGAAACCAGTTGGCCAAAAGAGGGTATGAGCCATATGTGTCGACCAGACCTTTTGCGCTGTATTTATCCCCTGTTCCGAAGTCCCCGATGGAGATATCAGAGTCTATGATCCCGATAAAACTTCTCAGATTATCGTAAAAGTCGACATCTTCGTTGACATAATCTAAGTCGCCGGGGATCTGCACGATTCTTGCCGCATCTGGATAATTATCGAGCACATATCCCCAGCCCGCCAGCCATGTTTGACAGGTATCCACCGACCAGGTCTGTACCACCTCGAGTGTTTCGTGCCGTTCATCCTTAAGGAACGAAGCGGCATCGCCTCTGATCACAGTATCCCGGGGGACGACGACGATCGGTTTGGGGTCGATCTCCTTGCAGCGTTCGACGGTCCACCAGAAATACCATTGGCACTGTTCGTTATGTTCATATCCCCGGTAGGGGAAGATAATTACCGGTTTTGAAGTCATGGTCTTATTTTGATCTTGTTTTGGCATTCTTTGCCGAATTTTTTAAGTTGGATAGACTTTTACACTTTACCCCGCCTGGCTTCCAGCTGCCGGCGGACTTCATTGGCATCTTTTTGCGAATAATGAATAGTTGCAATGATAAAAATTGCAATCAATGATGTCACGATGGGGATCGACACGTCCCAAATACGCATCCAAAGCAATGTGGCCGGAGCCTGCTGCAGTTGCAATTCCGGTTTGAAACCTGTGCCAGTCAACATCGCTCCGCCGACCAAAGACGCCATAGCCAGACCCAGTTTGACCATCCACCAGTAGACGGCACTAAACATCCCTTCCCGGCGTTGTCCGGTCGCCAGTTCATCAAGGTCACAGACATCGGCCACCATGGATAGAATAATGGTAAAAAGGGATCCCAGGCCAAAAACGATAAATGGCGCACAAGCCAAGAGGAGATAATGCTCTTGGGCAACGATCACACAGGCCTTGAAAAAGTTGGTGATCTGTGGCCAGTTTCCGAAACCGCTGGCCGCTGTTATTTCCCAAAGCTTACTGCTTGATGCATGGACTTGATTGTACCCGAACCATTTCATGGAATATCCGATAATCGAAATCGGGATCGTAACAAAAAAAGCGCCTCTTTTGCCCAACTTTCTGGAAAGCCACGGAATGAAAGAAACCACACAAACGGTGCAGATCGCGCTGAACGATCCGTAGATCCCTAGCAATTTGCTGCCGGCATTTTGAGCGAGCCCGAAGTCCGGGGCGTTTTTAAACACATAGTGCCAGATCACAAAAAGGATGAATGTGGAGCTGAGCATAAAACCGTTAAAGATCAGGAATGTCGTTGCGCAAAGCTTAACGAAAAGCTTGTTTTTGAAGCTGAGGCCGATGTTGTCGAACATATTGCGCAACACCGGAAAGGCATAAAGAAAATGGAACAACTCCCTTTCCAACAGAACGGATAGCAGAAAAATATGAATGAGCAAGCGTTGAGGATATTGTGAAAGATTTAACGGAAAATAACAGATACCAAAACCGATCAGGGAAACGACGATGCATATGATAAATACCTTGATCATTAACGCTTTAGAATGGAGATCCTCCAGCAAATGAGCCATAAAGCGGCCAGCCGGTTTAACGGGATCCGGAAGATTGGTAAAATGCTCTTTATTAAAGATCGCCGGAAGGACCCCGAACGCGATGATGACCGCCCCGATGATCATCGCAACCGTTCGTGCCCCGAGAACAAGATCCGTGGCCCCGGTCTCCGGATTTTTGAATTCGCCCATGATGGTCCAGGCCCAAGGTGCCAGCAACCAAGGCACTTGCGCAAAGGCCCGGCTCCAGCTTTGGAGGGTCGTGCGCTCGTGGTAATCCGGTGTCATTTCATAACCGAGCGCGATCCAGGGGATGGAATAGCATGTAAAAGCAGCAAAAAAGATGATCTGAAAGATCAAAAAATACCAGCTGTTAAACGTATTGCTGTTTTCGGGATAAAGCTGGAACATGAAAATATAACAGATCCCTGCGGCAACCGCACCGAAAAAGATAAAAGGACGGCGGCGCCCCCAGCGCGTGCGGGCATTATCTGAACTAAATCCGACAACCGGATCGATGATGGCATCAAAAATACGCGGAACGCATCCGATGAGACCAACGACAAATGGATTGATCTTTAAACCGACAATTAAGATTGCGACCATTTGCCCGATCCAGGCGGCCTGGCTGTCATTGGCCAATGAACCCATCCCGTAGATGAATTTTTGAAAAAACGGAATGCGATCTTCAGGAGCCGTTTGATGTTGTGCCGGCTGTCCCATTAAGTACCTCCTGACGCGTTAAGTAATTGAAGATATGAAAGAATAAATAGAAATATTTTTCTTATTATTAAATATAAGTTTCGTATTATATCAAACAAGACCGGGGTGCACAATATTATTTATTTTATAGCAGCTGGGGTCTATGCGCTTAAGATAAGTTATCCAGATAAATGAAGGGATCAAATTGATTGAGCAGGTTTGGCGGGCGGCAAATCAAAGCGGAGAAACGCTTCAGGTTGAATAATTATAAATCAATGTATATCAGTTAGATAGGTCGACCATCTAAAGTAAACAGTACGGAAGGATCAACAAAAGGATCTGTGTATCTGATAATCAAATGTAAAATATCAAATAAACCGTCTCCAGAAAATACCCATCCGTAATACTTCGATTTTATTCTGAGAATTATCATCTTTCAACAAGCGCTCCATGTCTTTGTGCATCAGTTCCCAACGAACATCTTTCTCGTCCAATTCACCCTTTTTAGGGGAATAGGCTTCTTTGTATTCCACAATGCTGGTCAGTAACATTGCCCACCTCCGCTTTGAATGGTTGATGAAATCAGAACCAAGTGTGCCAAACTTGTATTGATTTTTTATGGAATTTACGTAAATCTTTTGTGAAATTGATCTTAGAACAGAAATGGACAGTCTTGAAAATATTTATTGACAATTGCGGAACAAATGTTAGAGTAGTCTAACATTTTAATCGAAGGCAAGAATCATGAATACTTCTGCCAATAATTTAAGCTCTACCATGGAAGATTACTTGGAGACCATTTATTTCCTCAAGAAAGAAAATGGATTTGCCAGGGTCGGAGAAATTGCGTCCAGCTTAAAGGTTAAAAGCCCAAGCGTTAATTCAGCCATCAAGTTTTTATCGGACAAAGGTTTTGTTGTGCATGAACGTTACGGTTATGTGGGGCTGACCAAGGAGGGGGAGCGGATTGCAACAGAAGTTCAGGAGAAACATGACATCTTGTTTAGATTCCTGACAGAATTCTTAATGCTTGAAAAATCCGTGGCCCAGGAAGAAGCCTGCTGTATCGAACATGCCATCAGTGATCAGACATTCGGTCGATTAACAAAATTCTTTAAATTTTTAGAAGATGGGTTTAAGGGCCAGAAGCCGAACTTTTTAAAGAATTTCGAGGGTTATCTGAAGACCGGTGAATTCACGAAATGCGATCGTAAAAAAATCAGAAACAATGAATAATTTCAATATCCCAAAACGGGGAAAAGAGTGGACGACGTCAGACCGTTAAATGAAATGAAGCCCGGAGAGAAGGGGCGAGTCTGGAAGATAACCGGGCAGGGCAGCCTCAAAAGGAGACTTCTGGATATGGGGGTTATCCCCGGAAGCCCGGTGGAGGTTGTTAAGGTCGCTCCATTGGGGGACCCGATCGATGTCAGGATCAAGGGATATCATTTAAGCTTAAGAAAAGAAGAGGCAAAAGATATTTTGGTGAAGGCGTAAAACCATGACGCGATTATCAGATGCTCAAACGGGAAGCACGTGGATCTTTATCTCCGCCGTTGGAGGGGAGGGTGTCTCGCGGAAATTGACCGACATGGGTCTTATCCCGGGGGAAAAGATAAAAGTCCTGCACAATGCCGGACAGGGTCAGGTCACCATATCGATCAAGGGAAGCAAAGTGGCTTTGGGCCAGGAACTAGCCAAGAAGATCATCATTCGTAAGGAATCTTCGTCGGCGGATAAAGAAAAGTTGACCGTAGCCCTTGCCGGCAATCCCAATTGCGGCAAATCAACGATATTCAACAATCTGACCGGGGCCCGCCAGCATGTGGGCAATTACCCCGGGGTCACGGTGGAGAAAAAAGAGGGCAAAAGGATTTACGGGAATTATGAGATCAATGTGGTGGATCTTCCGGGGACATACAGCCTTTCGGCCTATTCTGAGGACGAGGTCGTTGCGCGCAATTTCATCATCGAGGATAAGCCGGACATCATCGTCCACATCGTTGACGCCTCGAACCTCGAACGGAACCTTTATTTATTCACCCAGCTTTCCGAACTCAATGTGCCGATTATCCTGGTGATGAATATGAGCGATATGGTCGAGGCCAAAGGGAACCGGATCGATTACGACGAGCTGTCGCGGCTTTTGGGCAAGCCCATTGTTCCGACGGTCGGGAACAAAAATAAGGGGACCGACGAGCTTTTGGATACGATCGTTAATTTATTTGAGAAGAAAATTTCTCT
>Ga0272441_10009623_pt1 | contig 14884 bp, 13 predicted proteins | sample SSMProp6N_FD_193582 | JGI IMG/M metagenome (GOLD analysis project Ga0272441, IMG submission 193582) | Marine sediment archaeal communities from Little Sippewissett salt marsh, Falmouth, MA, United States - SSM-Prop-6N | ecosystem: Environmental > Aquatic > Marine > Wetlands > Sediment ... | reverse complement strand
TGTTCAATCAGCCGAATACTGAACTGACTGCCTTCAGGAAAATGAATATCAGCCACCGCATGATCACTGTTCTGATGTTCATGAACGATTCGAGTGTCGACATGTGGTTTTCCGGCTATTGTTGAGTAGGTCCTGAGACATGAATAAAATACGCCGCGATGTAACAGGGTGTTTCCTGAAAGATACTTGAATCCGTCACCATAGTAATCTTCCTCAAGCTTAATATTCCCGTATTTTGTGACTTCTGTCCGGCCATAAATCAGCATATATGTTATAAACCAGTCAAAGCCTGCTCCTGATGCAACCTGATCCTTCACGGCACAGACCATGGTACCTTCCATGTCCGGATAGTCGTCATGAACCGCATGAATCTCGACGATTCGTACAGTATCTGTTTGTGTTTTATCCGCTATATATTTAATAGCACCTGATCGGGCCATATCATACAAAACAGTTATCACACTGTCACCCTGTCCATTTTGTGTTGTGGTCTTAAAATCCTTACCGTATCCGCTTTGATACGGTCCGGAATAGTCATCCAGTGCAAGGCGTCCGTATTTAAAAGCATCTGTTCCCAGATTGAGCGTAATGGGTGTATCCTCAGGTAAATCTGCTTCATTGCTGTCTGCATCCATTGCCTGCAGGAATATGGTACTGGTATCCTCAAAACCGATTACAAACGGATACAGGGTTAATCGGAAATAGGGAAGCTGATCCGGAATGACCAAACCACCCGGTTCTGTTTGTACTGCAATTTCAAGCGGTGAACCGTCATTCAGTACCCATTGGATACCGATTGTGTTTGAGTCAATATAATTGCTGGTGTAATCAAAACCTGTAAATCCAGCATAATAATTAATCAGAGCAAATGCGAGTCTGCCGCCGGGTGGATATAAAATCGAATAGCCGACACTGTCACTCTGCATGATCTGCTCGCATTGTATGAGTGTATCTTCACTGAAATAATAATAGGACAACAGATACCCGTCATCACCATACCAGCCGTCAAAGCTTCTGTCCCAATCCTCGGGATTGGTCAATATCTCAACAAAAATCTGTCCGCCTTCTGAATGATCGATAATGGAGACCGGCCAGGAGATCGAACCCACACCCGGATAATGGCCGTAAAGAATGCTGTCTTCTATAGAGAAACACAATGAATCGCTTCCTTCATAGAAGCAGTAGTCTGTGTCTGCCATCAGGCCTATGGTACCGGATTTCCCGTTAAAACTTCCCTTTTTACCGGACATGTTTCCAAGTGATTGCAGCACTGTCGGAAAAGGATTTTCAACAGCCACACTGTCCTTTATCACCACCTGCGCGTGTACCAATGATGACTGCATAAACAGTATAGACAGAACTGCCAAAAGGATCAAGGTTATTTTCTTCATAACAGCACCCCTACCTTTCCAGCAGCAGTTTTTTGGTCATGTGCAGCATGGTATCACCGGCCCTGATAGTGAGCCTGGCCATGTACACGCCGCTGGCAAGGGGTAGGCCGGTTTCATTGCATCCGTCCCATTGAATATGCCACAGCCCGCTTTTACGCTCTTCATTCAGCAAAGTGCGCACCTTCTGGCCCAGAATATTGTACAGATCCAGTTTTACGTGATAAGGATCTTTCAGGGCAAAGGACAGGGTGGTATGCGGATTGGCCGGATTGGGAAAGGGGGTGTAAAGTTCGGAGGCTGTTGTATTGAGTGCAGTTTGAAAGGTCAATCTTCGTGAACCGATTTGCTTTCCCGTTTCATTAAACACACCCAACTCTGTTTCGGCTGTCTGACCGGCTTCGCCTTGAAGAACAGAAAGTCCGGGTTGGACAGCACAACCACCGTGACATCCGTCAAAGGGGATTTAAACTTGTTTTGTACGATAAATTGCAGTTCATTGCCGTGTGTGCCCAGGGGAACGGTATGTGCGCCTCCATAACAAATCACAGGCAGAAGAACCAGAAACATAAAGCGCTTCACGGGTCCCTCCGTGTCAATGGAATGATGATATCTCTCGGATGCGGTTTATCGGAAGAAGTGTTCTAAAGTTAATCATTTTAGCGCCAAATTCAAGGTTTTTTACGGTTGTAAAGAAAATGTCAAAAATTCTATATTCCAATTCCCCTTGTTTATAAAATGATTCTTTTGTATTATATCATTACTCAAATCTCTTTTAAATCGGGGGGTTATATTATGCTCGAAAGTTTTAACCTTATCAGCAAGCGAATTGACAGCTACCGTGATGAATCCATTCAATTACAGACCAAACTCACCGCCATACCCGCCATGGGACCTGAAAACAATGGTCAGGGTGAACGGGAAAAAGCGGAACATGTAAGATCGTACATAGAAAAATATCTGTCATCAGACGATATTCTGGAAATACAGGCGCCGGATAGCCGCATTCCGGACGGGTACAGGCCGAACCTGCTCGTTAAATTCAAGGGACAGTCGGATAAAAGAACCATCTGGATCATGTCCCATCTGGATGTGGTGGATCCCGGAGATTTAAAACTGTGGACAAATGATCCGTTCCAGGTTGTGGAAAAGGACGGCAAACTGTACGGACGCGGCACAGAAGACAATCAGCAGGCCATTGTCTCCTCCCTGCTGGCGGTCAGAGCCATGCTTGAAGAAGGTATTACACCCGCGTATGATGTGGGACTGGCCATTGTGGCGGATGAAGAAGCAGGATCTGATTACGGTATTCAATATGTACTGAAAGAGAAACCGGAACTGTTTAGCAAAGACGATTTGATCATTATTCCGGACGCCGGTGTGGAAGACGGCACCATGATCGAGGTGGCCGAAAAATCCATTCTGTGGATCAAGTGCCATATCCGCGGCAAGCAGACACACGGATCCTCGCCTGAAAAAGGCATCAACGCCCATCGGGCGGGCGCGCATCTCATTGTGAAAATGGATGAATTGAACCGTTTGTACGACACAAAAGATGAGATATTCGATCCGCCGGTATCGACATTCGAGCCGACAAAGAAAGAACCAAATGTCCCCAACGTTAACACCATACCCGGGGAAGATGTGTTTTATTTTGACTGCCGCATTCTTCCCGTATATAACCTGACTGATATCAAAAAGCAGATACAGAAATGGGCCGATGAGGTTGAAAAAGCTTTTGGTGTTAAAATTACCTTTTCCTTTGAACATGATCTTTCAGCGCCTCCTCCCACACCTGCGGATGCTCCGGTTGCACTGGCGCTGAAAAAAGCAATAAAAGCCATCACAGGAAAGGAAGCCAGGTCCATGGGTATTGGAGGCGGAACCGTGGCGGCTCATTTCAGACAGGCAGGCCTGCCGGCTGTATGCTGGGCAACCATCGATGACATGGCGCATGAACCGGATGAATACTGTGTCATCCGAAATATGCTGACCGATGCCAAAGTGTTTGCCCATGTCTTCATGCAGGAATAGGATTTCAATATTCTATCAGAAAAATATGAATACACAGAGTCCCAACTGGCAAAAATTACAACAAAACAGACTGGATCCGGAAATTTTCACTTTTCGGGCATCTTTCATTCAGCACATTCGTCAATTTTTCATTACACGCGGATTCCTTGAAATAGAAGCGCCGCAGATGACACCCTGGCCGACACTGGACAGCAACATTGAATCCATCCAGGTTCTCCTGATGAACAGCCCCTCGCCTTTTTATCTGCATACATCACCTGAACATGCTATGAAAAAATGGCTGGCAAGCGGTGCCGATAAAATTTATTTTCTGGGCAAGGTATTTCGTAACAATGAATTGTCTTCTTTGCACAATCCGGAATTTACCATGGTGGAATGGTACAGAACCAATGCAACCTATGCCGATATACAGAATGACACGGAAGCCCTGATCTATGATCTGTCATCCCACTTTCATAAAACGGAGCTCAGTTATCAGAATATAAATCTGGATCTTACACCTCCCTGGAAACGGATTTCACTATCGGAACTTTTTCAAGAGAAGGCCCAAATTGATCTGACATCATGCCTTAATAAAAAGGATTTGCACAAAGCGGCCCGGGAAAGCCGGTTTCCCTGCGGAGAGGATGATGACTGGGAAACCCTTTTTTTTAAAATATTTCTGGACAGGATTGAACCCGGACTCGGCATTCCCAAACCTGTATTTGTATACGATTATCCGGCAAAGCTGGGATTAATGGCCGGGAAAAAAGCGGATCACCCTGAATGGGTGGAACGTACTGAATTGTATATTGGCAGTCTGGAACTGGCCAACGGATATACAGAATTAACCGATGCAGCAGAGCAGCAGAGCCGCTTTGAAGAAGAACAATCAAAAAAAATGCGAAACGGGCATCATTATCCGATTGATGAAGAGCTGTTGACTGCTATGCAAACAGGGATTCCGTCCTGTGCAGGCATGGCTCTTGGCATAGACAGGCTATTGATGCTCTTTTTGGATAAAAGCCATATCGAAGATGTCATATACTTTCCATACCATCAGATGAAACGGGCCAATCATACGGAGAACGGACAACATGACAAGCAAACCCAATAAAGACCCGGACATTGCTGATACCGACCCCTATCATTTGTTTGATATGCATTTTAAAATAACGGATCGCAATATCACTAAAATTCTATCCGAGGCGCTATCCACAGGCGGGGATTTCGCAGAGCTGTTTTTTGAGTACCGCATGGCCGGCTCCATGCTTATGGAGGAAGATATACTCAAGGAATCTTCCCAGCATATCAGTATGGGGATTGGTGTGCGTGTATTAAAGAATGATCAGACCGGATATGCCTATACCAACGAACCTGTTCAGAAAAAAATAATACAGGCTGCCCGCACGGCAGCAGCCATTGCATGTGGAAACGGTTCAGTCAGAACAGCCGGATTTGAAAGGAAACTGCCAGTTTATCAGAACTATGATATGCATCTTCCCCTGCACCGTCAATCATTTGATACAAAGTATCATTTATTGCAGTCCGCCTATGTATCAGCCAGAGACCTGGATACACGTATAGAAAATGTTCAGGCTACACTGGCAGATGAAATCCGATCCGTGACCATTGCGAACAGCGAAGGTCTGTTCATCTCTGATTTGCGACCCCAGGTTAGAATGGCGGTCCGTGTTACAGCCAGAGAAAAGGACCGGAGAAATACAGGACTGTCAACCGGAGGCGGTCGGATCGGACTGAAGTATTTCAGGGATGATACAACGCCCGAGACCATCGGGAAAAAAGCGGCACAGGAGGCAATCACCCTGCTTTCCGCAGTGGATCCGCCTGCCGGTGAATGGCCCGTTGTCCTCGGATGCGAGCATTCAGGTGTCATGATACATGAGGCAGTGGGGCACCCGCTGGAAGCGGACACCAACCGGAAAAAAACATCTATTATGTGGGACAAATTGGGGAAACAGGTAGCCGGTTCTGCTGTCACTATTTATGACGATCCCACCCTTCCCCATCTTCGGGGTTCATTAAACATTGACGATGAAGGCACAATACCCGAAAAATGCATACTAATTGAAAAAGGAAAACTGGTCGGATTTCTCCAGGACAGGCTCTCGGCAAAACTGATGAACCTGCCCCCCAACGGACATGGAAGAAGGGGTTCCTATCAGGATATTCCTATCCCCCGAATGGCCAACACCATTCTGGCCAAAGGGGAGGCTGATCCGGAGGATATTATTCGTTCTGTAAAAAATGGATTTTACGCCAAATCGTTTCAGGGCGGACAGGTACAGAATTCCGGAAAATTCACATTTTCAGTGAATCTGGGATATCTGATTGAAAATGGTAAACTGACCAAACCTGTCAAGAACGCCACACTGATCGGCACCAATGTACAGATTCTCAATGAAGTGGAAATGATCGGCAATGACATAGGGTTTTTTCTGGGCACATGCGGCAAGGATGGTCAGTCCGCGCCTGTCACTGCAGGCACGCCTACAATGAAGATCCGCAAGATGACCGTGGGAGGACGATGATGCCCGTTACTGCGAATCATCATCTGGAGCTTGCTGAACGGCTGGTTGATTTCGGCCGTAAAAACGGTGCGGATCAGGTGGAAGTCACAATCGGAGAAAACACGGAATTTTCCGTGGATGTTCGTGAAGGTCAAATTGAAAAACTGCTTGAAGCCGATACCTGTGGATTGTCCATCAAAGTTATTGTGGACCAGCGCACAGCCACGGCATCCTCCTCGGATCTGTCGCAACAGACCCTGCATACATTGATGCAAAATACCATAAAACAGGCAACATACGCTCATCAGGATACATTTGCCGGTTTGCCGGACGATCATGGTGAAACAGACAGCGCTGAGGATTTGAAAATTTATGATCCTCAGATTCCTGAAATGGAAACAAGGGCCAAAATTGCCCTGGCAAAAGAAGCAGAAAAAATCGCTCTGTCCGACAAACGCGTTACCAAATCACACGGTTCCGGTGTCACAACCATTCACGGAGCCACCACGCTGGTCAATTCAAAAGGATTTTCCGGCTCTTATAAAAGAACCCTTATTGCCTCCGGTGTGTATTTGCAGGCAGGATCAGGCGACCATTTGTTTGATGAAGGCTGGTCAGACTCTACCGGTACTCTGGCTGATTTATGGAAACCGGAGCAAATTGCTGAAAAAGCGGTTCATCGTGTCACCCGGCTTATCGGCGCAACTAAAATCAAATCACAGAATGTGCCCGTGGTTTTTGAACCGCGAATGACTGCTGGGCTGCTTGGCTTTTTACTGTCCTGCGTATCTGGTGGTAATATTTATATGAAGAATTCTTTTCTATCGGACCATCTCGGTAAAAAAATAGCAGGCAGCAATGTAACGGTTGTTGACAATGGACGTATACCCGGCGCTCCGGGCACGCGCCCATTTGACCGGGAAGGTGTGTCAACACGTGAAACCGTTATAATAGATCATGGCGAACTGAAGAACTACCTTATGGACACCTATTCAGCCAGAAAACTGGGCAGCCGATCAACAGGCAATGCGTCAGGAGCGAACAATCTGTACCTTCAGGCAGGCAATACAGATCCCGAAAATGTGATAAAATCCGTTAAAAACGGATTGCTGCTCACAGGAACCATCGGATTCGGCATGGTCCCTTCCACAGGCGATATATCACGCGGCGCATTCGGTATATGGATTGAAAACGGTGAACTTGCATTTCCGGTAGCGGAAATCACCATATCGGGCAATCTGGGGCACATGCTCCGAAATGTGGAAATAATCGGCAATGACCTGACATTCAGACGTTCCATTACCGGACCAACCATAAAAATATCAGAAATAACTGTGGGCGGCAAATGACCTGTTTACGTAAAATATTTAAATATTTATTGAAGGATTATCGCCTTTGAGTTCCCAAAATCTCTACGTACGGCCTTATCAGGAAAAGGATAAAAACCGGCTGATTGATCTCTGGATCGAATGCGATCTGGTCATTCCGGCCAATAATCCGGCCATGGATATAGAGCGAAAAACGTCCCACAGTCCTGAACTGCTGGTGGGTGTATTGGATGATCAGATCATCGCGTCTGTCATGATCGGTTATGAGGGACACAGGGGATGGATCAATTACCTGGCTGTGGATCCGGCTTATCAGAAACGCGGATTTGCCCGTCAAATGATGCTGGAAGCCGAAAACAGGCTGAAGGCCCTGGGATGCCCCAAAATCAATTTACAGGTCAGAGAATCCAATTCCGGTGTCATTCAATTTTACGAAAAAATCGGATACAAAAAGGATCAGGTGACCAGTATGGGAAAAAGATTGATTCGGTATACTGGAGATAAAAAGTCTGAAAATTATCGATAGAGAAAGCGTATCTTTTAAAAATCTGATTGTATAATTTCTCTTCACCTTTATTTTAATAAAATCGCCCCCTCTGTTAATGTAAATCCTCCGCTTTGGAGTAGAGTATAATATACACCGCCCGCCACATGATCCGCCTGCCAATTCAAGGCAGACGATCCGCTTCTGAATATATCCTCAACCAGCAAGAATACAGTTTTCCTTTTGCATTCACAATTTTCAGGATGACAGATTGATCAGCGGGCAGATAAAAGGAAATTATGGCAAATTATTGTATATTGAATGCTAAAAATGATTAATACAGAGCGACGAGACTCGTCGCTCTGTAAAATATTTAAAGTCTTTCCATAAAAAAGGCGGGACAATTTATATCCCGCCTTTTAAACCAATTTACAGGTATTCTTATTTTAATTGAGCCAGAAACTGAAATAGAAGTACATTGCGAGGACCAAGCCCAGCACAACAATGGTGCCGATAATATCCCATTTGTTCCAGCTGGCCCGGTTTTCCTTTTTATGTTCAGCCGAAACGGTCGCGTAAGTCAAACCGGACAGTTTCTTTTCATCAGGCGGCGCGGTAAAGAGGGACACCAGCACCACAATCGCCACACTGATGCCCAGCAGCCATCCTGAAGCAAAATAGGCATTCAGATTGGCAATGTACACCACCCAATCATGGAAAACATAAATGGTATTGCCTATTGTTATTTCTCCGCTTTTGGCTACCGCCTGCAGGGTCAGCTTAATCATACCCAGAATAAACCCGATTGATAGACCGGATACTGCTCCTTTTGCATTGATGCGCTTAAAAAACAATCCAAGCAGGAATACCGCGGTAATGGGCGGCGCCAGATACCCCTGCACATTCTGGAGATAGGAATACAATCCGCCTCCCGAAATAAGAGGCATCACCGGTATCCATATAATTCCCAGAAACACCACCACACCGGTTGCAATACGGCCGACTGTTACCAGTGTCCGCTGTGAAGCCTTTGGATGTATTTTTTCATATATATCCACTGTAAACAGGGATGCGCAGGAATTAAACAGAGAAGAAAGTGAGCTCATCAATGCGGCAAGCAAACCGCCCACAACCAGACCCCGAAGTCCAACAGGCAGCAGTGTGGCCACCATGATCGGAAAGACCTGATCTCCATCCATAACCTTCTTCCCATTTTCCAAAACATACTTTCCAAGCGCGTCCACCTTGAACGGAATGGTTATGATTCCTTTTTGATGCAGGGCATAGCCAATCATACCCGGAACCAGAAAGATCAGGACGGGCCAGACCTTTAAAAAAGCGCCCCACAGCGCACCGCGGCGTGCGTGCTGAAGATTTTTGGCTGCCAGGGTTCTCTGAACAATATACTGATCCGTACACCAGTACCAGATGCCAATAATGGGTGAAGCGATCAAAACCCCCAGCCAGGGCAGATCAATATCCGTGTTCGGCCGCCATAAGGCAAAAGCGTCGGAATTCGATTTACAGGTAGCAATAAGTTCATTCCATCCATTAAATACATTGGCGTCTCCCAGTGCCTTCAGCCCGAAAAATGTAATGAAAATGGATCCGATAATCAGAATAAAGGCCTGGGCCGTATCCGTGTAAACCACAGCCCTTAGCCCGCCAAGAATGGTATAAATACCGGTTAATATGACGGTTGCAAGTGCACCAATCCAGAATGCGTTTTCAGGGCTTCCGAATGTTGTGGGAAGAAGCGTCTTAAAAACCATGGCTCCTGCATAGACAGTCACGGATACTTTCGTGAACACATAGGCCACAAGAGAAACAATGGAAAGGATCCAGCGCGCTTTTGAATTAAAGCGTTTTTCCAAAAATTCAGGCATGGTAAAGATACCTGAACGCTGATAAAATGGAACAAAGACCCAGGCGAGCATAATCAGTACCCATGCGTGAAATTCCCAGTGAGCCATACCCATACCACTGGTCGCACCGTTACCTGCCAGACCGACAATATGTTCAGAGCCGATATTGGAAGCAAAAACCGATGCACCCACAACAAACCAGGCCACGTTCCGGCTTGCCAGAAAGTAATCCGACGCAGTATTCTGATTGCGGGAAGACCACCAGACCACGGCAACCAGGCCACTGAAATAGATTGCAATAACAAGCCAATCCCAAAATTGCAGTCCAACCTCCATAATCCCTTCCTTTCTACAATTTTCGTTTATAAGTAAAATTTATGAAAGATGAATAAGTAAAAATAAATATATTGTCCTAATATTCCAAACATAATTTTGGCCGGAAATTAATTTTTACGATTTTTTACGATTCCGAAATATTGCGGGATCATAAAAAATGATAAGCGATAGAATATTATGACCAGATCAGCATCTTTAAACCAATCAGTGCCAGAAAAATTCCAATAAAGATTCTGAAAAAAGTTTGGGGCAATTTATCAAGAAACCGTTTGGCCAGCCAGGCGCCTGCAAATGATACGGGGACACAAAACAACAAGGTCACCAGCAATTTATTATCAAGACGTGTGCCGCCCCAGACATATCGTGTAATTCGAGTAACATCGATAAAAAGAGCAATGAGTCCTGAAGTGAATACATAAACCGTTTTGGGTAAATCAAACGCAGTCAGAAAGGCACCCCGAACAGCCCCTCCGACACCGAAAAAGCCGGCAAACAGCCCGGACATCAAACCGCCGGTCACAGCCGTTCCGTTTGTTTTGGGAAGAGACCACTCTCGTTTAATAAACAAAAATACCACATACAATATCATGAATCCGCCCAATATTCTTTTCATGGGTAATGTCTCGACCTGAAGTGATAAAGAAGCACCCAAAAAGCTGGCAGCAATGCCGGCGATACCGAATCCGAGGATCAGTTTCCAGTCAAATCCTTTCTTAAATAAAATCACTTTCCAGATATCGCCGAACAGATGAATAATGCCCACGAACAGAAGGGCCACCGGCATAGGCACGAACAGGGTCATCACAGGGATCATTATGGTCGAGGTGCCGAATCCGGTTGCTGTCCCAATCCCGGATGCCAGTAAAGTGAGCAAACAGAGTAATAAAATTTCAGAAATCATTAATTTTCCCTGCTTATCAATCCATATATACAAATATTTGTTTTTTGTTTCGATAACTGCATTTTTAGCCGGAAGCAGATTTTTTTGTTATTTTTTTTAATTGGGATCCCACTTTAAGATAAATACAGACACCGAAATAATTCCTGCTGGAATGATAGGTATGTGATAATTCAATACCGATACCGCCCCAATCATCGGCATTGGTATTGATCTGAAAAGCATAATGCAACCCCGTTTTATGAAAAGACTCCCGTTCATGTTCATATGACTCAACACCTGGATCACCAAGCCATTGTCCCCTTTGAGTCCCATTCAAAAAGGTTAATCCAATCGATGGCATAAGACAAAAATCCCATAGAACAAAAAATTGTCCAAATAGAACAGAATGCTGTACCCAGGATCCAAGTGGTTCATAAATATCATACATAAATGCCCGGGATTCAGCAGCTGCTGAAATCTGATATGTTATAAAATAGTTTTTATATATGGTAGTGGATAGGCTTCCTCGTATGGACCAATCATTGCCATTTGCATTTCCACTGTTGGACTGAAATCCACCGTTTGCCTTTCCAATATATACTGCTGCCCACTGCCTGTTCAGAAAATCCGAGCCCCTGGCAAAGCGCGCAATTGGTAACATAAAAAGAGATATCAGAAACCCTGCATGCAAAGAGTTTTTGGACATTTTTCAAGCATATATTTATGATATTATCTCTAAACCTATTCGATCCGAAACCAGTCAAAATCAGAGTAACCTTTGCTTTCCATTATATTGGGATTGATATTGAACAATCCAACTTTTGCGCCGATCCATACACCGGGCACAGCTGTAAAGGTCTGACCGAGCATTTGATAATTTTCCCCATTGAGACTATAGAAGTAGCGGCAAACGCCTCCATCCACAGTCACGCGCAAATAGCAGTCCTGCTGAGTAAGTTGAACGGAATCGACCAGGATCGTTTTGTCGTATCCCTGAAAATAGGATCCCGTATATTGCCCGATATATAAATCATCTTCTATGAGACTGACAGCAATAAAGGCCCATTTCTTCCCCATAACAACCAGACCGCTTTTTTCATTGAGTTGATCGTGGTGCACGGTTATTTTTGTGGTTACAGTAAATGAAGGTGCCGGAAATTTCTGAAGCAGCAGATTGGGTGCGAACCACAAATTTCCATTCTGCGTCGGATTTTGCACCGCATACAAACGCAAATGGCCCGGATGATCCGTTAATGAGTACCAGTCTGAACAGGGATTGGCGTGCCACTGCCATTGAAGTCCCAAATAATCTGTATTAAATTCATCAGATGTCTGCGGTACGGTTACGGGATAGATTTTTTTCACATCCGGTTTTTGCCATTCCATCACCGGTTCCCCGATACCGTCCTGATTGATATCCTCCCCCATTTCGGGCCAGCCATTTTTCCATTTGACCGGCTGCAGATGCACAATACGGCCGTATACACCCCGATCCTGAAAATGCAGGAACCACGATTCTCCTGATTTCAAATCAACCAATCCCCCCTGATGCGGTCCGTTGATATCCGTATTCCCCTGATGAAGTACGATTTTATCTTCATATGGACCATCAATATTTTTTGAGCGCAACACGGTCTGCCATCCCGTGGGTACACCGCCGGCCGGAGCAAGGATGTAATAAAAACCATCCTTTTTTATCATTTTGGGACCTTCAATAACGGGCTGCTTATCCATATTATGGTATATTATTTTGCCGTTATCCAGTATGGTTTTGCCGTCACTGCTCATGCGATGCAGATAGAGTATGTCCGCCCTCAATTTGCTTCTTACCAGATAGGCCCGGCCGTCATCATCCCAGAACGGACAGGGATCCTCCCACAATTCAACCTTTACAATGGGCTCCAGGTCCCAGGAACCGGCAGGATCTCCGGCTGTAGCGACAAACAAACCGTCATGCGGTGTGCAGAAATAGACATAGAACAATCCGTCATGATACCGGATCGAAGGCGCCCATGATCCCTGACCATGAACCGGTTTGTTGTATTTTTCAAGAGGCAGTCTTTTATATACATGTCCAATAATGGACCAGTTCACAAGGTCTCTTGAATGCAGAACAGGGATGCCGGGCATGCAGTTAAAACTGGACGCCACCATATAAAAATTATCTTCAACCCGGATTACATCAGGATCAGAATAATCTGCAAAGATCACCGGATTTTTATATCGGCCGTTGCCCGGATCGGGTGTCCAGATGCGGGCCATCAATACGAATGGGAAAATTAGAATGAGCATGGATTGAATAAAAATACATCGCATACCGGCTGTCTCCTGATGCTTGAAATTGGACACACAGATTCATTCTTTTCGATCGGGATTTCTCGGAAACCATCCTTTTTCAACCCTTTCAGTTTGTTCCCGAAGCTCCCGGATACTCCACAAACAGGTAAAACCAACGACACCGAAAAGGGATGAAATCATTTTACTTTCAATCAGGATTGAAGTAATACAGAATATAATCCCTGCTACTAAAAATACCGGCCATACTCTGGAACCGAAATAGTATTCTGTTTTAACAACAATGGGGTGAAACAATCCAATAATCAGAAAAGCGAAAAAACCGATCAATAATCCAAAAAATTGCATTTTGATCTCCCGAAGTTATTGTCTGATAGGGATGAATGTCACAATCAGCTATATCTTTTAATATGACACCATGGATTCCATCAAACATCCCGGATAAACAAATGTCGATTCATCATACAGAGTTGTATCATTTTTGTATGTTTCCCAGTCCTGTATTAATTGAATGAGACTGTCCTCGTAGGCTTCGAGTTTATCAGGATTCATACAGCAGAACGGACAGTAGGACAATCCGGTTTTCCTGCTGTTGATCATAAGTTCAAAGGCAGCCAGTCCTTCAAACAACGGTCTGGGATATCCCAAAGTATCTCCCGGCTCCACGATGTCATCCATTTCAACCTGCAAATCCACCAGATGGTCATAACCCACTTCCCAATCCGGATCATTGCGTGATTGAACACCGATTTCCCAGTCAAGGGCGCCTTCCTGGTAAAACACGCGCGTCACTTTCCCTTCTGCAACGGCACATACCGGGGCTTGCTCCCGGATAATAAAATCAATTGTCGGCAGATACTTCAAACTGCCGTCATACGATACAACCTGCACTCCGAATTCAGATACAATTTTGGTTACATTGCTTATATCAAGAAACAAAAAATCCCCGGCTGTATTATTGACCCTGTCCCAGGGTCCGAAACGGATACCCAGGTTTTCAATTACAAATGGCTCTTTTTCCGGTTCTGTGACTTCAGTCTCTTTTTTGCAGTTGGTCATACTCAGAATAAATATGAAGACGACTGCACTTGAAAGTAGCAAATGTTTTTTCATTTCGCCGCCTTCCGGTTGCGGCATGAAAATTATATTTAATAAACGTGTTGAAATAAGAAAAATGAATCAGGATATAAAATGAATGTAGTGTTTTTGAGGTAGGATATCAAGTGATTCTTAAAAATTATCAAAATGGGTGTCAGGGATGGATATCCCTGTCAGCCTCCGCCCGGGATGAATATCCTGGGCGATCAGACCAGTCAAAAACTGGGAACCAGACCTCATCGCAACAGGCGAATTAGATCACATGATCGCTCTGGATATACATATCCATTGATTCCTAAAACAATATTTTAAATTTATTTATAGAGATTAGAATTAAGGAAGCGAATACAGGTTTCGTTAACTAATTTACAAAGAAATATGATATTTTCAAGCATCAGATTATCATTGACAGCACAAAAAACGGCGGGACTTATTACCCCGCCGTCATTCAAAAATCTGTCATAAGTCAGAGCGGCTTGACCGGCACGTGGATTTCCACAATATGTTTGCCTTCCGGATGATCCTTGGGATTGTTCAGACATTTCTCAAATGCGGGCCTGTCATCCGGCTGATAACCGCTTTCAGGCAGCCAGTTACCGAAAATCAGGTTCCATGCATCCTGAAACTGATCCCCGCTGATTTCAAAATAACCAACCGCGTACTGTA
>Ga0272441_10009621_pt1 | contig 14888 bp, 14 predicted proteins | sample SSMProp6N_FD_193582 | JGI IMG/M metagenome (GOLD analysis project Ga0272441, IMG submission 193582) | Marine sediment archaeal communities from Little Sippewissett salt marsh, Falmouth, MA, United States - SSM-Prop-6N | ecosystem: Environmental > Aquatic > Marine > Wetlands > Sediment ... | reverse complement strand
TGAAGAATCATGGTATACAGTGAATGCCCGCTGTGAATATGAATCCGTTCCTGCCGATAAAACGATCATCATTTGGTATCAATGGGGGACATTGGAGAAAGAGCAGGGCATTGAATTCTTTGAAGTGACGCATCATACGATTTATGTGGATGATGAAGAAGTTCAGATTCTTGCGCAGGATTTTGGGGATGCATATTTTGACGAAGAACAGGGATTCTTCCAGCAGGGATATTGGATGGATATCGGCTATCTTGAGCCCGGCTACCATGAAATTGCTACAATCGCTGAACCCCAGGAGCAGGTTTTCGACGGCTGGGACTGGTATGGACCCGGTGCGGAAACAGAATACCTGGAATTCTTCTGCCCGGTGGAAGTATTGGGTGATGAAGAGCAGATATCTGAATTTGGGAATGAGGAGGATGGGGGAGAGGAATGGGAAGGTGATGAAGAAGGAGAGGGATCTGCCTGCAACCGCAGCAAATATGTGCGCGAGACCATACCCGACAATACTGTTTTCACACCTGGAGAAGCTTTCCGGAAGACCTGGACCGTACGAAATGAGGGGGAATGTGCCTGGAATACGGGCTATACATTCGAACACACCCAGGGTGCGCGCCTGGATGGGGAGGCTGTGATCAACTTACCGGAGGAGGTAGAACCTGGGGAGGAAATCACCCTCAGCCTGGATATGCGCGCTCCGGATGAACCCGGCACTTATACAGGCCGGTGGGAGATCTTCTCGGATGAAGGGGAGGTGCTCGGCTGGTACTCGGTGGTGATTGATGTGGTTGTTGAGGGAGAAGAGGGGGAAGAGGAAGAAGACGGGCTGGATGAAGGGGAGATCAGAAATATTGATTGGATAAATAAGCATGAGTTTTCAGACGAGATTGACTGCCCGTCCGTCTTTGAAGTCATTGTAGACATCTATGGGACAGAGAATTCCATCGTATTTTTCACAAGCGAATTTACCAAGGAATGGGGCATTACACATCCATTTGAGGTTAAGAGTATGCAGTGCAATATTAACCAGTTCAACCTCTGCGAAGTGGGCTTCACAATAAACATTACTGAGGAAACTAAAAATGGTACAGTTTGCATTACCCAGAATTTCCAGGATGGTGGTGCTGGTATTATTGAATGTGAAGGAGTGAATTTTTCGTGCAGGTAGTTATTGATTATTTCCAAAAGCAGGAGCATTACTTATGAGAAAGCCTCCCAGCTGGGTCTAGCGGGAGGCTTGATTTTAAACCAGGTTTTCTTAAAAAAGCGACGCGTGCGGGTGCTTTTCGTCCAGTTTGGAAAGTAGGTATGACGAGAGCGCTCCGAACACGAACAGCAGCGAGCTCACCGCGATCGTCCAGCCGCGCACCCCTTCCGGGATGATCGCCGCGGTGGAACCCACCACGATGCCCAGGATCAGGTGGTACATCACCGCGTGCGCGTTCCGGAACAGCCACGAAACGCCCTTGGCGAATACCAGAATGCACAGTACCACCCCAGCGACGATTGGCAGGATCACGCCGAAATCAAGCTGCCGGATGCCGCTCGCCATCGCCTGGTAAAGACCCAGGTAGATCAGGAAATTGGAGGGGCTCATGCCCGGCACCACAAGGCCCAGGCCCATCAGGATGCCGCTCAGCAGCCATGTCCAGACGCTCGGTGTCAGGGTCACGTTCTGCACGCTCTCGATCCAGTTCATGTAATAAAACGTACCGAATGCCATCCCGGCCAGCAGCAGCCAGTGCCAGTTCTTCCGCCCCTGTTCACCCGAGGTTTTTATCAGCGAAGGGAAGGTCCCCGCGATGAAGCCGATGAACAGCCAGGTGAACTGGGCCGCGTAGTTGGAGAAGGCGTAGTCCACCACCGCCGAGAACGCCACCACCCCGATGATCCCGCCGATTCCGACTGGCAGGAAATAAAGGAAGTTCTCCACAAATTTATTACGAATGTTCCCCAGGAAGCGGATCAGCGGTTCGTAGATGCCGAACACCACCGCCAGCACGCCGCCCGAAAACCCCGGTACGATCGCGCCGATGCCCACCAGCGCGCCCTTCAGCACGCGCACGATCCAGTCCGCGAAGGGGCTGAGCTGCGCTTTTTCTGCTTGTTCTGTTTTCATGATTCCTTGTCCTCTCTCCCTGCCCATGCCATACTATTTCCCTTGGATGAACGCTGTTTTGAAAATGGGATGGGTGATGGGCAGTCCCCGTTTTGATGCGTAATTTGATATTCGACACGGTATTATACCCAAATTAAAATCCAGAATAAAGCATTTCCTCTGTGGAGGTTTAGGTGGTCATCAAGAAATCGCTATTTTCTTTTTTTGATTCATATTTGTTTTCAGCGGCTGGTAGATTTACTCTCACCGTTGTTCCCTCATTGGGGATACTGTGCAGTTCAACAGTTCCCCCCTGTGCTTCGACCAGCGATTTGGCAATCGATAATCCCAAGCCGTTGCTTCTTTTATCCTCTGTTTCTTCATCCCGAACCTGGTAAAATCGTTCAAAAATGTGTGCAAGATGTTCGGATGTTATGCCTTTTCCGCTGTCCTCGACCACGATCGCATTATTTTTGCCGAATGCTTCCGCTTTCACTATGATCTTGCCGCTGGCAGGCGTAAAACGATATGCATTGTCAAGTATTATGATCAATATTTGTCGCAGACGGTCTCTGTCAGTCCAGACATGCAGGTTGGTTGATGCTATTTCAATCTTTACATCTTTTTCAGACTTTTCGATTTTTTGAACTGTTTCAGTAAACAAATCTCTAAGGTCAACATCTTCTGTTTCAAAATGAAGTTTTCCGGCATCGAGTCTTGATAATAGGAGCAGGTCATCCACCAAGTGATCCATATAATCTGACTCGTCGAGGATATCCGACAGCATTTTGGTTTGGTCTTCCTGCCTTTTTGAGTGCAGTGCATAATCAGCTGATGCACGGATAAATGTGAGAGGTGAACGCAGTTCATGGCTGGCATTCGCGATGAAGGTTTGCTGCTTTTCCCATGCTTTTTGCGCCGGTTTAATGGTCCTTCCGGCTAGCCACCAGCTTCCTCCTGCCAGCAGAATGCTGGCGGTGATGCCAAATATCACCATCGCTGTTAAATATTGATTCAATAGCAGGTCCTGGTCACTCAAAAGCCTGCCTGTTTGCAGAATTGCTGGTACTTCAATACTGGTCGAATAGGTTAATAGACGTATTCGCCCCTCTCTGCGTGATTCTACTGTGCGCAGGTCCCACCCTGAAGAGGTCGCCTCCCTGAAAATTTCGGGGTTGTCAGCAATTGGTGGTTGGGCAAGATTTCCCGGTAGAATGGGAGCGTAATTAACATCATATGGAATGACAAATACAGCTGCCAGGTCCGCCTCGTAATGATGTTCCTCCTCATTTTCTTGGATTCCATCGTCCTCATAATCGCCGGTTTCTGATTCCGAAAATGGATAGGATTCATACTCCTCATGGCTATATTCATGCGGATTATTCCAATTTGCCGATGAGATTAGGGATTCATCACTGTTCACAATCCGGCTGTTATTCTGCAGCCATAATTCTTCTGCACTTTCCAGTTCTGCAGGCATCGGGATACCCAGCAGCTGGAATTCCGCGGCCATTTTATATTTGAGGGCCAAGTCTGTAGTATTTCTCAAGTACTGGCCAATTAGAAAATAAGTTCCTCCGCCAATTAACAGGATTAAACCGAAGGCTGCAGTGAGGTAAAGCAATGTTAATTTTTTCCGGAGAGATCTAAGCATTATGACTTTGTAGATAATATCCAACACCCCGTTTGGTTTGGATCGGATTTCTTTTACCCTGTATATCCAATTTTTTCCTTAAATAGGATATATATACGTCCACCATCGTTGGCTGTACATCTCTCTGAAAAGACCAAACGTAATCAAGGATAAACTCACGTGGAAGCGTTTGCCCCGGATGTCTCATAAAACATTCCAGCATGCTCCATTCCGTTTTTGTTAAATCCAGCACTTTTTCTGACCGCCTTGCGGTACGTGTTTTCAAATCCATAACCAGCCCCCCGATTCTGATTTCCCATGTGCTGGCTGAATTTCCCGGATGGACACGCCGTCCCAGGGCGTAAATGCGGGCAATTAATTCATCATATGAGAATGGTTTAGTCAAGTAATCATCCGCTCCGCTTGATAATCCCGCAACTTTATCTTCAGTCTGGGTTCTGGCTGTCAGCATAAGAATACCTGTTTGCAGATGAGCAGACCGCATAGCTTGAATGATCGCTGGACCGTCGCGTCCTGGAAGCATCCAGTCTATCACGGCAACATCATAAATGCCGCGCATTGCGATTTCCACTCCTTCGTCTCCATGGTAGGCCACATCTACATCAAATTTCTCACCTTCGAGCATTTTTTTGGTTAATGTCGCCAGGCGTTTATCATCCTCGATTAATAGAATCCGCATTATCTGTACCAGAGTTTCCAGTAAGTTTAGCAGAACAAGATTGGAAAATGATTGGAAAATTGGTGGGTTTTTTCAAATATAAATTCAAGATTCTTTATGTATCCTTTATATAAATTGAGAGTAAAGGAATATAAAATGTCGAAAAAAAATTTACTGGTAGCTTCAATCCTTACAGGATTTTTTATGATCATAGCTTTTGGCGTTGTTTTTGCTTATCGACAGGTGAATGCTGTACCGGAAATTCAGGTTCAGACTGAATCCATGGAAATTCCGGTTGCGCTTCCCGTACCGACAAGTACTACCCACACAGTAATTTCACCGGAGGACGCTTCCTTGGTCGCGGCAAAATTTCTGGGGCAAACAGAAGTGTACAGTGTGGAAATCACCACCTGGCAGGAACAGCAGGCATATAAGGTTGTATTCAGTTCCGGAGAAGTGGTGTATTTGGATCTGGCTGGCCAGCTGCTTGGTTACGAAGCCCAGCAGCCAGTGATCGTGAATGCTCCCCCGGAAATTTCACAGAGCCAGCCATATTCAGGCCATGATGATGATCATTATGAAGATGATGGTTTTAACGAATATGAGTATGATGACTGAAACTGGAGAGAATAAATGAACCAGAAATCAAGAAAAAATAATTGGGCTGACATCAAGTTACTTATTGTTGCCGCGTCATTAACGGCTATGCTTGGCCTATGGAACTTTTTTGCCTTGCAGGGAATTAAAGAAAAAATTGATATAACCCCGTCATTTGGAATTCAGACAGTGACAGTCGATCAAAGCCCATCAAAAATGATTAATCCGACGCTTATCCCTGCCGATACGAAAATTCTCATGGGGGGCTCCGCCCCGCAAGAAAAAATTATTGTGCAGCCTGGAAGCGCACCAGCTCCGGTTACCCAAACCAGGTCTTCCTGATGATTCATAAGCATTATTTCGAGGCTTTTAACTGCCGCATGATGGCAGCGGTAGATATGGAAGGTAGGCCGGAAATATTAGATCAGGTACCAGGCTGGTTTGAGGAATGGGAATCTGCTTTGAGCCGCTTTCGCCAACATAGTGAATTGAATGCTGTAAACAGTACCTCTGGTCAGCCTGTCAGGGTGAGTGATATTTTTGCAGCGGTATTTGAATCAGCTTTGAATGCTTATCGCGCGAGTGATCGCCTGGTAACGCCGCTTATTCTGAATGCGATCCTGCAGGCAGGATATAATCGCAGTTTTGATCTGCTTAATGCAGGTAATTCTTTACAAACGTTTGACGTCATCGGTACCGCACTGGATTTGGAAAATATCGAATGGGATGCCCGTTTCCATACACTGCATACGCCGGATGGATATCAGCTTGACTTCGGTGGTGTGGCAAAAGGCTGGGCGGCTCATCAGGCAGCCATCCGGCTTTCGAAAATAGCTCCAGCCTTGGTGGATGCTGCAGGAGATATCGCTGTGAGTGGACCAGGTCAAAATGATCAGCCCTGGTTGATCGGTATTGCTGACCCTGATAACCCGGATAGAAACTTGGGATTGATTCAGATCAGGAAGGGTGGTGTAGCTACATCCGGGACAGATAGGCGCCGCTGGCTCCATAATGGTGTTTTGAATCATCACATCATTGATCCGCGTAGCGGTTTACCTGCTGGAACTGATGTTCTTACTGCGACTGTTGTTGCACCCTCGATAATGAACGCTGAAATGGCATCCAAGACAATTCTTATCCTGGGCAGTGAGCAAGGTTTGCTTTGGTTAGAAAAGAAGCATCCGCAAATGGCTGCTTTTATCATTCTGGAAAGTAGGGATTGCATATGGAATGCAAACATGAATACATATTTTAGAGGTTCAAATGGCATCACAAAAATCTGAATCTGATTACCCCGCGCCTTATATTTCGCCCATTACTTTTATTCTTATAGTTCTTGGCTTGGCAGGCGGCATGTTTGCCGCAATGCTCATTTTTCCAGCATGGGTTCCCAACATTGTTTCTTCTTTGGTTGGACCAGCGCCCAAGGCTTTCTGGTATCTTTCAAGGTCTTCAGCATTTCTTGCCTTTAATCTTTTGTGGCTTTCGATGGTGATGGGTTTATTGTTGACGACAAAGGTTGCCCGAAGTTGGCCTGGCGCTGCTGTTGCTTTTGCTGTACATGAATTCGTCAGTCTGCTTGGGGTCATTTTTTCAATCTTTCATGCCTTTATTTTGCTTGGCGACAAATTCATTGATTTTTCTCTAAATGGCTTAATTATTCCTTTTAGAAGCACTTATTTACCTTTTTGGGTGGGATTGGGCCAGATTGGATTTTTTGGAATGCTTCTGGTTAGCTTGAGTTATTATCTTAGAAAAAGGATTGGTAATAAAAGCTGGCGCCTCATACATTATATAAATTTCCTGATCTATCCTGCTAGTCTATTCCATGGATTAATGGCTGGAAGTGATACCTCTTTGCAAGGGGTGCAATTATTTTACTGGAGCACAGGTGCAATTCTTGTGTTCTTGGTTATACTACGCATCGTAAATGCTGTTTCGGATTGGCTGCTTCCCAAAGAAGTTCAGGGCAGTCGCAAATCAGTTTAATATTTTCATCTTCAATTTTCCGATGATTGACAGGTTGGTGAAATCAATAGACAATATTAATTTTGATTTAATTTTCGGATCTGAACTGACCCGGCAGCACTTTTCTCTCCTTTGGCGGGAAATTCTTTTCAAATTCCTCCAGGTCTTCCTTTTTGGACTGGAACGCACTTGATTCATGAAATCTGCCCGATATGTCCGGCAGACCGCCGCTCTGCAGGTCCAGTACCATGAATGCGTCCAGGTTTTTTCCCTCAGCCGTCTGGATGCCGTATTCGCCCGCCTCCCGGAAGCCGAAACGGTGGTAGTAGCCCGGGTCGCCGAAGATCACCACCGCGGAATAGCCGAGCGACTGCGCCTTTTTTGAACTGACCTCCATCAGCCATGACCCCGCTCCGCGTTTCTGGTACTCGGGCAGAACGCCCAGCGGACCCATGCATAGAACAGTGTGCTCGCCGTTATCCCCTTCCACAGTTGCTTTGGTATAGACGATGTTGCCAATGATCCTTTCGCCTTCACAGGCGACCATATCCAGCTCCGGGATAAAATCTATTGATTCCCGCAGCTGGTGCAGGATCAGGTGCTCTTCGCAGCCCGGCTGGTACAGGTTCCAGAACGCCTCACGCGCGAGATTCTCGGTTTCGCGGTAATCATCCGGTTCGGTCATGCGGATATTGAGATTCAAAGTTTGGTTGTTTTCGGAATGTGTATTCATTATAAAAAACCGCCGGTAATTGTACTTCTTTTTTTTAATAAAATCCCTTTATATATGTATATCGGACGTATTTTTTGGGCCTGTCGCCATCTTTGTCCGCTCTTTCGTATCCACGAGGCTTGGGTTCTTTAAATTAAGAAGAAACAATAAGAAAAAACCGGTGACTCACCGGTTTTCTTCAAATTCAGCATATCGGCAAGCCACAAAATGCCCTTTACGGAGCTCTCGCAGCTGCGGTTCAATCACGGAACAGTCCGGCCGGGCGATCGGGCATCGTGGGTGGAACCTGCACCCGGAAGGAGGATTGATCGGATCCGGGATTTCACCCTCGGGCATCGGCTCCGTCCGCCTCTTTTTCGGATTGGGTACTGGGACAGCCGCCAGGAGCGCTTTGGTGTAAGGGTGCATCGGGTGCTGATAAATTTCTTTGATCGTGGAGACTTCTGCCAGCTTCCCCAGGTATAAAACGCCAATCCGGTCGCAGATGTATTTCGCCGTAGCCAGGTCATGGGTGATAAAAAGATAAGTCAGATTAAACTCTTCCTTCAATTGGGCCATCAGCTCAAGCAGCACTGCCCGGACGGAAACATCCGCCATCGCAACCGGCTCATCCGCCAGGATCAGATCCGGCAGCGTGATTAGGGCGCGCGCGATGACCACCCGCTGACGCTGCCCGCCAGAGATTTGGTGAGGATACTTATTCAGGTAAAACAGGGGTGGCGTTAGCCCGACCTTTTCAAACATGGATAACACCATATCGCGGTGCTCGTCGGCTCTTTCAGGGAAATGGATTTTCAGTCCCTGCACAACAGCATCCCCAAGGCTCATGCGGGGGTTCAGTGAAGCCATCGGGTCCTGGAATATCACCTGCATCCGCCTGCGAAGTTTCCGCAGTTCTTCCTCTGATAGGCTGCCCAGGTCCATTCCGTCAAAATAGGCTTTTCCTTCTGTGAGGTCTTCCAGGCCGATCGCCAGCCGGCCGATCGTTGTTTTTCCTGAGCCGCTCTCGCCGGCCAGGCCGAATACTTCTCCGCGCTCGATGGTGATGGACACATCGTCAACCGCCCGCACGTAATCAATTTCATTTACGAACAGTTGGTCAATCAGGCTCTTCTGGACAGGAAAATATTTCTTGATGTTTTGCAGTTTCAACAGGGTATCATTTTTCATAACTTTAACCATTAATTTTGTTTTTCTCGGTCATTTTTTCAGGATGGTCCTGGTACAGCCAGCAGTGGACAAACCTGTCAGGTTTTACTTCGATCAGGGACGGTTCTATCCGTGAACAGATCGGCATCGCGTGCGGGCACCTTGGGTGAAAGCGGCAGCCCACGGGAGGCCGTGTCAGGTTTGGCGGTTCGCCGGGCATTTTATACAGTTCTTCATCTGCGTCAAAACGGATGTTCGGCACCGAACCCAGCAGGCCCCGTGTATAGGGATGCATGGGATCTTCGAACACGTCGAAAATATCACCGATTTCAACCATATGTCCCGCGTACATAACCGCGATCCGGTCAGCCATTTCCGCCACAAGGGCAATATTGTGGGTGATCATGAGCAGGCTGACGCCGAACTCGTCGCGGATTTCCCGCAGTTGGTCTGCTAATTTTGCTTCAACGATCACATCCAGGGAAGTTGTTGCCTCATCCGCGACGATCAGATTGGCATTCAGGATCAGCCCGATTCCGGTCATCACGCGCTGCCGCATCCCGCCTGACAGCTGGTGAGGGTAGCAGTTCATCCGGTCTTCTCCGATGCCCAAACGCTTTATTATTTCGGCAGCCTTTTCAAATGCTTCATTATTGCCTGTGTCCTTTTCATGGACTTGAATGGTCTCGACAAGATGTTCATCCACTCGTTGGACAGGGTTGAGTGAGGTCATAGGGTCCTGGAAAATCATGCTTGATTTTCTACCGCGAAAATCGCGCATTTGTTTGTCATCGTACTGCATGATGTCTTCCCCGTTGAAGACGATCTTCCCGCTGGAGATCTCTCCTGGAGGATCAATCATGCGCAGCAGGGCTTTTCCGAGCGTGCTCTTGCCGCATCCGCTTTCCCCTACCAGCCCGAGTATTTCCCCTTTGTAGATATTGAAATCAATATGGTCAACAGCGCTTACCGGGCCGATGCGTGTCTGGTATGTTACCGAGAGGTCTTTAACTTCAACCAGTATTTCTTTGTCCATTTTTATAACTCCGATAATCTGGGATTGAGGATTTCAGACAAACTCTCGCCCAGCATGCTGAACGCCAGTGTCACAAGGCTGACCATGGCCCCAGGGAATGTGATCAGCCACCAAGCCCTGCGCAGGTAATCCTGCCCTCTTGCCAGGTCAATGCCCCAGTCGGGGGTGTCAGGGGGCAAACCCAATCCGATAAAACTCAACCCGGCTTCGGTCAGGATGGCGTCAGCGACATTTACTGAAAAAATGATCACAACCGAAGGCAGTACATTGGGAAAGATATATTTTGTCAGGATGGTAATAGGTTTGGTGCCCAGGCTGCGCGCGGCCTCAACATACAGTTCGTTTTTTACCGTCAAAGTTTGCCCGCGGACAATCCGGAAGTAAGTTGGGACATATAGCACCGCGATGGCAACGATGATGTTGCCCATGCCTGGACCCAATACCGCGGCAATGGAAATAGCCAGGATCAATCCGGGAAATGTGTACAGGCTGTCCATGAACAATGTCAGGATCCGGTCAACAGGCCCGCCTATAAAGCCGCTGAACAATCCGATCGGTACACCTACGACAAACGAGATAACCGCGGAACTTAAACCTACGATTAGCGCGATCCGCGTTCCCCAGATGATCCGGCTGAAAATATCTTGCCCGATCTGGTTCGTGCCTAACACAAAAGATTCCGCCTTGCTGCTGCGCAGTTCATCAATTTCAAGCAGGTCAGGGTAATTTGAAATCACAGTGTCCAGTTCCTCCTGGGATGCGATGAAACCGTCAATTTCCCCGTTTGCGAGATCTTCCAGGCCTTCCTCAACCGATTCATACCGAACACCACGCGGTTGGTAATTTACCTCAAGATCTTCCTCTTCCGCCTGTTCATTTAGGCGGTCCAATGTATTACGGAGTGCCTGTGTGGCCTGGCTGCCCATGATATATCCAATCTCTTTCCTGCTCTGTGCAATATCAGCGAAGTTCTCTGCTTCGCTGCCTGATTCGACCAGTACAGAAAAATAGGGTGTTTCTTCTCCGGGAGCAAGCAGGGAGGGGCCAACTTCTTCTCTTGGGTCTTGCGGTGCGAACCACTGCGGAAAAATTCCTACGAATATAATGAATAAGAGTAATATTCCGCTGATGAGAACAAACCACCAGTCGCCTTTATACCATTTTCTTGCCAATAGCAGACGACGGAGAAAACCGACTTTATCTAATTCCAGTTGCCATTCCGGCACTGCGCCGCTTACGATTTCTTCTTGTTTAGTCATGATTTTCTTGTTTTCTTATTTAATATCGAATTCTTGGGTCAACGAGTGCATATAGAACATCCATTGCCAATGAGATGAATGCCACAAAAAAAGCAAACACTGCGATTGTTGACTGCACGGCTGTATAGTCACGTAGCGCAATCCGGTCCACCAAAAACCTGCCCATGCCGGGCCACGAGAATGTGGTTTCTGTCAAAACCGCGCCGGCTATCAGGATTGCCATTTGCAACCCAATCAATGTGAGGATCGGTATGAACGTGTTGCGGAGGGAGTGTTTGTACACCAGGCGATTTTCAGGGATTCCGCGTGCGCGTCCTGCCGTGATGAAATCCGATTTCAGCATTTCAATCATATTTACTCTGGTCAGCCGGATGAAAACGCCGGTTAGTGCTAGTCCCAGCGTAATGGAAGGCATCACAAGGTGCAGCAGGGCGGAACGCAGCGCTTCCCAGTCTCTCAATAAAATGGAATCAAAAATGTAAAAATTTGTGATCGGTTCAAAACGTGTAAGGATGATGGAATTCATCCGGCCAGCTAACGGGAGTATGTTTAAACGCACTCCGAAGATGATCTGAAAAATTAATCCCAGAAAGAAGATGGGAATAGAATATATGAGGACGCTGAATACCCGTATGGCATAATCAACGAACTTCTTGCGATTCTTGGCAGCAAACGATCCCATGCCAATGCCAAACAGGCTGGTGAAAAGCATGGCGGGAATGGTCAATTCAATTGTTGCTGGCAAACGATCTCCCAATTCATCCCGTATGGGGCGTTCTCCTCTGGTCAGCGCATTTCCAAAATCGAGGGTCACCATATCTTTCAAATAATTAAAATATTGCACCGGAAGGGGGTCATTCAATCCAAGACGTTCCCGGATGCGGTCTGCCTGCTCCTCGCTGACTCGCGGTCCCAATTGCGATCGGATGGGATCTCCGGGCAGTACTCGCATGATGAAGAATACGAGGCTGACCAGGATCAGGATCATTGGGATGGTCAAGAGAAATCGAGTAATAAGAAATCTTCTTAAGGATGAGGACATACAAATTGCTCCATAAAGAAATAATGACAAAAAAGGATTAGGTGAGGGCTTTTTTCAAAACCCTCACCTTTTTTGAGCTCAAATTTCGCTCATTGTTTTTTACAAATTGTTATTTTTGGTAAGTGTGGTTGAACACCATGTAGCGCAGTGCAGGAGCGTCAATTTTCTCAACCGTTAAACCAGCGACATCTTGCAATCTTGTGGATTCAACGGGTCCGAGTGTGCGCCATGCGATGTCAATCTCACCGGCTTCAACGGCATTCCCCATGGTTGTGGGATCAGCAAAGTATCTGATAATCACATTGGGGATAGCAGGAGCTTCACCGAAGAAATTCGGATTCGCTTCCAGCACCATCTGCTCACCGACTGAATGGGAGACCATTTGGTATGCGCCGACGCCGTCAATGGTTTCTGGGTAGGCAACAATTTCGTCAGCCACGAAAGTGGCAGGGTTTACAGGCACGAAAGGTGCGGTAGCTGCCAGTGCGCTGAAGAAACCGATTGGGTAGTCGAGTGTGTAAACGACGGTGGTGTCATCAACCGCTTCAACAGTATCGACATACACCTGCACCAGGCCGGATACCTGGCCTTCCAGTGTGTTCAGGCGTTCCCAGGCATATACAAAGCTTTCAGCGGTAAGAGGCGTTCCATCGGCAAACGTCAGGCCTTCCTTTAACGTGAAGGTGTATTGTGTTCCATCTTCACTTACTTCGGGGAAATCAGCAGCCAGGGCGGGAACTAGATCCGCCGTGCCGGGCGTGTAGCCCATCAATGCAGCGCCTGTGTTCTTGATGATTTCCCAGTCATGGGTTGCGTAGGCGTCATTGGCATCGAGGCTGTTGACTTCATCGGTGGTGCCGATGATGATTGTGTCCGTTGAGCCGGAGGCGGGAACTGCATCCGCGCCGAAGCTCAGGACATCATAGTTGAATTCAAACGGTGCGCCGATAGCGATGCCTTCTACGCCGGCGCGGTAGGTGATGAACTCGGGTTCAAAGAACAGTGGAATGGTTGGCACATCTTCCGCGTAGAGCACCCCCACCTGTTCGTACAGATCGGCTCGTGCAGCTTCGTCGGTTTCAGAAGCTGCTGCTTGAAGCAGCGCGTCCATTTCTTCATTGCAGTAGTTCACACCGTTGTCAGGTGATTGTTCGCAGGACGCGAAGGGTGTCAGCCATGTGTCAGGATCTACAAAGTCCGGAAACCAGCCCAGGATAAAGAAAGGCAGGTCGCCAGCAACAAAGCCGTCTACATACTCTGCCCAGTTCTGGGATTGAAGATTAACTTTGCAAACGCCAGTGGCTTCCAGCTGTTCTTTAATGACCTGCATCACATCAGCTGTAGTCGTGCCGTAGTGTTCTGGGGGATACCAGAGGTCAAATTCAAAAGGGTTGTCTTCCGTAAATCCGGCTGCTTCAAAAAGCTCCTTGGACATTTCCAGGTCCTGGACGCCGTACTTGTCCAGGAATGGTTCTGTGGCGTATGGATAGCCTTCCGGAACCATATGATATGCGGGAATATTGCGGCCTTCAAAAACGCGGTCAACAATTACCTCACGGTCAATCGCGGCTGCAATTGCCTGGCGAAGTTCCTTTGTCCAAAGATATTCACCCTCTTCAACTTCTGCCGCCGGTTCAGCCGCGGGTGCACAGCTGGTCAGGATCAATCCTGCCAGCAGGGCAAAACTCAGTATTGCAAATATTTTGTGCTTCATACTACTCCTCCAATGGATTAAAAAAATTTTCTCTTCTTCAAAATCGCTTCCAGTTAACCGATAAATGCCTCCTTCCAATATTTAAATGATAAGTTTACCAAAAATTTTAATTTACAGGGAATATTTTAGATGTTGAATCGTTACAAAACAGGATTTCAATGAATATTACTTTAGTGGAGAGAATGAAAGTGATATATGGAGCAAGGCCGGACATGAAGTTAGCACTCACCGCTACGTTTGGGGAATTATCAAATTACCTGGCTCTCTTGGCTGCCAACCATGATAGCGCAATCCTCTTCGTGTATCGGCAAAGGCTAATCGCTTTTGGCTTTCCGGCTGGGTGGTTGTTGGCATCGTCCTGACCATCATTTTCAGTCTGCGAAGGACGCTCGGATTGCTAGACATGACCGGTTTGATGAAATTCCTTCCGCATCTGCCGATTGCGATTCAGGAGATGGTATTTGCTGTCTGGCTCATCGTGAAGGTCGTTAATCCGTCACAGGAGTTAGTGTGAACCTACGGGCCAGCGGCACTTTCCGAAAGCCGGCTGTGATTAAACAATAAAAGGTAAGGATCTTCTTAATTGATTAAACAACCAAAGAGAAGCAGGTAGCGAGCAGGATTTAATAAATCTCCTCTTGCCTTTCTCTTCTTAATCATAATCGATCAGCCGATTGGAATATTTGGCAGACGAGATGCTTTGTACTATTCAGCTCCTGCATGATGATCCTTGCGGAGTTTCTTCAGATGACTTCGGATATGCGCCTCTACCTCTATCATCAGTTCGGCAAAGGTTCTCGGTTTTGCACCGACTTTGATCTCTACGGTGATTTCTTTTGGATCATGCTTTTGGTAAAGGCTTATCAGTCGTTGATTGGTTGCCTGTAATCTGTCAATGAGTTTGGGGATTGGGATGCTCCTGCTTGCGGCAACTGCATTCCTATTCAAATCGCTGAAGCGGCCTTCGGGCGGTTCAGTGA
>Ga0272441_10009619_pt1 | contig 14890 bp, 13 predicted proteins | sample SSMProp6N_FD_193582 | JGI IMG/M metagenome (GOLD analysis project Ga0272441, IMG submission 193582) | Marine sediment archaeal communities from Little Sippewissett salt marsh, Falmouth, MA, United States - SSM-Prop-6N | ecosystem: Environmental > Aquatic > Marine > Wetlands > Sediment ... | reverse complement strand
GGAAGCTGGCATCCGGTTCATGGTCGTCGAGCACTTGCCGAGCACGAGGATCGACGGTGCCGTCCTATGGCTCGATGGCAACTCGCCCGTGATTGCGCTCTCTTTGCGGTACGACCGGATTGACCATTTCTGGTTTACTCTCTCACATGAGTTGGGGCATATAGAACTGGGACATGTGAAGCCCGGTGGTAGTGGGCGGCTGGATGTCGACATGTTCGCGAATGCCCTCGCGTCATCTGAAAACAGCGCCGAGACAGATGCTGACCTATTTGCGGCAGACTTTCTCGTTGAGCAGGATGCCCTTGAGGACTTCATCATCCGCACACGCCCTCTCTACAGGAAGGATAAGGTCATGGGCTTCTCCATGCTGCAGGGGGTCCATCCGGGAATCGTGGTCGGCCAGCTTCAGCACCGTGAAGAAGTGCCGTGGTCTTCCTTCCGGCCAATGTTGGAGAAGATCAGGCACTTCGTTACACAGTCCGCACTGACTGATGGATGGGGGCAGGTACCTCCAGCCATGGGATAGGGAGGGTGTAGGATGGGGATGCGCACGCAGTACACACACCTACAGGCTATTGTGACGGCATACCGGGAAGCGGGACAGCCATGGCCAGCCTCCAAGCAGTCCATCGCTCTGTGGGCCATTCGGGAGGGACTATGGGAGCCTCCCCCAAGCGACGCCATCAACCGCCTTGCGGATCAGTTGGCGAGGGCGATGGCGGAGGAGTACCATACAGATCCACAGGGGCGACTGGTGCGGTCCAAGCACGCTGCGAGAGTACGCGGAGATGGGAGGCAGATGTCGTGGGTTTGGGACGACGTGCGTACAGCTGCTCGTGCACACATGGCGGTTGCCTTCCAGCAGCGTCGGTCCCAGATCGTTGGGGACTGCAAGCAACTGAAGACTGATGTCGACAGCTACAACGAGAACCACAATGCCGGAGATCCAATACAACTCATCCTCGACTTCACTGATGATGTGGCGGAAGCAGAGGCTACTGACGTGCTGACGAAGGTCTCCTATAGCGTCGTGCCTGGGCGGCTTTCCTCGCGATCTCGCACCGTCGCGTCGTCGTGACCGTGGCAGCCCTAACCTTCTCGCCCTTCAGGCCCCCAAGCCGACCGAGGGGCGACGGCAGTTGGGTTCCTCCCATCTCGCTGACGTGCGGGGTTTCCCAGCTAGCCTCGTGCATGATGCGGAAGGCGGTGTCGTCGGGGTCGGCAGGTCTCCATTTCTCCTTGCTTGAGCGCCCAGGCATAGCCCCACAAGAGACACTCCGAAGCGGTGGTGAGCCGCCTCCTTCCCCTTTCGGGCACGCAGACTGCTCCACGACCCATGGGCCAGTCACCTGCCGGGGCAGGACCAATCGCCGGCCACGAGACCCCCGAGAACAGGTCAAGCCCCCACTTGTGGCTTGGGGGCTCGTGAGAAGGGCTTCGCGAACTTTGGGGCTGCCGCTATGAGTCACTGAGCATGCGTTCGAGCTCAGTGCTCTCCACCAGCCGCAGCTCTCGTGCGAACTGCGAGACCTCCCCTTCGGTGATGGTGCCCAGTTTGGCCAGTCTGTGAGAATCCGGCGCGCATGGCTCGCCCAGAGGGACATCGAGTACCGCCGGGTCCCAGCTCTTGAATTCCAGGAGCTCCTGGCCGGTTCTCCCGCAGTTCGAGCACTGGTATTTGATGTACACGAACTGGGGCACCCAGTGACTCATCACGAACCCGTGCTGCAAGACGTGGTGGATCGTGATACGGCAGCCGCACTCACACCAAACGCCTTCTGGACGCGGCATGGCACCCAACCTCCTGACCGGCACATTATAGCAAATGCAGCCTGCCATTCAAAGGAGGCGGGTTGCGGTGTGCCCGAGGCCGCTCTTGGCGGCCGGTCCCTATGCATCGGCGCCGGGGATGATCCAGATGGGGCTGGACCAGGCCATCCGTCCATCCTGCTCAGTGACACGAAGGTAGTAGAAGACGGCGTCGTCGGCTTTTGGGATGTCCGACAGAGTCTGCAGCTCCTGCCATTCGGCCTGGATGAACTCCCTGGACAGGTCCACCAGGCCCATTCGCTGCAGGTCCTGTATGTGCCCGTCGCTGCGGACCAACTCTACCGCGCAGACCGGTCCGTCGCCGATGACCCACGCCCGGAAGGTGCGCCTGTCATGAAGGGCCTGGGCCTGCTCGCCCTGGATGATGCTGCCCATCATGTGGTCGGCCAGCTCGAACCGCAAGAGGGTTCTCTGCCCCTGAGTGGCGTAGCAGCGGCGGCTGTAAAGGGCCCCCCAGACGCCTTCACGGGTGAGCTCATCGGCCACCACGGCGGTGAGACCGCCCACGATGACCTCCCCGGGTATCAGGCCCGCCACCGAGGCCCTGGGCTCACCCGGCTGGGCGCGGTGGTTGTCGGTGCCGCCGACGAAGCCCACCTTCATCCCGCGCTGCAGAGCCGACCATACCGAGGAGCCCGTGCCGCCGAAGTAGACATTGCCGCCCACCTGTTCGCGCTCCATCGAGCCGCGGTTCTGGCAAACCTCTATTAGCCTCTCGAACTGGGGGTCGTGAGTCGAGAAATCGTGCTCGGTCCAGAAGGTCTGTCTGCTGGACTCCGAGTAGACCGAGGTGTGGTGGGGGATGACCAGCGCTGTGGTATCCCTGACGGAGGCGAATAGCGCCTGTACACTGGATACCTGGGGCGCCTCGGCGGCCGTGGTGGGGAAGTAGACATTCTTGTGCCCGATGGTGAACCCGGCCTCAATGCCCGGTATGGTCACGAACTCGCCGGGCGTGTAGAACTCGTCGTCGAGGGCCACATCCTCCGCCCATCGATCTGCTTTGTTGGTGACGGCGCAGAAGTCCAGTCCCGCCACTTCCGCGGCCCACTGATAGGCGTAGCGGGTGTCCTTGAGGGCGGACGCAATCACGCCCTCTCCGGTCATGACGTGCAAATCGCCGAAGAACACGGCATGGTCCTCGTTCAGCCCCGGGCACACCGGATTGCTTGTGCCGCAGATGCCTGCCACCGGGTCGACGGCGAAGGGTCGTGCCACAGCGCCCTTTGGACATCGGAGCGGCGCCAGCGCTCGGCCCCGCAGGGCCTCCACGTGTCCCATTTTCCCGCCGGTGACGACCAGCGGCTGGCCGGTGTACTCGTCACACAGGTTGTCGTACCGGTCGCGGGCGACGACGAGGAGCAAGGTCTGTTCCTCTCCCGGCAGCGGCTGGGCGCCGGTGAGGGCCAGGCCGGCCACCTTGGCCGGGCGCACCTGCATCAGGACCGGCGCCAGGGCCTGCCACGGATCTTTGATCGCCTGCTCGCGCTGCAGGGACTTGTTGCCCTCGGCATCCATCCACACGTCCCACTGGGCATCGTCCTGAGCATGCTCCTGTGCTCGGGCCGGCACAAAGTAGCCCCTCGAGTAACCTCCCCCCTCGCCGATGGTTACCGCTACCGTGTCCCCTTGCACGAGTTCCGTCCCGTACAGGTCGACCTGAATAATCGGGGCGTGACGCCAGTGGTAGCTGATGGGATGGCAGTCGAACAGGCGGACCTCGCAGGCGGCGCCGGGACGGCTGGCCTCGGCGGTGACCTTGCCGACCTGCCAGCGGACCATTCCCCGCTGCGGCGGCCGGATGCGCAAGGCCCCACCAACCTTGATGCCCTCCGGACCCACGATGATGGTCACCGTCCAGGTGCCAAGCTGCCCGGCCATCGCTTCTGCGGGGCTGATTCTGACTGCCGTCTGGGCGCCTTCGGGCATGATCGTCCCTCCGGTCGGCTGTCCGACTTGCACTGAGGTCAAATGGCAAGCAAGTCGCCTGGGCAACTCTATCTGGCGGGCCCGCCGGGCGCCGCCAATGGCTTGGGCAACGCACTGGCCCGCGCTCTCGCCTGTCGTGCTCGAATCAGTCCTTGCCCGATGCACGCCGCCACGATGGCGATCGCCGCAAGGGCGTAGGGGGCGCGTAGGGAGATGAACTGGGCGGCTACTCCGGCCAGCAGCGGGCCCAGGAAGAGACCGCTGCCGAGGATCGCCTCGTGCAGGCCGCTGGTCTTCCCCTTACCCTCAGAGCGGCCGTGTAGGGAGTAGAACAGACTGCCGACGTAAGTCAGGCCCGCGGCGATGCCGGCGGCCCCAAAGCACAGAGCGAAGGACGCGACGCTCCCGAGGAAAACGGCTCCCACCAGCCCCGCCCCGGCCAGCAACTGCGCCACAACCATCGGCCACAGCTTGTACTGCCAGCGGTGCTCGTAGCGGGTATAGATGAACATCAGCAGTTGCCCGGCCCTGTAGGCGGCCAGGATCCATCCCATCTGGGCGGTCGTGAATGCAAGGGTATCGCCCAGTTTGGGGAACATGGACATGATGACCCCACAGGTGAACCAGTTGGCGAAGTTCCCCACCCGCGCCAGGGTCAGATAGTTCTTAGTGTCCTCGCCCGAAACGGGCTCCTCCTGCGGATCTGCTTGCGCCGCGGCCCTGCCACGCGGGGTCACAAGCACGATGACGATGATCACGGAGAGCATCGCGGCGGGGACGTAGAAGGCAAGCGCATGTCCCACGTTCCACAGGTAGCCGACGGCGATAGGTCCGAGCATCAGGCCGGCACACCACATGGTGTTGAACAGGCCCAGGTTCCGCGTCAGCTCGCGCCTGCCGCCTGTGCTCAGTTCAGCCAGCCAGGCCTGTATCGAGGGCCAGAACAATGACAGGGACAGTCCTGACAGCGGGATAACGCATAGCACGTACTTCCACGCGCCGATGCTGGGGAGGACCAGCCACGCCGCCGCTGCGCCCACGCAGGCGACAACGGCGCACCTGCGACGCCCGTAGCGGTCGGAGATGCTTCCTGAGATCAGGCAGCCAAGAGTGTAGGCGCCCGAGCTGAAGGCGGAGAACAGGCCCAGGCCGACCTCGGGGGCATCCAGGACCTGGACGCCAAGATACTGAACGGCAAGGCTCACCATGGCCACATATAGGTCCATGAGAAACGCGGCGCCGATCAGACGCCGCGGAGCAGACAGAAGGCGGCTTCTCAGGTGCACTGGCTCAGTATCTCCCTATCGGCGCTGTGCCTGCTGCCACAGCCCCGTATACGCCAGGTCCATGAGAGCTTCGAGGTTTTCCACGTCCGCGCGATTGTACTGCACCAATAGCTCCAAGGCCTGAGGGTTGCCCCTCTTGTATTCCCGCCACAGCCACACCGCCTGCTCTCCACTGATGTCCGCGATCCCACTATCACGGGCGATGCCAATCTGCCGCTCAATCGACTTAAGCCCTCCGCGGTAGCCCAGGCGCGCCAGGGCGAACCGCAGGTCCACGTGCAGCCCGTCGAACACATCCCCGAAGGTTCTGCGCAGGAATGGCAGATCGAAGGTAGCGCCATTGAAGGTGACCAGCAGCGAGTAATCATGGATATCCAGGGCGAACTGGTCCATGTTGTCCCCGGCGACGTAGGTGTGGGTCCGAACGCCGTCGTACAACCCGATGACGGTGACGATGTTCCACTCGCCCAGGCCGTCCGTCTCGATATCCAGGTAGCCGACGCGCCGGCGGAACTCGGGGAAGGCACGCCACTGGTCGCGTGCCCGCAGAAGTTGTGCGAAGTAGCGCTGATCTCCCGCCGTCAGACTCGCCGCCGAGCTCTGGGTGGTGTCACGAATGAGCTGCCAGCGGCTCGGGGAGAAACCCGGCGGACACCGCTGCGCAGCCAGCACATCATCCCAGGACGCCATACCGGCGGCCCACAGACGCTGTTCGGTGACGTAGCCGATGGTCGGGATGTGCACAAAGGTACTCCGGAGCATCCCAACGTCATCCTCCGGCGATATGCTTGCCGGGCCGCGAAAGGCTACCGCAGTGTCTCGGTGAGTGATCTGCAGATCAGGTCCGTGTCGGCCGCGCTGATCTCCTGGTGTGTGACAAAGCGGATGGTAGAAGCGTCTCGGGCGCCGGCGGTGATGCCGTACTGCGCCAGGCGGTCACACAGGCCCGGCGCCGTCATATCATCGCGGCACACCTGGAAGAAGATGATATTGGTCTGGACGCTGTCCAGATCGATGCCAATGCCGGGTAGGGCGGCGAGGGTCTCGGCGATTCGGCGTGCATTGGCGTGGTCCTCATGCAGCCGCGGCACGCCGTGTTCCAGCGCAAACAGGCCTCCGGCGGCAATGATGCCGGCTTGTCGCATGGCCCCGCCGACGACCTTCCGCGCCCGGCGGGCCCCGGCAATGAACTCCTTCGAGCCGACGACCATACTCCCGATGGGAGCTCCCAGGCCCTTCGAGAAGCAGAACTGCACAGAGTCGGCGTTCTCGACAAGGCTCTTCGCATTGATACCCAGGGCCGTTGCCGCGTTGAATATCCTCGCGCCATCGATGTGCAGTGGCGCGCCGTGTTGATGGGCGACCTCGGCGACGGCGTCGATCTGCTCTTTGGCAATGACGGTACCGCCGCAGTTGTTGTGGGTGTTCTCCAACTCGACAACGCCCAGCGGGGCCCTGTGAAGGTCTTCCTCGGGCACCGCGGCCTGCACATCACACGGGTCCAGGGCACCGTAGTCGCCGGGCAAGGTCTTGACCAAGAGTCCGCAGATCCGCGCCACGCCCCCCTGTTCGTAAACGATTATGTGCGCGCTTTCGTGGCAGATCAGCATCTGGCCGGGGGTCGTGTGCGCCATCATCGAGACGAGGTTGCCCTGGGTGCCGGAGGTGACCAGCAGGCCCGCCTGCTTGCCCAGCAGATCGGCGCACTTGTCCTCCAACAGATTGACCGTGGGGTCCTCGCCGGACACGTCGTCTCCCACCTGGGCCGCCATCATGAACTCGCGCATCTGTTGGCCCGGGAGGGTCTTGGTGTCGCTTCTTAGGTCTATCATCTCGTGGACATCCCCCAGTTATGAGAAGGGCCGCGGAACACGATCCGCGGCCTCCTTACAGGACATGGGTAAGACCAGCGCCCCGATGGGGCGCCCTAGATCTTACGCGGCTTGCGCGGTACCATTCTGACGATCCTGGGCACCACCGCGGCTATCTTTACCAGCAGAAACAGCAGGACGTACGCCCACAAGGCCACGTACCCCCAGCGGAAGGTGCGCGATTCGGCCTTGAATGTCTTCGGGCAGTCCTTAGCCAGGACGGTCCACGTCACCTTATTACCGTCGACCTCGCCCACAGGACTGTGCGACGTGACGCTGCCCGGCATCCGGACGATGTAGGTCATTTGTGCCATGGCCTGGCCTTGGACCTCGATGTCCGTTGCGTCCCCGCGGTCGATAGTGACCGTCTCCTGCCATGTGTGCTTGGTGTACATGGACAGGGGCTCGTGGACAACGCCGAGGGTTTTGGCCTCCGCCTCCCCCACTGTGTCCAGATTGGCGGGATTGACCCAGCGCCACTGATTGGCCTGCTGGCCGCCGGCTTCCTCGCGAGTGCCCCCCTGCTCGCACGCGGGCTGGGCCTTCGTCAGGTACCTGGCTACGTCGGGCGCTCGGCCCACAGCAGACCTTGCGTAAACCAGCCGTTCGCCCGAGCCGTCCGGGTTGACGCGGGTCACGATGCCCGCTTCCTGTGAAGAGGACAGAAGCAGGAAGGGGATGGCGGCTACCGTCAGAAGCGACGTCGCACTGGAATGTGTGGTTGGCCTCATCGCGCCTCCCCTAGCCTTCCTCGGTCGGTTCGGTGGGTGCGGGATGCCGGCGCCGGAACACGAGCCAACCCACTGCGAAGCCAAGCGCGAAGAACACGATGAGCGCAACGCACTTTGGGACGTCTGCGTGAAGGCCCAGCAGGTTCAGACGCACGGCAGGCCAGTTCTCACGCGCCAACTCAAGCATCAGGAGAACGAGTATGCCGATCACGAGGGCGCGGAAGTTCCAGTCGGGCACTCTGATACGGCCGGCCGAGCCGGAGACAGAGTTGCGCAGCCTATCCAGCAACCCGGGTTTCTTGGGCGCGGACGCCTCTTCCGCGGCGCCCTCGTCAGCAGGTTCTTTGGCCGGCGGCGCCTTGGATTCGGGCTTGTCGGCCGTCGGGGCAGGTTTCCCATCCGACGCCGGCTTGCTTTTCGCCCTGCCGAAAAGCCCTTTCTTCTTGGGTGGCTGGGGCTCGGAGTCGAGATCCAGGTCGAGGTCGAGGTCGTCGTCTACCACGAAATCTGGGCCCCCTGTAAACTCGGTCGAAAGCCGTGCTTCCGCCTGAGTTTCGCCGTTATGTGCGGCTGTGGGTGGTGTGGGGCATCCCGCTCCGGTTACGGGCCGCGGGGCATGCAGTTGGACCCTCTATGGAGCCCAAACCATGGCGATTATAGGTGACCATCTTGTGGCAAGTCAAGCAACCCCCAACTCTCCCTGCGGGACACATCGGTACAATGTCTCTGCGCCCGGTGTTGGGGTGCGCAATGCGTTGGCAACAGCGGCTCATACAAGGCCCTGCGAAGTCCCCCTGCAAGCTCTCCGCCGTGCCCGACCTGTCATCGACGCCCTGCGTGAAGCAAGCAGGTATCACGGCCGCGCCGGCGGAATGGGCTCGGTGCACGCAATGGGGACACGGGCGCCGGCCAACTCGCGGACCCCAGCAGCCACCGTTTGCCATTAGGGCAGTCACTCAGGAGACAGACACCATGCAGCCCGCAAGCAACGTCGGCTCAACACCCTTTTATGATGTGATCGCCCAGCACAACGTGATGGTACCCCTGCGAGACGGTGTGCGTCTGGCGACGGACATCTACTTCCCGGCCCGGAATGGGCAGGTAGCGCCGGGGCAGTTCCCTGCCGTGTTGGAGCGCACGCCATACGACAAGTCCAACTCTCCGGGCACCGGCAAGTACTATGCGGCCCGCGGCTATGTCGCCGCCGTGCAAGATGTGCGGGGCAGGTATGAATCCGAGGGGGAGTTCTACGCCTTCGCTCACGAGGGCCCCGACGGCTTCGACAGCATCGAATGGCTGGCCGGGCAGCGATGGTGCAACGGGAAGGTGGGCACCTTCGGCGCCTCGTACTGCGCGGCGGACCAGAGCGCCGCGGCCTGCCTGTGTCCGCCCCACCTGTCCTCGATGATCGTGACCTTCGGCCCGTCGAGCTACTACCACAGTTCTCTGCGCCACAACGGCGCCCTGGAGTTGCGCTTCGTGGCCTACGCCTTCACAATGGCCGCCACCAGCAAGGAGGCCCGGGCGGATCCCAACATCCGGGCGGCTCTAGACGAGGCCTGTGCGAACATATGGCATTGGCTGAAAGCCCTGCCGATCCGCGCGGGCGCCACGCCCCTGCGGCTGACGCCCTCCTATGAACAGTGGTGCCTGGACATCCTTACGCGGGCCGAGTACGACGACTACTGGCGGCTGCCCGGTTGGGGCCCCAAGCCGCACCACGATCGGTACCCGGACGTGCCCACGCTGTACATCGGCGGCTGGTACGACACTTACACCCGCGGCACGGTGGAGAACTTCGTCGAGCTGAGCCGGCGGACGGAGGCCCCGGTGCACCTTCTCATGGGGCCGTGGACCCACGGGGGCGTGGGGACGACACAGTCCGGTGACGTGTCGACACTGCCCGACGGCGGGTTGGCAGACCATGAATCGGCCCGCGTGCAATGGCTGGACTATACCTTGAAGGGGATGCCCACAGTCTTTAGCCAGGCCAGGCCGGTGAGGTACTTCATGATGGGGGGCGGGGCAGGGCTGACAGACAAGGACAGGAACATCTACCACGGCGGCGAGTGGCGTCACGCCGACCACTGGCCGCCCGCGGGAGTCCGGCCGACGGCGTACTACTTCCACGCCGACGGGTCCCTGCGCCCGCAGGCCCCGGCCCACGAGACCGAGCCCACGCGGTACGTCTTCAACCCCGAAGACCCGGTGCCCACCATCGGGGGACACAACTCCGCTTTCGCCGTGCCTGCCGGGGGCTTCGACCAGCGCAATGATGCCCGTTTCCCCACAAGCCAAGGGAGCATGCCCCTGTCGGCGCGGCAGGATGTCATCTGCTTTGTAACCGAGCCATTGCCACAGGATGTGGTTATCGCCGGGCCGATTCGCGTGAAGCTGTGGGTCTCGACTGATGGCGCCGATACCGATTTCACGGCAAAGCTAATGGACGTATACCCGCCGGGGCCCTATTATCCCAACGGCTGTGCGCTGAACCTCACCGACAGCATCCAACGCCTACGGTTTCGAGAGTCCTACGACCAGGAGAAACTCGCCGTCCCGGGAGAGACATACGAGCTTTCGTTCGAGCTATACCCCAACGCCAATCGGTTCAAGAAGGGCCACCAGATCCGCGTGGACGTGTCCAGCAGTAACTTCCCGCGGTTTGACGTCAACCCCAACACCGGCGGCCCCGTGGGGCGAGAGCGCCGGACGCGGAAGGCCGAGAACTGCCTGTACCACGACATGAGCCGACCCTCGCACATCGTGCTCCCGGTGCTGGAGGAGTAGCAGCCGCCGGGGTTGGTTCAACTGCCTCGACACACCAAAACAGAGCGGCCTCGAGCCGCTCTGTTTGCCTGAATCAGGTCGGTTGACGGGCCCGGAGGTTACTCCGTGGGCGTCGCCGGGTCCCAGAACATGGGTTGGTCAAGCTGTTCCTCTCGGCCCCACTTCGTGTGCCCGTCGGCGTAGCCAAGGACCACGCCGTCGTTGTGTCGCTGGGGGAATTTGTTGGCTATGAACGAGTTGTTATAGGGCGGCACGTACATCATGTCGGTCAGTGTCGGCTTGTTGGCCCACCAGCGCCCACTCTGGGCTATCTTCCCGTCGGGGTTGAGACACTCCGGCGGCACATCGGCGATGAGGATCTTGCTGGCCGGGTCCCAGAAGCTGCCGATGGATCGTCCACTGGCCCAGTAATTCAGCCCGTAACCCGGTCCGGCGTCCTTGCGGTCAGGGCAGAAGGCTATCTGCCGATTCCTGGTGTACGGGAAGATGCTGTTATACCACTGATCGCCTAGAGTTGTGGGGTTGCCGTCGGCGTCACCATATACGGTGGATTCATCGTAGTCCTGCGAGTACATGCTGATCGCCAGCAGCAACTGGCGCACATTGGATATGCATGCGGCCTGGCGCCCTTTCGCTCGGGCCCGGGAAAAGACCGGGAACAGGATAGAGGCCAGGATCGAGATGATCGCGATGACCACCAGCAACTCAATGAGCGTAAATCCCGACCGGTCGCGCTGACTCATCAACGTGCCGCCTTTCGTCGCCGGGCAGAGCCGAGACGGGTCGTGCCGCTTGCGATTGTACTTCTAGGGAAAGAAACGTGTCGAGTATAGCAGATGTTCATTGGCGTCGCACTTCTAAGCTTGCCTCGGTGGCCCCCATCTTGCCACAGTGACGGCCTTTTGGCGCCCTGGGCCAGGTCCGCACGCAACAGAGGGCCGCCGGCTCCACATGTTGGGGGTGGCGGCCCTCCGCGAATTGTGACCCGCCTCATCAGGCCGGTGGCGTCGCCGCATCCCCCGCGTCGGCTTCATCGGACCCCAAGTCCATGCCCTCCTTGAAGGCGACCCCCGCCGCCGCGATGCCCGACAGGACGCTGCTGGATTCCAGCGGCAGGAAGATCTTCGTCGCCTTGCCGTCGGCGATGTGTCCCAGAGTCTCGAGGTACTTGACGGCAAGCAGGTCTTGGGTGGGGCGGCCCGTGTGAATCGCCGCGAACACGGTCTCGATGGCCTGGGCTTCGCCCTTGGCGACTGTCAGCTCGCGGTACTTATCGGCCTCGGCGACCTTCTGGATGGCCGCGGCCTCACCCTCGGCTCGGAGGATTCGCGCCTGCTTTTCGCCCTCCGCCTGCAGAATCTGCGACTGGCGAACGCCCTCCGCCTCGAGAATGGTGGCACGCTTGTCCCGTTCGGCCTTCATCTGGCGGCTCATCGCCTCGGTGATGTCTCGCGGTGGCTCAATCGTCTGTATCTCAACACGCGTCACCCGCACGCCCCACTTATCGGTGGCGTCGTCGAGAATATCCCGCAGCTTGGTGTTGATCGTCTCGCGGGAGGTGAGCGCCTCATCCAGTTCGAGATCACCAATGATGTTACGCAGGTTGGTCTGGGCCAGCTTCGTGGCCGCCCGGATGAAGTCGGTGACGTTGTAGACGTTGCGGAACGGATCGGTGACCTCGTAGTACACCACCGCGTCCACGGTTACCGAGGCGTTGTCCTCGGTGATGACGTCCTGGGGCGACACGTCCAGGACCGTCTCGCGCATATCCACATAGCGTATGGTCTGGATGAACGGGAAGACGAACACCAGGCCGGGATCGACGGTCTTGGAGTATCGACCGAAGGTAGCCATCACACCGCGCTGGTGCTGCTGGACCACGTAGACCGACTTACTGACGAACACGATGGCCAGCACGGCCAGGACAACGACCAGAACCATGTCATCGAGCATGATCACGTCACGGCTCCTTTCCGCTATTCACACGATAGTCCCAGGACGTCCGAGACTGCGGGGCATTGCTTCTTGCTGCGGCCGACGGAATCGCGGGCTCGTCACATGCCAACAGCGGAACTGGGGGGATCAAGGCCCCCGAACTGGGAGGTGCGCATTGGGCTTGCCACTACCCTTCAAGCGGCGTGACCACGAGTGTCGTGCCCTGCACGGCGTTGACCACGACTCTGCCGCCCTCCTCGACCGGTTGGTCGCATCTGGCGCGCCATTCATCGGAGCCGACGCGCACACGACCGGTGTTATTGGCCGGGTCGATGGATACCAGCACGATGGCCTCCCGGTCGATCAGGTCATCCACGTTCGACCGCTGACCGCCCGCCGCCTGCATTGAGCGAGCCCAGGGCCGAGTTGCCGCGATCAGCAGGACGGACGCAGCCGAGAAGACCACCCAGGGGACCCACCAGACCGCGGGCATCACCAACGCCGCGCCCCCCGCCAGGAAGGCGCCACAGGCAAGCCACATCAAAAACATGGTGCCGCTGGTCAGCTCGACGATGAGCAAGACAAGACCGATTGCCATCCAGACCCACCAGGCAAGCATCAGTACGCAGACCTCCTTGAACACCGGTCATACAACGGATTGTCGTGGACAATATTCATTATACTCAATATATCCCATACCATGGATACCCGATTCGCAATTGGCTCTAACCCGAATCGGCTTCACAAAGCCTCTCAATGGCCGACCGTTCAGTCGGCGGCTTGGTATGACACCCGGGTCACCAGCATCCAGAAGGCGATTGTCAGCACCAACAGCACTCGGGAGGTGACCACGATCCTCTCCGCACACAAGCCGGCAGCGGTCACTGCTTGTGCAAGGCACCAGGCGGCGCCGATAGCCGCCAGTGTCCACACGAGGGCTCGCGGGACCTTCTCCAGTTGGGCCGATACACTCGCCAGCCACCACCAGAACGCGCTGAACCCCGCCCAGTAGCTCCCGACACCCACCCACAGCGCGACCGGGCCCTTAACGTACGCCCACAGGCACAGCGCCGTCACGACCAAGGCAAAGCAAACGGTCAGTCGGGCGACGTCAGCCCATGTGGGTTGGGGTTCGAGTCTGATACTCATGGCTTCCCCTCGGTGCCCTTCTGGTGTGAACGGTAGCACCCGCAGTAAACAAACACCGCCGAGCGGTGTGGGTTTCACGATTCGGCGCCGGCGCGGCTTCGTACGCGCTGAAGGACGGCGGGCCGACGGCGGCGAAAGCTCCCCCCGCAAGGTCAGGTTCGTCGCCTGCGCCAGGGGCGAGCCGCACACTGCGGGCGGAGGCCTCCCATCATGCGTATTCTATGTCTGGTGCCCCTCATCCTTGTATGGCGAGCCGCCGATGCCGCTGAGGTGAACCACCCCGTGTACGACCCCAATGCCACCGAGGCCTCAGTGCCGTCGCTACAGGCCGGCGTGAAAGTTCTCATGGACATGACCGACGACGAGGTGCGGAAGCTCGTGCCCAAAGTCAACGGCTTCCGCTTCTGCGGGTGCCCCAACTGCACCATGGGCACCCAGGAGGGCCAGATCTCCTGGAAGGGAATCAGCGACCCGTTCAAGGCGGTGTGCAAGCACTGCGGGTGCGAGTACCCGAACCCCAAGTACCCCGAAGACCAGACGAAGACGGGGACCAATTTCAAGGGTGAGACGGTCACCTATCGGTTCCACAAGGCTGAGGATGGTACGGAGTACTTCTTCAGTGGTCGAGCGGCTTACGACCGCAAGGGCTGGCTGGCAGGCCGCGCCTACATCATGGCCAGGGCCTACGCGGTGACCAAGGACGAAGCCTATGCCCACAAGGCCCTGGTGCTCATCGACGCCCTTGCCGAGGCCTACAGCCACTGGTGTGTCCACTTCGACTGGCCCTTCCGGACGAAGGGGCCGGTGAAGCCCGAGCCGCCCTTCCCCACAGCCGGCGGGCTATGGAACAGGTGGTTCTACGCCGACGTGCCCACAGACCTGATCCAGGCCTACGACCTCGTCCACGACTCGCCCCAGGTGCAGGCGCTCTCCGAGGAGCTTGGGATGGATGTGCGCAAGCGCATCGAGGATGACCTGATCCGGCGCAGCGTGTGGTTCGTCCGGACGTACAAAGAGAACTACAGCAACATGTCCCCGGGGATCTACCAGGGCCTGATCGTCGCGGGCCGTGTGCTGGGAGAGCCCGAGTACGTGCATGACGGCGTCAGCCGCTTCAAAGCCCTTCTCGCCAACCGCTTCTTCTACGACGGCTTCTGGCGCGAGGGCTCCATCTCGTACCATGACCAGACGATCTTCTGGCTCGCCCGCGTGGCAGAGTACGCCAAGGGCTACACCGATCCGGAGGGCTTCGTCTCCCAGATCGACAACACGCGCTACGACGATCTTGACCTGATGGCCCAGTCTCCTCTGGCCAACATCGCGCTGAACATGAACCGGCGGTTCGTGTATCCCAACGGACACATCATCCCGT
>Ga0272441_10009618_pt1 | contig 14891 bp, 19 predicted proteins | sample SSMProp6N_FD_193582 | JGI IMG/M metagenome (GOLD analysis project Ga0272441, IMG submission 193582) | Marine sediment archaeal communities from Little Sippewissett salt marsh, Falmouth, MA, United States - SSM-Prop-6N | ecosystem: Environmental > Aquatic > Marine > Wetlands > Sediment ... | reverse complement strand
TTCAACCACAAGGCTTGACCCTGTGGTCTTTGAGGCGATGCTTCCGTTTCTTCAGAACAGCTACGGCAATCCATCATCCTTGCATTCTTTTGGCAGGGCCGCGCGTAAGGCCCTAGAATCCGCGCGTCAGGAAATAGCGCATTGTATCGGGGCGACACCGGAGGAGGTCTTCTTCACATCATGCGGTACAGAAGGCAACAACTGGGCAGTAAAGGGCAGTGCGCACGCGCTTCGGAGTGAAGGTACGCATCTGATCGCATCTGCAATTGAACATCATGCTGTCCTCGAATGTTGTGCCGCATTGGACCGGGAAGGTTTCACGACGGCTCTGCTTCCTGTCGATTGTCACGGACTGGTGTCCGTTGAGGATCTGCATACAGCCATTACGCCCAGAACGACCTTCGTTTCCATCATGCTGGCGAACAATGAGATAGGCACAATTCTGGACATCCGCGATCTCGTTGCCGCGGCGCATCAGCACGGACTTGTCTTCCACAGCGACGCTGTCCAGGCTCTAGGGCACATCCCGGTTCATGTCGATGACCTGGGAGTAGATCTGCTTTCTGCATCCTCCCACAAATTCAATGGGCCTAAAGGTATAGGGTTCCTGTACCGCCGGAATGGCATTCGTCTGACCGCGTACTTGGATGGTGGTCGTCAGGAGGCAGGCGAACGTGCAGGGACAGAGAATGTGGCAGGGATCGTGGGTATGGCTTGTGCCTTGAAGACACATCTTGCATCTCTGTCCGACAACATGCGTCGCCTGCAGCTCATGGAAGAAGCAATAAAGGCTCGAGTCTCTGCTGCGTTCCCTGATGTGAGATTCAATGGCCATCCTAAGCAGCATCTGCCCGGTTTGGTCAGTCTTTCCTTTCCAGACATATCGGGTGAGAGCCTGCTACACCTGCTGGACCTGGAAGGCATCTTCGTGTCAACGGGGGCAGCCTGCACCTCAAAAGACCTCGTTGTCTCCCATGTCCTTCAGGCGATTGAGCTTCCAGCCGCCTATTCTGCCGGAACGCTCCGTATCTCACTCTCCAAAGACAACACTGAGGCCGAAGCTGTCGCTATCGCCGCAGCCGTCGTGAGCGCCACAAGGAAACTGAGGAGATAGCCCTATGGTCAAGGTTCAGGGCATTCCGCGACTCTGCCCGCTGTCGCCAACCTGAAGTCCCGGGTCGTTTCGCGCACACCGGATGAGACAAGATCTACTATCGAATGACCACTAGAAGCAACGTGCACCGTCACAAGACGGCGATATCCCGGTCGGACTTCTCACGCCCGATTCGCCTCGCAATCCGCGCAGGCATCGTTTCCCCCGACAGCACGCTTCTCGACTATGGGTGCGGGCGAGGCGATGATGTTAGGGGCATAACTGCAATGGGTGTCAATTGCACTGGCTGGGATCCAGTGCATTGTCCTGCTCCTCCGACAACACCTGCGGACGTCGTCAACCTGGGCTACGTCGTCAATGTGGTTGAGGATCCCGCCGAACGTCGCCAGGTTCTGTCGAATGCATGGGACCTCACGAAGAAAGCACTGCTCATTTCTGCCCGCCTCACCCATGAAGCCAGGGGGATGAAGATCTCTCCCTACGGCGATGGGTACATGACCAGGCGACGAACATTCCAGAAGTTCTACACACAACAAGAACTTCGGGAATGGGTGGACTCCACCCTGGATGTCGCGTGCGTTCCTGCCGCCCCAGGAGTCGTGATTGCCTTCCGCGACCAGCAATCGCGCCAGCTCTTCCTCTCCTCCACATATCGTCGCGCGCTGCGTATTCCGTCTGTCCGGCAAAGCGACGTCCTCTACGAAGAACACAAGGACCTTCTGGATCAGTTGGCGGCTTTCGTGGTTGACCGAGGCCGCATCCCAGCTGAAGGAGAGCTTCCCTGTGCTGGGGCAATCACGCAGCAAGTTGGCAGCATTAGACGGGCATTTGGCATCGTTCGCCGGCTCTTTGGCGACACAGAGTGGGAGACGATCTCAAATAGCCGTGCTGAGGATCTTCTCGTATACCTGGCACTCGACCGGTTCGGCGGCCGGCCGAAGTTCTCGGATCAACCACAGGCAATACAACTCGATGTGAAAGCCTTCTTCGGCGCCTACACACGTGCGTGTACCCAAGCGGATGAGCTTCTGTTCTCTGCTGGAAATATGGCCACTGTTGATGAGGCCTGTCGCAAGGCTCCAACCGGCAAACTTACGCATGACGCCCTTTATCTTCATCATGACGCCCTATCCGATATGCATGCGGTCATCCGTGTTTACGAGGGATGCGCCAGGAACTACGTCGGTTTGGTCGAGGGGGCAAACATTGTGAAGCTGCACCGCGCAAAACCGAAAGTCTCGTATCTTTCCTATCCTGATTTCGACAAAGATCCACACCCAGCACTCAGCGGGGCATTGGTTGTTGATCTCCTGAACCTTAACGTCAAGTACTGGGACTGGACCGATTCATATAACCCTCCGATCCTCCATCGAAAGGAGACCTTCGTCCCGCCAGATTATCCACACCAGCAGAAATTCGCTCGGTTGACGAAACAAGAAGAGCGGGCAGGTCTCTATGAGAAGACCGCCTCGATCGGTCGAGCCCGAGAATGGGAAATACTCCTGAAGGAGAAGGGTCTCCGCCTCACGGGTCATCGGCTGCTGCAACAGAGAGAGACTTGACTCCAGAATTGCCGTGCCACCCAATCTTCGCCCTCGTGGTCATTCCCTCTCTCCAAACATCTTCACCAGCCGCCTCTTCACTTTGCCAAACGCTCTGCCGTCCGTGCAGTCATCGGCCAGCTCATAGACGCAACGCATCACATCGGAAACCATGTGGATCGTCTCCTCGAGTTCGCCTGTTACGAGCCCGCCGTATCCGGGCGCGCCGCCCCGGCCGTGCCCGGACTGAAATGCCACGGTGTAGCAGCGGAGCCCCTCGCATCCGTGACCGGCTGACAGACTCGGCGGGCACGCCGCAAAGGCCGGGTGCGTCAACAGCCCGGCAATCCTGCGCAGGCTGAAATCCGTCGGCAGATACAGGTAGAAATCGGTGTTGATCATGTATTCGCACAACCCGCAGATCACCGTGATCCGGCAGAAACAAGGATCGTCGCCCGGCATCGCGGGATAGAGGCGGCTCTCCACCAGAAACAGGAAGGAGCGCTTGGTATTTATGTCCCACTTGTCTTCGATATCCGGTACGTCTCCGCTCTTGCTGCACGGATTCGCCAGGAAATCCGTGCCGACAAACGCCTTCACGATGCCCGGCCAGACCTGCCCGCGGATCATCCGGTCGATCTGATCCCGATGCGCCGGGTTTGTCAGATGCACGCTCTGTGTGTCAGCCGGAGCATCCGCGTCCTGCTCCCGCAGAATCCGCTCCAACTCGCGGTAGTGCCAGGATCTCGGATCGTTCGGGATGGCAATCATGGGTTCCATTCTCCTTGCGTTTGCCCGCTATTGTCCCGAAAACACGGCAGAACTCAAGCTTGCGGCAGGTGAACATGACGGCCAAGTACGAGGCAACCTGGAAATGCTCTCCACATTCCCTTCATCTAGAGCCGTCTGCGTGATAAGATGCCGTCTCGCTCCAGCGGAATCTTCGCAAAAGTAGTTCCTGTCCACGGAGCCACGCCATTGGAGGTGCCCATCATGACCGAACCAATATTCGACGAAAAGCTGACCAAGAGATTCTTCATGGGTTTGCCTGCTGGCGTCTACTTGGTCAGCGGCGTCGGCGGGTTCACCCCTTTTGAACGGGACTTCGAGGCGGAGGTCTCTTCGCAGGAGACCCGCCAAGCACAATGGCAACAGATCAAACAGGCCCGCGTTGATCGCTGTACATGCATGGTGTTCGAGTCGAAGCATGCCTATGACGAATGGAACAAGGGCTGGAAGCAGTGCACTGACCGGATCGGCTGGTACAGAGACGGTCCGTAGCCCTCGGTCCCTGCCCCTCGCCTATCCCGTGGTAAACGCGCTGAACACGGGCTGGCACATCCGAAAGACATTTATATGCTCCCTGCTTTCCGGATGAATGCCAAACGCATATCAGTCCCGCGCAGAACGAGAAATCAGCAGTGCCCTGACGCGCTACTGCATCCCCTTCATCTACGAAAAACCGACCGCCGTTATCGACGCAGGCAAGACGAAGATATGGTATCCGGATTTCACGCTCCCGTACGGTGTGTTGATCGAGTATTTCGGAATCAACGGGAGTCACGACTACCGGGAACGAACGAAACACAAGTTGAAGGTATATGAAGAAAACCAGTTCGAGGTGGTTGATCTATATCCGGCCGATCTCCGGGGTTCCTGGCATCAACGTTTCTTGAATCGCATCGATTCCACGCTCGAACACCAACTCGCCGACTACCGGCGGAGAATCGCCGCCGCCCAACGGCATCGACAACGTCCGCGGAAATCCCGATCCATGGCCTATTCGAAAATGTCGCGATTGTTCCATACCTGGCGCTGAGGGGATCTTGGCGGGTATCGGAGAATCAACGGAACAAGAGATTGCTTCCCGATTACGTTCACCCGCTTCAGAATCCTCGGCCGTCCAACGGCCGCATTTGGAAACACAAGTATCGCCACGATCCACGGGTTCACGCCCACCTTCTTGTTGATCTTCTCCCGCAGCCATTGGATGTTGCGAGTGATCTGGCCAATGAAATCCCCTTCTGGCGTTGTCCCGTTGATAAAAATCGCCTCTTCGCCCAAGGTAATCTTGCCCCTGTGCGACTTCGTTTCGATCAGGAACACCGCACCGGTCCGACTGACAACCAGGTGGTCGATGTTTCCGTATTTCGCACGCACATCATTGAACACAGCGAATTCGACTTGCGACAATTGACTCAGAATTCGGCGAACGCATCGCTCCGCCTCCGCCCCTTCTTTCCTTCTCTTTTCTTTCAAAGCGTGCGTTGCCATATTCCATCGGCTACGTAATCCGCTTTGATAAGTCTTTCGGTTGGAGGTGGAGCCCGGGTCCGAAGACCCGGGCCCCGATTCCCTAGGCCGTTGCCGTCCGCGCCTGGGGCCACCACGGTTTGTGCACCGTCCTGGCCAACGTGAGCCCGGTCACGGATTTCGCACCGGCGGCACGCAGCACCCTCGAGCATTCCTCAATGGTCGCGCCGGACGTCACGATATCGTCGACCACAACAACGTTCTGTCCTTGCACGCGCACACCGTCGGCAATCTCATAGTGCCCGCAGACATTGCGGCGGCGTGCTTTGGCGCCTCTGCAATGTCGTTGTCTCCGCTCTTTGCCTCCATGCGTTACCAGTAGACGCTTGAGCGACACACCCGGCCGCCATCGCAAATGCCGGAATATCGCTTCTGCGACCCGCCGGCTCGCACACTTCCCCATTTCCGGGAACAGGAACATGACTGCCGACCGTCTGGCGGGAACATACGTGATGACGTACTCCCGCGTATCGGCCAGCCAGCCGTCCACGAACAGCGCGATCGTCCGACCGAACTCTTCAATCTCACGATCTGCGCCACGTTTCGCGCGCACCACCGCCCGAGTCCACACCGAACTCCAGTGCTCATGGTGGTTCCGCGAATAGTACGGTCCAAACGAGTACGTTCTTCCATCATGCTCAACTGCTTGCGTTTCCATGGGTTCTCTCCCTTTCGTTGCGCAGCGACTTGTCCCACATAGCCACGTCGGGCGACGTGGGGAGACGCACCACACCCATTGGGCACAGTGCGCCCCTACTGCAGGTTGTTGACTGGGAACTTGATGCGGCTTACGCCGCGTTCGACGTTTCAGGCCGTGCCACGAAAGCGGATAACGCCTCCATAGCAGGTTCAGGCAGGTCTTCTCGGACAAGCGCTTTCCCGATGAGGTCTGTGACTAGCTCCGTCATCGGTTTCTTCCGCGCTCTGCCGAGGTGATACAACACAGGTATCAGTCTCTCGTCTATTTTTGGCGAATACATGGCATTCTCCTCTCGTAGCGCAGCGGAGACCGCGCCGTAGCCTTGTGCGTAGGCGGGCTTCATGACGCGAACGAACACAGCCCGCTCTCCCGCATGGACACGAAACTCCGTCCGTTGGGATCGCTGTTGCTCACGACGTTCCCGTTTACGCAGTGCCCGACGATGATGTGGTCCAGCACCTTGATATCCATGATCTTGCCGGCCTCAACGAGCTGACGCGTGATCCGGATATCCTCGGCGCTGGGCGTCGGGTCGCCCGACGGATGGTTGTGCACCAACACGAGCGCGCCGGCATTGTCCATGATCGCCAGTCGCAACACCTCCCGTGGATGTACGAGTGACGCATCGGCCAGGCCGAGCGTCACAAGGTGCCGGTTGACCAGGAAGTTCTTGGTGTTCAGACACAGGATCTGGAAACTCTCTTGAGCCAGACTCCTCATGTCCGCACACACCCGGCACACATCCTCCGGCGTTCTGATCTTCTCCTTCGTGGCTTCCTTCACCAGCGGAAGCTGAATCAATGCAGCCTGATAATTCATTCTTCGTTTCCTCCAAAAGAAGAAGGGAGAGTCCTTTCGGGCTCTCCCTTTGCGTCTTCCTGCCGGCGGAGCCGGCCTATTGCTTCGGTTTCGTCACCAAGTTGAACGTGCGTTTGTCCACGATCACAATCGTGTCAAACCGCGGTTCTCCGTTCTTCTCGTATTTCGAGGTCGATACCCGGCCTTCGAATTCCACGTGTACGCCTTGTCCCTCACTGGACAGAAACGTCTCCATCATGTGCGAGGGATTGAACAGCACGCACGGCACGAACTCGATCAGCTCCTTCTTCGCTTTCGAGTTGTACCCGTACTTCGCCGCGATCGAGAACTTCAGCGCCTTGTGTTCGCGCCCGTTCACGATCGCGTTTCGAACCAGTCGCCCTGATCCTAGGAACTTGTTCATTGCCAACTCCTTTCATCAATGATCTCCAGATCGCCAACCTCCGGGCAAAATGTCTGTTCCCGGCCTTTCGGAAAGTGTCGGAAAGACCTCCTTCCTGTGTACGAAGAGTCAGGCCTCGGGCTCTCCACTTCTGTGCCGTTCAATCAGAAGAAAGCACCCCGGATCCGGCACAGATCCCTGTCGGTGCACGCCGAACATCGGCCCGGCGATTTGCGCGAGGCAACGCATTGCCCGCAAGTCGGTTTGTGCACCTGTTACGAATCCGGAGTATTTAAGCTTTGCGTTTCCGACCTCCCGCCTGGCATCCCGGCCGTCACTTCAAAATGACAACATTTATAAAGTCTGTTGCCTTTAGGTAGGTATTCCGCCCTACGTATCACTACGAGTACTCACCTGATGGGTAGAGGTATCGATAGAGGAACGGGAGGAAGCGCTCATACTCACAAAATGGCAAACAGACCCGAGAAGATTTTCATGGTAGGCGCCGCCAGAGCGACCATCTTCAGAAACGAAGTGACGAAGGACGGGAAGACCTACGAGATGCCGAAGGTGGTCCTGGAGATCAGGTACAAAACCAGGGATGGTCGATGGGCAGGGACCTCAGCGATGAGTCTGCACGAGATCCAGAAGGCCATTTTGGCGCTGCAGCAAGCATATGAGTACCTCACAACATCGGCCAGTTGGGCGAATCTGGCATCGTGAGGCCCCTTGTCCTCCGTCCAGGGTCTGGTATCATGGTCTCCCTACACAAGGACGGTTCTCACTTCGCAACACGGGGTACCTATGGCAAATCGTATGAGCTTGCGACACGTGATTCCACAACTCGGCGTCCAAGATCTCTTCCTTTACCCACCAGCCGACCAGCTCTACCGTCGTCTCTATCGTACTGGCGAGATCCGCAGACTTAATAAGCTCCGACACTTGGGCGCATTCGCGCACGCCATGCATGGCGCCCGACATGCCCGATGGGACTACACGGCCGCAATGCTCCACTACGCCGCGGCCCTCAAGACAGAAGGAATGAGCGCTGATTTCCGAATCGGAAACACCGAGTTCTCTTCGGGCCACGCCGCTCTGCAGTGTATCGCGCTCATGTGGAATGCCGGCCATCTGCCCGGGACCTTCGCCGTCGAGAAAGGCGTGTATAGGTTCCTGCATTCTCGTAGCGCGTCCCGACCCGCCGCACCCATTCGCTGGCCCAAGAAACGACTCCTGCCCGTGAAGTCAATCCAAAACACAGCCAACCATCGTCTTCGCGAAGACGGCTATCTCACTGTCGCTCGCGTTTTGGCTGTCGTGAAACTTCTGGCAATCGCGTCGGGACCCGACGACTGGCTATTTGATTTCGTGCCATCTTTCGCTTGTCCGTTCTTGCTCGAATACGATTCTTCAGACTCACCACAGTGGTCCAAGCTCCGCCAGGCTTTCAAGCTCGTCCGTCATCTTGCGTATCTGACTCTTGATACGCACATCTCCGGTCTGCGGTGGGCACCACGCATTCCGGATCTTCTGGATGACCAATTGAAGAAGTCCCCCTCAGACCTTGCTCTTCTCTGCGATACCATCAGCGAAGTCCTCTCACCATTCGAGAGAATGACATACGACGCCGTGTACCATAGTCCGGAGGCTCGCAGGGAAGCAGCTCTGTTGGCTAGCCGGGTCAGCGCGCACCTCAAAGCTCAACCACATCCCGCACGGATCATAGAGGAATGGCTCAGCGCCGGCCTGCTCAGGGAGCTTAGGCTGGGACGCCGCCCCAAACCCGGGACGCACCAGATTGCCGCATCCCTAAGGTTGCGTAGCCACTTCTCGACTGCGCAGGAGTCCGTCGCCAAACTCGAAACCGCTCTTGACCGAAAGGGCTTCGCGTATCCCATTGTGCTGGAGTATCGAGCCTGGAACTCGGAGACCATGACCGAACCCGACGAACTCCTTGTTGACATAGTCGAAAGCCGCTCCCCGAGCCCCAGCGACGTGGGACGTCTGCTCGCCTGGTTCTTGGCGAAGTTCGACTCGTCCACTGCTGACCCAATCGACGAACTCGAATTGCTTCGAAAGGCGGAACTTGCTTCTACGTATCGTTCCCTGTTGCGCCGCGCTGTCGAGTTGGCATTCCCGCAGGTTACTGTTCGCCTGGACCCTTGGGATCTCAGCAGCATTCGCCTCCTCAAGGATATGCGAAATATCGCTGTGTGGGCGTCCGGCGCGAAACTTGATGATCCCGTGGTTGGTCGCCTGCTTCGAAAGAGGGATCGGCATCGCCCGGCCGTGCGCCCAAGCATCTATGTCGAATTGATGGGCCTCCGCGAGTTGCGCTTGCACCTTCGGCGCCGATGGCGCGCAAAGGAACTCCGTCAACGCTGGTTGGTCGTCACTGGTTCCGTACGCTTTCGGCGTGATGGCAGGGACCTCATCGAATACGACGGAGGCCTACTCAGGATTTCTTCCCGTAGTGGTTCCCTCACTTGGTACGGACTGGAGTCGAAAAGCCGTCACGGAGATCCGGCACACGTATTGCGACGGAAATTAGATGCTCTGAAAGTGAACGCCAAAGTGCACGCCCTTGGGACACGCCACGCGTTCGCCGAGTTGCCGCTTTGACTACCTCCTGTTGCGCCGCGTCACTCCGGGTCACTCGCCTGATCATATGCCTTGGCCACCGCCTCCTCCGACGGATTCAGGTACACACTCGTGGCTTTCAGCGTTCGGTGCCCGACCTGCTTCTGCACGATTGGCAACGGCAGTCTATGGACATGGATGTGATGCATGATATGACTGTGCCGGAGAGAATGGACCGTCAGTTGATGCAACTTGCGTCCTTTCGTGTCCATTCCGTACTCCCGGTCAAGTCCGGCGGCCACCACATAGCGTCGGAATATCTGCCGCAACCGGTTTTCCGAATACGGGACCTTCGATTTTCCCGGCGAGCGAAAGAGATATTCATCCGGCCTCTTCACTCGCGCCGCGCGTTTGGTCATCCGCCCCTCTGACTTCAACCAGCTCTTGATTTCATTGACGAGCCCCCGAGGCAGGTGGCTCGCTCGCCGGTGGCCTGTCTTGGTGTTCGCGGCAGGAATGTCGATGTTCCCCCTGCTGAAATCGATGTGCTTTAGCTGAATCCGCACGAACTCGCCCACCCGGCACCCAAGATGGTAGATCACCCGCAGCATCAGCTTGTTCCGGTAATCATCAACATGGTCCAGAAGTCTCTGCCATTCCGGAAAAGTGAGATATCGAATTGTCTCCCCAAATCTCTCGTACGATCGGCCCCCGTTTCGTGAAGATTTCACATTTGACTCCTTCCGCCGTTTTGGCGCCCGCTTCTTGCGTGGAATTCCCTTGTTTTCAATCATTTGTTTCACATTCCGTTCCAAATGTGAAATCGGGGGCCTTTAAGTACTTTGCGATTCACCCGGAAAAAGTGAGGGACGGTGCAAGATTGACAGGTGTCCGCCGGTCCTGTATGGAGGTGGTCGCCTTCGGTTGAGCGCCAACGGGCAGGAGTCGCGCACCCGTCCTCGCGCCCTTGCACACGCAACCGCCCAGAACAAGGAGTTGTTCCTGTGTCGATCGATAGCGACTTCGTCGCCTACTACAAGCCTCTGGTCCGCGACTTCTGCAATGACCCCCACCTCCCCGTCGATCATCTTGGCGGGATCACTGAACCCTTCCTTCCCGCATTCGGGGACCTTTACGAACAGGCGAGCCCCCGCGTTGTCTTCATTGGCATGGAGACACGGGGCTGGGGGCATGCAGAGCAGTTTGTACAACAGGGACGACGTGATCCGGGCATTCCCATCCGCGCCGGACTGGAGGACTTCCGCCAGCTCCCATTCGTGAAATGGGGAAACAACTTCGGTACTGCATTCTGGGATGCCGTCTTCTTCATCCTAGCAACCCTGCACTCCCTCGACGATTGGAAGGTGCTCAAGCGCCGCATGAACGACGGTGTGCTCCGCAGTTTTGCGTGGGGAAACTGCAACGCCATCGAGCGCTACGCTGTCACCGCAGGACTGGAAGGCGCATCAAAGGACGCGTGGCAGCGCGTCAAGACCGCAAGTCTTCGTTTCGATAGATTCGAACACATTGTCCGGTCTCTCGCACCCGATGTCGCTGTGGTCATGTACTGGGGCATGGAACCACGCCGCTACCTGCATGGATTGAACTGCGAGATCTCAACAGCCGAAAAGGGGCTGCGGCATTTCGTCGTGGACGGTGTCCATATCTTCAATGTCCCGCACCCCAGAAGCATGAGCTACAGCCGTGGACACAAGAAAGAGTACTTTGCGGCAAGACTCAGGGCTCTGTTTGAACGCAACGGGCTCCTCTTCCAGACCCCTCAGTTCATCGATCACGCTGCGGAGTCCGACCAGTACCTGCGCGGCTTGAAACAACGAGCACCAACGGGCATGGACAAGTACAGATGTGTGGAATGGATAGCGGAACAGCTCCACGAAGAAGGCCGAGTGATGTCAGGTGCTTGCTTGGCCAGCGTTCTCAACGATCTGGGTCACTGCACCAACTACAACTCCGTCTTCATCGGAGGGCGCGGCATCTACCGTCTCATCCGCAGCGTCTACAAACGCTGTGAAGCCGACCCTGAGCATGCCAACATGGTTGCGTGCGCTTTTGTCAAAAGAAACGGACAGTATGCCTACAGTTGAATACCTCACCTTCCGCTCGCACGGCGCATTGCCTTGAGAGACCAGGAGAGCGCCCCGGACGCGACATGCGCATCTCGATGGCGGCCACGGCGGCCACCTCCGGGCGCTCACCATAAGCTACTCCATCAACGCCGTCGCTTTCCGGAGAACTTCTGCGCGCGCCTTTTCCACCTGCCGACAGCACTCATTCTCTGTCACTTCTTTCAGTTTGAGCTTCTGCTCAAGGGACTGCTGCTTCCGGACAAGGCCTTCCGTCAGCTCCCTGATCTGAGAATCGTCCACAGTGCCTGCTGGAAACACGAACAGGGCCTCCCGTCCATGGCACGTGTACTCCTTCACGTAGGCATTCCCATCTGGGTGTCCGCGCCACTCGCCGGCCAACACACGAGCTTGTTCGCTATAGTAGTCCCGTCGAGTTACAGGTTGCAGGTTCACCCGAAGCGTTTGGAGCTTCGCCTCGTCGTCACGCCGGCGGTCGGTTTGTAGTACCAGATTGTATGCCACCATGCTTGGCCACTTTCCGCCACCGTATCTCTTCTTCACGACAAACTTCAGATTTGCCCCGCGACTCAACGTCGAGTGCACCATCACTGTCGGCGAACACTTGCCGGGGCCCCGAAAGACCGCCGGCTTCACCGAAGCGCTCGACGGTCGTTTCCCGTGCAACTTCTTCAGCTGGCTATCAAGCCTTGCCAGTTCCTGCTGCTTCGCAATCCGTTCCCTCTGCTCCTTCGCTTCCTCCGCGCGCCGCTCTTTCTCCGCCTGCTCCTGCAGACGAGCCACGTCTGCCGACTTCCTCTGTATCTCGGCGTCCAGGCCCTGAGTCCCCTGGCGCGCCACGAACACGAACTCGCCGACATCACTGCCACTCGCCGTCTTCAGAGGGCCGAACACAGGCTGTCGTCCCGTCAAGGCTGCCACGTCCTTCTTGATCCATCCTGCCACATCCGAACCCGAAAAGACACTTTGGCGCGGGAATTGGAGAACCTGTAGGAATTTCTTAGCGAACACACTCTGATCCGGAACCGTTTCCAGGTCCCCGCTGGCAAGGCACCACCGAGAGGGCTGCCTAATTGCCCTCCTGTACCAGGTGTTCTCCTTCCTTTCGATCTGTCCCGGCCCACCGCGGAGCAATGCCCCGCTGAAGCAGGAATCGCTCACGACAAGAACATGGCGCACCTGCATCTTGTCCAGGAGATCACGGATCACGACATCCGGAATCCATTCGGCAGTCGCCGGCTGCCCCTGTTCTCTTTCCGCTGCCCCGGCGGGCACCCAATATCCGTTTTGCAGAGGCTTGTCGTAGTAGCCATGCCCAGAGAAGTAGATCAGCAGGGCGTCGTTGGCTCCGAGCCTTAGTGCACACCTGCGCAGTTCCCCGAGAATCCTCTTGCGAGTCCCCTCCCGGTCGTACAGCGCCCGAATGTCGCCGAAGCCGTAGCTTGTTTTCAATAGATAGGCGACCTTTTCAGCATCTTGCCGGGCTTGCAGCAGGCTCGGCCAATGCCGGTATTCATTGATCCCGATTATCAACGCGTGGTACTGCGGGATTCCGGCGTCACCGTTGAGAATTCCGGTTGCCTTGAGTCCGCGGTCAGCGCTGGCCGACACGTTCGCGACGGTCACCGCCATCAGAATGGCAACCGATATTTTCCGAATGCGCACGGGGCCCTCCTCCCAACATCGCAGCCTGTCGTCTGCATCCTACATCTCCAGGCAGCGCTTCGCAAGTCCTCGGCAACAGCCTCGGCAACATCACAGTGGTAATCACATCCTGCCCCGCCCTCGCTTTTCGCTCCCCCTCAGTGAAACAAACGCACCACAATGCTTAAATACCCTGCATGTCTGTCACTTTTAAATGACATCACACAAAGACGAACACAAGAAGGACTCCCAACTCGAACGAGCACTGTCTGGCTTCGGGGACAGCCTGTCGACCGTAAAGAGCATGGTCGGTGGCATGTACGAGCAGGTCCGTGAAATCGCGGAACGTACCGAGGCCGTGTATGACGCGGTTAGCTACCAGAAGGACATCCCGATTTTCGAACCGGACGAAGACTGCGAGTAGGCTTCAGTGCACGAGCGAAAACTTTAAGAACGCCGACCGCGTGTCTTCTGCATGAATATGCATTCAGACATCACGCAGGAACTGGCCAACCTCAGCACGCACCTCAACCGGGCGAAATCGCTCGCCGCCTTCGTGGATCTCAAGAAATCGGAGATCCGCCCCGGCGACCGGTTCGGGTTCGCATCGCACATCGGAGAGGAACAGGAACTGAAGATCGAGAAATCCGTACTTGCCGGGCAAATGTTCGATGTTCAGCAGCAGCTCGATCAAATGAGAGTCCGTCTTCCTGCCAACGTTGCGCGACTGCTCAACGACGTGCGAGTATTTCTCACTATTGCCCACTGCTGAAGACTCGTCGTCGGGACTCCGCCCGCCCCTCAATATTTCTCATCCTTCCGGAAATACCGAACCGTCCTGGCCACTGTCCCGGCGTTCATCACAGCATTCGCCGAGCACACGACAATCAGAAAGATGATCGCGAACACTCGTCTGTCGTGAGTCACGTCGTATCAGAGCATAAACAGCTCCGTCGAAGCAAGCGACGCAAACGCCAGAAACAGGCTGCCCGAATGCACGGTAAAAGCGATTCGGTTTGATCTATTCATCGGCATCCTGTCCGGCGGACGACCGATAGATTTATAAACCCTCCTTTGCACGGTTTATCACTGAGGAGTTACAGCACAATGGACAAAACTTACGGATACATTCACGCGCACATCGAACAGAACGACGCTCTTGGCAGCGGCAGCTACAGCAGCATCTTTCCTGGGCCGATACGTGCGCCATACGGCAGCTATGCCGCAGACGGAAGAGGCCATCAGACAGAAGACACACCGGCCGCGCCAAATCCGCCTGCCGCTGGCAAGAATCTCGTTCAGCAAATCACCGGCCAACAGTTGCGGTTCGACTATCTGTCCGCTGATGTGCTCCGGCAAATGCTCTACGAGCGGCAGACACTCCGCGACAGGAATCACGCGAACATCGCCGGGCAGATAACGGATGTGTCCGGAGAAATCTCGTGCTGAGCGGTTTGTGGCTTCGCCACGGGAAAGCGCTGCAAATAGGGGCCGATCGGTGGCTCGCGGGGGTCTGTTTCGAGCTTAGCGGGCCCATTCTGCAGAGAAATCGTGGGTCTTAGGACAATCGCAAATCCCCCGCTTCTTACGTGGCTGATTCGAGCAGGAAATCAGTAGTCTAAGGGCCGGTTTCGAGTCCTCTGGGAGCATATTGCCCGTAGGGTAAAAAAAGCAATCCGATTCCTGAGCAGGC
>Ga0272441_10009617_pt1 | contig 14891 bp, 13 predicted proteins | sample SSMProp6N_FD_193582 | JGI IMG/M metagenome (GOLD analysis project Ga0272441, IMG submission 193582) | Marine sediment archaeal communities from Little Sippewissett salt marsh, Falmouth, MA, United States - SSM-Prop-6N | ecosystem: Environmental > Aquatic > Marine > Wetlands > Sediment ... | reverse complement strand
CGCCAACGGACGCCAGCTCACTGCGGCCGAGATCCGCGACCTGGCGGCAGCGGAGGCGGCTGCCGCGACGTCGACGACGCTCCCGCAGGCGACTGACAGCAGTGGCGCAGCCAGCACCACCACGACGGCCACGACGACGCCGCCGGTGATCGAGAAGGAGTACGGAGCGCTCGAGGGACGCGGCCGCCTGCGTCTTCCCCAGATCAAGTTCCTCCAGGACTCCCCGTCGCTGGCCGAGCTGCAGGCGGGCGACCTCGTGGAGACGGCCGGCGGGTCCGAGAGCCTCGCCCCCACCGGAATCCCGGTCGGCCGTGTGCTCAACCGTGCCGACCGTCCCGGATCGGGCGGCCCCTTGCTCGACGTCGAACTCAACGCCGACCTCGCCCGTCTCAACTTCGTGCGCGTGGTGCTGTACCGGCCGCTGTCCGAAGTCGAGCAGTGACCCCACACGGTCCGACCGTCTGATGCTCGCCGCGTTCGTCCAGGGTCCGCTCGTGCGGGTGATCCCGCTCGGGCTGCTCCTGCTGGCGCTCCAGCGCACGATCTTCGTCGAGGTCCAGGTGGCCGGCGTGATCATCCAGATCATGATCGCCACCGCTGCGGCCGCCGGCGTGGCCGGTGGAAGCGAGCGGGGGGCGCTGGTCGGATTCGTGTTCGGGGTGATGTTCGACCTCGCCGAGGGGACCCCGCTCGGTTCGACGGCGACGGCGATGACGATCGCCGGCGTGGTCGGCGGGTTGCTCGCCCTGATCGCCGCCGACCCGCACTGGTGGCTCGCCGCACTCTTCACCGGGCTGGGAGCGGCCGCCGGGGCGCTGATGATCCCGGTGGTGCGGGTGTTCATCGGCGAACCCGAACCGTTCCAGGAAGAGCTGTACGTCGTGGTGCCGATCGTGGCGGCGTCGGCGGCGATCATGAGTCCGGTGCTCGTGCCGTTGGCACGCTGGAGCCTGCGGCTGCGCCGGCCGGAGTGGACCCAACCCGTCAAGGAGCCGACCCCCTGATCGACGGATCGCGCCCGACCCGAGCCGGTCGTCGGGGTGCGGTCGACGTAAGAGTTCGTCGTGACCGCCGCCATGGCCGCCCGCGCCCCGCAACGCGTTTGTAACATGCACACTGGTATCTGCATGGTGACCCGACGACGACTACTCCGCCAGGCCCCGACGGTGCGTCATGGCTGCTGACAAGCGTGCCGCGCGCCTCGGCGTCCTCGCGCTGGTCGCGCTCCTGCTCTTCGGGCTCGTCGGCGCCCGTCTGTGGTTCCTGCAGACCGTCGAGCAGGAGGCACTCCAAGCCGAGGTCGACACCACCAAACTGCGCACCGTGCCACTGCTCCCCGAACGGGGGCGCATCTTCGACGCCGACGGCCGAATCCTCGCCGACAACGATCGCGTCCTCACCGTGGCGGTCGACTGGGAACTGATCCGACGTTCCGACGACCGCGCCGAGATCTTCCGCCGCCTGTCGGGGTGGGTCAACGTCCCGATCGAGGAGATGGAAGCCCGCTACGACAGCGGCGTCTACAGCCCGTTCCTGCCGATGCCGGTCGCGGAGGACATCGACGAACGCACGGCGATCGCACTCGAGGAGCGCATCGAGGATCTGCCGGGTGTCACGATCCTCGAGCAGTCACGCCGCGTGTACCCGTATGCCCCACTGGCGAGCCACGTGGTGGGCTACATGGGCCGGATCACCGCCGAGACGAAGGACTTCTACCAGGAGCAGGGCTACTTCCTCAACGAACGCGTCGGCCAGTTCGGCATCGAGCTGAGCATGGAGGAGGATCTCCACGGTGTCTGGGGATCGGTCACCTACGAGGTCGACAACGCCAGCCGGATCGTGCGCGAGGTCGAGCGGATCCCGCCGATCAACGGCAACGACGTGCAGCTGACGATCGATCTCGACCAGCAGCAGTTCGCCGAGCAGGCGCTCGAGACCCAGTTGAAGCGGCGCCAGCGGGAAGTGGCGATCAACCCGCGCGACCCCGAGACGAACTTCGAGAGGTTGGTCTTCCCCGACTATCCGCGCGAGGTGCCGTACAAGGCGCCTGCCGGGTCGGTCGTGGTGCAGAACTACCAGAACGGTCAGATCATTGCGCTCGCGAGCTACCCCACCTTCGACAACCGGTGGTTCGAGGCCGATCTGAGCGGCGGCAAGTTCGAGGAGGTCTTCCCGTCGGTCGACGAGAACGGCGACCCGATCGACCCCGACGAATCGATCCTCGTCAACCGCGCGATCCAGGGTCGGTACAACCTCGGCTCGACGTTCAAACCGTTCACGGCGTTCGCGGCGCTCGACACCGGTCTCCTGAGCGTGAACGACTACTACGTCGACCAGGGCAGCTACCGGATGGAGTCCGTCGACGCCGACCGCTGCAATTCCGGTCTCGTCCGCTGTGTGTACCGCAACGCCACCTGCAGCGGCACCGGTCGTCCCTGCGTCTACGGCAGCGTCGACGTCGAGACGGCGCTCGCGGTGTCGTCGGACGCATTCTTCTACCGCATCGGCGAGTTGATCATGACGACCAACGACTACGAGCCGGTGCTGCAGGAGGAGGTCCGCAAGTTCGGCTTCGGATCCGATCCCGGCATCGAGTTGCCGTTCGCATTCGACGGCACGGTTCCCGATGCCGAACTCAAGGCGGAGTACGCCGAACGCGGCGTCATCAGCGAGTCCGAGGGCTCCGGCTACTTCACGGGCGACAACGTGCAGCTCTCCATCGGGCAGGGGTTGCTGTCGGCGTCGCCGCTCCAGCTCGCGATGGGGTACTCGACGATCGCCAACAAGGGCAACGTGCTCCGGCCCGAGATCATCAAGGCGGTCTACCAACCGGGCGTCCCCGACTCCGACGTCCAGGGCTACGCCGATCTGACCGAGGCCAAGCTGGCACGCGAGCCGAACGTCAACGGCGAACTGATCCGTCAGCTCCCGCTCGCAGAGGAGTCGTGGCAGGAGATCGACCGTGGCCTCACCCGGGTGATCTACGGTCGGGGCACGACCAGTGACTACTACCACTCGACCACCGGTGAGAACCTCTTCTACTACTACCCCAACAGCGCGATCCCGCTCGCCGGCAAGACCGGCACCGCGCAGGGGGCCGGCAACTACCCCTGGAACGACTCCTCCGCGTTCGCCGCCTACAGCCGCGACCCGTCGCGGCCGTACACGGTCACCGCGTACCTGGAGAAGGCCGGCTACGGGTCGCAGGCGGCGGCACCGGTCGTGAAGTGCATGTTCCTGCAGATGTCCGGTCTGGCCCCGGCCGACCCCGTGGAGCTGTCCGACGCGCTCGACACGTCGTCGACGCTGCCCGCGCAGCCTCAGGGCCTCGCGGACACGAAGTGCTACGACGGCCGATTCAGCGCAGTCCGAACGACGGAATAGGCCGCATGGCCACCTCCTTCCTCTCCCGCAAGCCCGATTCGGGCCTGGGCAACATCGGTGCGAGTCCCGCAGCGCCGAGCCGCAACATCGACTGGGTGTTGATGACGGTCCAGTTCGCGTTGACCGTCATCGGCTGTTTCGTGGTGTTCTCGGCCTCCCGAACCCGCATCAACGACGACCCCTACGCGTTCGCGACGCGGCAGGTGATCTTCGCAATCATCGCAACCGTCGTCATGTTCGTGGTGATGTCGGTCGACTACGAGTGGTGGAAGGACCGCGCACGGTTCCTCTACGGCCTGACCCTGGTGATCCTCATGTTGCTGTTCCTCATCGGGATCGCAGCAGGGGAGGATCGGATCTCGTTCGACCTCGGTCCGTTCAACTTCCAGCCGGCCGAAATGGCGAAGTTCACCACGTTGCTCATGCTGGCGACGTACCTCGCCGAGGAACGCAGCGACGAGGTGTCGTATCCGAGATTCCTCGGCGGTCTGATGATCGTCGGAGCCCCCGCCGTCCTGGTGATCATCCAGCCCGACCTCGGTTCGGCGTCGGTGCTCGTGTCGATGGCGATGGGCGTGCTCCTGGTGGCAGGGGCCAAGGCCCGCTACATCGTGTTGATCACCGTGCTGTCGGTTGCGACGGTGCTCGCCGCGTTCGTCGGGCGTCTCGTCAACAGCTACCAGGCGGCGCGCATTCGTGCGCTCGTCAACCCCGCCGCTGCCGACCGCGACGACCTCTATCAGGCGGAGAACGCCATGCGTGCCATCGGCACGGGAGGCGTGTGGGGCAAGGGATGGCTGCAGGGTCCGCTCACCAACGGGCGCGACATCCCGGTGATGTGGGCCGATTTCCCGTTCGCGGCGATCGGCGAACAGTTCGGGCTGGTCGGCTCGTCGCTGGTGCTCGGCCTGGTCGCGATCGCGCTCGTGCGGATCTGGCGGATCGCCCACCTGTCGCGAGATCTGCTCGGCACCTACCTGTGCGCCGGCGTGTTCACGATGGTGCTGTGGCAGACGTTCCAGAACGTGGGCATGGCGCTGCAGATCATGCCGGTCACCGGTCTGCCGCTGCCGTTCATCTCCTACGGCGGGTCCGGGCTGATCGTGTACTTCGCGCTGTTCGGTCTGGTGCAATCGGTCCACATGCGGCGCATGCGCTGACCACGACACCGACGGCAGGAGACGCCGGCGAGCCGGCCCGGCCCCGCAGAATTGACGCTGGCATCCCTCGACATCCGTGCACACGGCGTAGAATCGTCTTCTCAGTGGCCAACTTCGACGGACTCAGCCCCCATGACCCCCGTGAACCCGGTGGCGAGTCGTGCGAGTCGCGCTGTCGAGTCGGCCATCAGCACTGTCGATGCGCCGATCGGCGCACGCCCGGGTTCGCCGATCGGCGTTCCCGTTCGCCACGAACGTCCCGAACCCTCCTTCATTCGCTGATGGTTCGGGCATCGGGGAGCGCCGGCACGGCAGCTCTCCGGAGAAGGGATTGCCTCCACCATGGACCACGCCGAGACCGACACCCCCGCCGAGGTGGCGGACAACACCTCGTCTGACACACCGTCGCCCTCGCCGACCGCGTCGGCCGGAGATGCGGGGAGCGCGTCGGCTACCGAGCGCCCGACCTCGGCCCCGGCCGACGAGGCGCCGTCGGGTGAGGCCGGCGGTCCGTCGGGCTCGAAGCGTCGCCGGGGCTCCCGTGGTGGACAACGCCGTCGGGGTGGTGGATCCGGCGCCGCCGGATCGTCCGATGACTCGGCCGATGACTCGGCCGAGGGTGGAGCCGACACCGCCGACGACGCCCAGTCGTCCGACGCTGCGTCCCGAGATCGCAACGATGTCGAGCTTCCCGAGCCGATGCGCGAGGGTCGGCCGTCTGCCGAGGCTGCCGAGAAGGCGTTGGTCCGCAAACCGCGCATCGGCGACACGATGCCGATCCCGTCCAGCCCGCCTCCGGGTCCGGCGCGTGCCAACGCGTCGGCCGAGTCGGGAGCGAAGTCCGGCGGCGAGAAGCGGCGGCGCCGCCGCGGCGGCTCGGGAGGCTCATCCGCGCGTTCGTCGGACACCGACGGCGGTCCCGTTCAGGGCGGTGCGGGTGGCCAGCGGTCGTCGAAGGCCGGAGGTGGTGGGGGCGACGGCAAGAAGGGCCGCCGCGCTCGTGGCCGCGGCAAGGGCCGGAACACCGACGCGCAGCTCGACGATGCCATGCTCGAGCAGCGCCGCGGTCGTGAGCGCAACGGCAAGCCGATCGGGCGCTATTTCATGGCCGTTCAGGTGCGGCCCGGCATGGCGCAGGTCGGCGTGCTCGAAGGTCGAAACCTCATCGAGCACTACGTCAGTCGGCCCGCCGACGACGTCAGCCAGATCCACGGCAACATCTACGTCGGGCGCATCCAGAACGTGCTGCCCGGCATGGAGGCCGCGTTCGTCGACATCGCGACCCCGAAGAACGCCGTGCTGTATCGCGGCGACGTCCAGTACGACGCCGAGGACATCGACGAGCGGGGCAAGAACCCGCGTATCGAGGACATCCTGAAGAACAAGCAACTGATCGTCTGCCAGGTGACGAAGAACCCGATTGCGCACAAGGGCGCCCGTTTGACCCAGGAGGTGTCGCTGCCGGGTCGGTTCGTCGTGCTGATCCCCAACTCGAAGACCTACGGGATCTCGAAGCGGCTCCCCGACGACGTGCGCAAGCGCCTGCGTGGCATCCTCGACCGCGTCAAGCCCGACGAGCACGGTCTGATCGTGCGCACCGCCGCCGAGACCGCGACCGAGCAGGAGCTCGTGGCCGACATGACGATCCTGCTCGAGCAGTGGGAGGAGATCGCCGCCAAGGCCGCCAAGGCGCAACGGCCGACGTTGCTGTACCGCGAGCCGGAGCTGGCCGTGCGGGTGATCCGCGAGGAGTTCAACGCCGACTATCGCGGCGTCGTGATCGACGACGAGCGTCTCCACAACGACGTCAAACGCTACGTCGCGGCGTTCAACCCCGAACTCGCCGACCGCATCGAGTACTACGACGCCGAGGCGGAAGGGCTCTCGCTGTTCGAGCGTCACCACATCCACGAACAGGTTCACAAGGCGCTCGATCGCAAGGTGTGGCTGCCGTCGGGTGGGTCGTTGATCATCGAGCACACCGAGGCGCTGACGGTCATCGACGTCAACACCGGCAAGAACGTCGGCAAGTCGAACCTCGAGGACACCGTGTTCCTCAACAACATGGAGGCAGCGGAGGAGATCGCGAAGCAGCTCCGGCTGCGCGACATCGGTGGCATCATCGTCATCGACTTCATCGACATGGAGATCAAGGGCAACCGGGCGAAGGTGGTCGAGGCCTTCCGCAACGCGCTCGCCCGCGACAAGACGCGCTCGCAGGTGTTCGACATCACCGAACTCGGCCTCGTGGAGATGACGCGCAAGCGCATCGGCGAAGGGCTGCTCACCGAGTATTCGGAGATCTGCCCTGACTGCGAAGGTCGCGGCGTCGTCGTCGACTACTCCCTCCTCGAATGAGACGAGGGGTCAGACCCCACGTCTCAGTAGTCTGAGGTGATGCAGATCGAGATCACCGATGAGGCGCGGGCGCTGTTGGAACGCAAGGGCGGGACGATGTCGATCGACTTCATCCGTCCCACCGGTTGAGGCAAGGTCGCCGAGGTGTCGGTCGACACCAACGTCAAGGGCAAGAACCTCGCTCCGTACCGCAAGCTTCGTCACGAACGGTTCCAGATCCTGATCTCGCCCCCGCTGATCGGCATGGCCGAGTCGATGCGGGTCGTCACCAAGGGCCGGCTCACGAAGTCGCTCGCCGTCGAGTTCCGCGGTGCGGGTGCCGCGGCCGACGACGCCAGCTGCACGATCTGAACCATCGCGAATCTAAGGTCGCGAGATGGCCGACCTGCTCGCACTGTCCTCACGGGTGATCGACTCCGGCGTCGTCGACGAACCGGTGAACCGGATCACGAACGAGCTGTCGGAGCTGGCCGACGGATTGGCGATCGTCGAGAGCTTCAGCCACAGCATCGTGTTCGACGCCGGCGACGGGCTCGTGGCATTCGATGCCTCGCACGCCCGCACCGGCGCGGACGTGGTCGCCGCCATCAGGGGATGGTCGTCGACGCCCGTCCGGCACCTGGTCTACACCCATGGTCACGCCGACCATGTCGGGGGCAGCACCGACTTCGCTGCCGCGTTCGACCAGATGAGCGTGGTCGGGCACCGCAACGTCGACGAGCGCTTCGACCGATACGCCTACACCAACGACTGGAACGTGCGCATCAACGCCCGCCAGTTCGGCGGGGTGCGCGGCGATTTCGGCATGGGGGAGACGCCCGAGTACATCCCGCCCACCACACTCCGCCCGGACCACGTGGTCGACGACCACGACACCCTCACGATCGGCGACCACGCGATCGAGCTCCACCATGCCCGGGGCGAGACCGACGACCACCTGTGGGGCTGGATCCCGGAGCGGAAGTGGCTGTTCACCGGCGACTTCGTGATCTGGAACTTCCCGAACGCCGGCAACCCGCAGAAGGTCCAGCGGTACCCGATCGAATGGGCTGCCGCGCTGCGGGCGATGGCCGAGCGGGGCCCCGAGCTCCTCCTGCCCGCGCATGGCCTGCCGATCGAGGGTCGTGAGCGCATCTCGCTGGTGCTGACCGACATCGCCGCAGCGCTCGAACGCCTGGTCGCAGAGGTGGTCGACATGATGAACGCCGGTGAGGTGCTCGACACGATCGTGCACAGCGTTCAGGTTCCTGACGACGTGCTCGCCAAGCCGTACCTGCGGCCGCTCTACGACGAGCCGGAGTTCGTGGTGCGCAACGTCTGGCGACAGTTCGGCGGATGGTGGGACGGAGCCCCCAGCCGGCTCAAGCCGGCGCCCGACGCCGCACTCGCGGTGGAACTCGCAGCGCTCGCCGGTGGTGCAACGGTGCTGATCGATCGGGCGACGGCGTTGTCGGAAGCGGGGGAGTTCCGGCTCGCCTGCCATCTGGCCGACCTGGCGGGCTGGGCCGCACCGGCCGATGCGGGTGTCCACGCGATGCGAGCGGTCATCTACCGAGCACGCCGGTCGTCGGAGTCGTCGTTGATGGCGAAAGGCATCTTCGCCGGTGCCGCCCGGGAATCAGAGGCCGTCTCGGGTTGAGCCGGGGAGTTTGGCCGCTAGCATCGGACAACGCTATGTACGCAGTCATCGCCTCAGGCGGCAAGCAGGAAAAGGTGGCCCAAGGCCAGCAGGTACGAGTTGAACTGCTCGACGCCGACGAGGGCAGCGACGTGTCGCTGACCCCGGTCATGGTGGTCGATGGAGCAACCGTTCTCGCGACGCCTGATGAGCTCAAGGGCGCATCGGTCACCGGCAGGATCGTCGGCCAGGTCAAGGGTCCGAAGATCAACGGCTACACCTTCAAGCGCCGCACCAATCAACATCGTCGCTACGGCCATCGTCAGCAGTACCACGTCGTCGAGATCACCTCGATCACGGTCTGACCCGCCGATTGCACTGAACTCGAACGGAGTAGAGCACTCATGTCCAAGACAAAAGGTGGCGGTTCCACCCGCAACGGCCGCGATTCCAACGCCCAGCGCCTCGGCGTGAAGGCCTTCGGCGGCAGCTCGATCACGGCCGGCACGATCCTCGTGCGTCAGCGTGGCACCAAGTTCCATCCCGGCAAGAACGTCGGCAAGGGCAAGGACGACACGTTGTTCAGCCTCGTCGACGGCACCGTCGAGTTCGGCCAGACCAAGGGCCGCAAGACGGTCAGCGTCCTGCCCGTCGACGCCTGAATCCAACCCGATCCAGATCGCAGGAACGGCCCGGTCCCCGCACGGAGACCGGGCCGTTTCGCGTCCCGATGTCCGATGCCGCATCGGGCGCCACGGACGGTGAGCTCGTTCAGCTCCCGGTCGAGTCGTCCTGCGCCTGCCTCCGCCGGCGAAGGACGAACGTCTCGCCGACGAGGGCGCTGCTGATCAGCGCGACCAGCACGACGAGTGCTTGACGGTCGCCACGCACGTTGTGAGCGGTCAGGACGACGAACGACGAGACACACCCCAGGAAGCCCGCCAGTGAGATCGGCCGTCGTACCCGTGTCGTGTGATCGGCGCGGTACGCCGCCAGATTCACCACGCCGAACACGATCAGGAAGATCGAACTCGACAGACTCGAGATGCTCTCGAGCGGTAGACCGACGGCGATCGCGACCCCGAGCACCGCAGTGATGTGCAGACCGATCGGTTGATTCCATTCCCGCTGCTGGAACTCCGGCGGCAGCTCGCCCTCCGTCGCCAGCGTGAAGCTCAGCCGCGCGGTGCCGTAGAGGGTCGCGTTGATCGCGGAGAACGTTGCCAGGACCGCCGACAGAGCGACCATGGTGAACCCGGCACCCCCGAGCGACGCCGAGGCCGCCTCGGCCAGTGCGAAGTCGGCGGACGCCCGGATCTCCGCCGGCGTGAGCGAGGCGACGACGACGGCCGAGATCATGACGTACAGGACCACGACGATGGCGATCGTCCACGCGTACGCCCTCGGCAACGTGTGCGACGGATTCCGGACCTCGGCCGAGGAGTTGGCGATCAGCTCGAATCCCTCGTACGCGACGAAGATCAGCATGCCGGCAGCGACGATCGCCCCAGGGGACGACCACGACGAAGGATCGAGCCGGTCGATGGTCGCCGCAGGGATCCCGGCGGCAACCACGACGAGCAGGATCGTCAGTTTCAGTGCGACGACAGCACGCTCGGTTCGGGCGATCAGACCGGCGTTGGCGAGGTTGATGATCCACGGCACCAGGACCCCGAGTACGGCGAGCGACTTGAACGCCAGCGCGGACGTCTCGGCGTCTCCGGGCAACAACGTCGCCGCATAGTGTCCGAACGCCGCGGCGTAGAGGCCCGTCGCCGCGATGTAGCCGGCCCACAGCACGATGTTGACACCACCGGTCAGCGGCTCGACGCCGAAGACCCGATCGATGAACGTCACGGTCCCGCCCGCCGTGGGATACCGGACCGAGAGCTTCGAGTAGGAGTATGCGGTCAGCGCCGCGATGGCGCCGGCGACGGCGAACGCGACCGGTGTCGCGCCGCCGGCCTGCTCGGCGGCCACACCCAGGACGGCGAAGATCCCGCCGCCGACCATGCCACCGATGCCGATGGCGATCGCGCCGGTGAGCGTGACCTCAGATCTTCGAGGCACGCGATCGGGTGACCGAAACGGCTCAGGCGTCTGCCAGTTTGGCCTCGAGCGTGTCGACCTCGACGTTGAGAGCGGCGGGCAGCTTGTCGCCGAAGCGGGCGTAGTGCTCGCGGATCTGCGGGATCGCAGCCTTCCATCCGTCGATGTCGAGCGACAGGATCGTGTCGATGTCGGCGTCGTCGACCTCGAGGCCCTCGAGATCCAGGGAGTCCTTCGTCGGGAGCTTGCCGATCGGCGTGTCGATCGCGTCGGCATCGCCGTTCACTCGCTCGAACACCCACTTGAGCACCCGGCTGTTCTCACCGAAGCCCGGCCACAGGAAGCGGCCGTCGTCGTCGCGGCGGAACCAGTTGACGAAGAAGATCTTCGGCAGCTTGTCCGGATCGGTGGCCTTCTCCATGCCCAACCAGTGGGCGAAGTAGTCGGCGTAGTTGTAGCCGCAGAACGGCAGCATCGCCATCGGATCGAAGCGCAGTTCGCCCTGCGTGCCCTCGGCAGCGGCCGTCTTCTCCGAGGCCATGATCGAACCGAGGAACACGCCGTGCTCCCAGTCGTTCGCTTCGGTCACCAACGGCACCGTCGTGCGTCGCCGTCCACCGAACAGGATCGCCGAGATCGGCACGCCGGCCGGATCCTCCCATTCGGCGGCGATCGACGGGCACTGCGACGCCGGCGCCGTGAAGCGGGCATTGGGATGCGCGGCCGGATGATCCATCTCGGGATTCCAGGCGTTGCCCTTCCAGTCGGTGGCACGGGCCGGGGGAGTGTCGGTCATCTCCTCCCACCAGATGTCGCCGTCGTCGGTCAGCGCCGTGTTGGTGTAGACGCAGTTGCCCCACAACGTGTCCATTGCGTTGGCGTTGGTCTGGTAGCTCGTGCCCGGCGCAACGCCGAAGAAGCCGGCCTCCGGGTTGATCGCCCAGAGACGTCCGTCGTCGCCGAACTTCATCCAGCAGATGTCGTCGCCGATCGTTTCGGCCTTCCAGCCCGGAATCGTCGGCACGAGCATCGCCAGGTTGGTCTTGCCGCACGCCGACGGGAATGCGCCTGCGATGTACTTCGACTCGCCCTCGGGGTTGGTGAGCTTGAGGATCAGCATGTGCTCGGCCAGCCACCCGTCGTCGCGCGCCATCACCGAGGCGATGCGCAGTGCGAAGCACTTCTTGCCGAGCAGGGCGTTGCCGCCGTAGCCCGATCCGTACGACCAGATCTCGCGGGTCTCGGGGAAGTGGACGATGTACTTGTTCTCAGCGTCGCACGGCCACGGCACGTCCTTGGCCCCGTCGGCGAGCGGGGCGCCCACCGAGTGGAGGCACGGGACCCAGTCGTCGTTGCCGAGAGCGTCGAGGGCGCCCTGACCCATGCGGGTCATGATCCTCATGTTGGCGGCGACGTAGGCCGAGTCGGTCAGCTCCACACCGATGTGCGCGATGGGAGAGCCGAGGGGTCCCATCGAGAACGGGACGACGTACATCGTGCGACCCTTCATCGCTCCGGTGTAGAGACGGGTCATCTCGGCACGCATCTCGGCGGGGTCACGCCAGTTGTTGTTGGGGCCGGCGTCGTCCTCGGTGGCGGCACAGATGTAGGTGCGGTCCTCGACGCGCGCCACGTCGCCCGGATCGGAGTGGGCCCAGTAGCTGTTGGGACGCTTGGCCTCGTCGAGCTTGGTGAAGGTGCCGGAGTCGACCAGCTGTTGGCAGAGGTGTTCGTACTCGTCGGCGGATCCGTCGCACCAGTAGATGTCGGCGGGCTGCATCACCGCGGCCCAGTCGGCGACCCAGTCCTTCAGTCGCTGGTTGGTTGTGGTTCCGCTCATCTCGTGACTCCTCGTCGAGTTCCAGGGTTGAGTTCGTGTTGGGGGGTGTTGCGGGGGAACCGGCCCGAGCTCGTGTGCCGGCGCGTGTACACCACCCAGCGTAGGGCGCGTCGGCGCCGCAGGCGAAACACAGACGGGGGCCGAAAGTCAGGATCTTGCGCGGGACGCCGGGGGCGGCATCAGGCGCCGGGGGTCTGCATGTCGACCTCGGAGCCGAGGCGCAGGTGCGTGGCCTGCCCGGCATCGTCGAGTTCGAAGACCACGCGCTGGCCCTGACGGAGCATGCGGAAGATCGAGCCGTCGAGTGCGTCGGCGGCGAGTTCGTAGTCGTTGAGGTCGGTGTCGGACATCACGAGTCCGTCACCGCTTGCGGGGTCGTAGGCCTTGATGACGCCCTGCATGTCGCTGGTCGCTCAGCCGGCCTTGACGATCTTGCCGGACTTGATGCAGCCGGTGCAGACGTTGACGCGCTTGGCGGCGCCGTTGACGTTGGCTCGCACACGCTGGATGTTCGGGTTCCAGCGACGCTTGGTACGGCGGTGGGAGTGCGACACCGACATGCCCCACGACGGGCCCTTGCCACACACTTCACATTTCGATGCCATTGGAGTCTCCTGCGGGCCGCCGGGAACCCCGGCTCGATCACGTTTCCCGGGTCGTTGTTCGACCCGCGGTCGCCCGACGAGGTTTCCGCCTGTCGGGACAGCCATGAAATGCTACCAAGACGAGGTGGCGGCGCCACGCGGCGCGAGCGAGGATCGTCGGTTGCGGCCACAGAGGCGTCCGACTGCCCCGGCGCCTCGTAAGCTCGTCGACCGTGCCGACACTGGAACGGTTGAACACCGCTGCGCTCCGCGAGTCCGTCCGAACTTTTCGCGACTCCGTCCGCGACCACGCGCCAGGGCTCAACCGCCTGAACGTGTACCCGGTTCCCGACGGCGACACCGGGACGAACATGGCCCGAACGCTCGACGCCGTCGTCGCCGAAATGGAGACCGCCGCCGAGAACGACCACGACGCCACCTGCGAGGCCATCAGTTACGGCTCGCTGATGGGGGCGCGAGGCAACAGCGGCGTGATCCTCAGCCAGATCATGCGGGGTTTCGCGGGCACGCTCAAGGAGCACGCCGACGTGCAGGGCGCGAAGTTCGCTGAGGCTCTCCAGGCCGCCGCAACCGGCGCCTACGAGGCCGTCCTGAAGCCGATCGAGGGAACGATTCTGACGGTGTGCCGTGAGAGTGCTGAGGCGGCGAAGGTCTCCGCCGATGCCGGCGGATCGTTGGTCGACGTCGTCCGAGCCGCGCGCTCCGCCGGCAGGACGGCGCTCGACAACACCCCCGAGCAGCTCCAGGTGCTGAAGGACGCCGGCGTCGTCGACGCCGGTGGGGCGGGCTTCCTGCTGCTGCTCGATTCGCTCCTCTACGTCGTCGACGGCGAGCCGTTGCCGGTCCCGGAGCCCGACGACGGCACGACGGGTGCGGTGGGAGCGGCCTTCGACACCGTCGCGCATCGCCATTCGTCGGTCGCAGGTGAACTCGACGTGAGCGAACAGCGCTACGAGGTCATGTACTTCCTGGAGCTCGCAGACGACCGGATCCGCGAGTTCAAGGCCGGGTGGGGCTCGATCGGCGATTCGATCGTCGTCGTCGGCGGCGACGGACTCTGGAACTGTCACATCCACACCAACGAGATCGGCGCGGCGATCGAAGTCGCGCTCGACATCGACGGCCGTCCGAAGGCGATCCGCGTCACGGACCTGTTCGAGGAGGTCGACGAAGAGCACGCGAAGCGGGAGGCCGAACTGGCCGCGACCGCGCACGATGCCCCGGTTGCCGACGTGCTGCCCGAGGTGACGACCGCCGTGGTGGCGGTGTGCGCCGGCGACGGCCTGGTCGAACTCTTCGCGCAACTCGGCGTGCAGGGCGTGGTCACCGGTGGTCAGACGATGAATCCGTCCACGGCCGAGCTGCTCGAGACGGTGCAGCGCGTCAACGCCGACCAGGTCGTGATCCTGCCGAACAACAAGAACATCATTCCCGTGGCCGAACAGGTCGGCGCTCTCACGGAGAAGACGGTCGTGGTCGTGCCCACCCGGTCGATGCCCGAAGCCCTTGCGGCGCTCGTGGTCTACGACCCGGGAGCCGATGCGGTCGACACCGCTGCCGACATGGCCGAATCGGCCGAGTCCGTGGTGACCGGGGAGATCACCCAGGCGGTTCGCGACAGCGCGAGCGCTGTCGGTCCGGTCATCTGTGGCGACTGGATCGGGCTCGTTCGCGGCGATGGCATCATCTCGGTTGCGAGCACGGTCGACGCCGCGGCGATGGCGCTGCTCGACCGGATCGTCGGTGACGAGGCCGAACTGGTCACGGTGATCACCGGTGCCGACGCTGCCTCCGCGACCACCGACGCACTCCGCGCGTGGCTGGTCGATCATCGCGGCGACGTCGCCGTCGAGGTCCACCGCGGCGGACAGCCGCTC
>Ga0272441_10009616_pt1 | contig 14892 bp, 15 predicted proteins | sample SSMProp6N_FD_193582 | JGI IMG/M metagenome (GOLD analysis project Ga0272441, IMG submission 193582) | Marine sediment archaeal communities from Little Sippewissett salt marsh, Falmouth, MA, United States - SSM-Prop-6N | ecosystem: Environmental > Aquatic > Marine > Wetlands > Sediment ... | reverse complement strand
GGTGCCTCCGTGCAACCGGGGGTACCTCATACCAGCCTTCGGCGATCTTTCGTTCACCTTTCACAACTATCGGATTTCCTGATTTTTTTCCACATTTTTTGCATTTCCATCCTTTATCCGTCCCTGCACTGGTCATATTTTTACCGCAATTCTCACAATACGGGGGTTTGATCTCAATATCCTCTATAAGTTCATCAACCCGGATCTTTTCAATGTTAAGGCTCATTTTCTTATAGCTGCCCGTAATGAGAACCCGATCGCCGGGCAGAAGACTCCTGATAACATCACGGAATCCTTTTGTTGGTTCATAGGCCATGCAGATCGCAGTTTTGCCGGAATCCTCCAGCAAAAAAGAGACATGACCACCTGTTCCCGTTACCGGGCGTGATGCAACCATTCCCGTAACATAATATGAACATCCTTCCCTGAGATGGCCAATACGACCTTCCATAAGATGCGCATCCGTCCCCTGATTTGTTACAAAAACACGTGAAATTTCGGCATTTTCTGATCTCAACATTGCAGCAGCCTGATCAACAACCTCAGGACTGTCGCCCCGTATTCCATAAAGAACAGGATCCGGCGTGTGGGGCACGCAGACCACCACATCATCTGCGGCGTCATACGAATCCCATGTGTGGGGGTGTGTCACCTCCTGCATGAAGATGATACTCTCCTTCTCAACGTCACGGGGCGTTCCCCATCTCTCAGGACGCCGGTACGCGAGCAACTCGTAGGTATGATCATAAAAATCAGCTGATACCGCTGCAAGAGCGCCGATCAGACCCCGGCCATTGCCGTAACCACGGTAGAGACAGCCGCATTCGTCGAGACGCTCCCGTGCCTCATCGATCTCGCAGAACTCTCGCAACGCTTTTTTATAAAAAAATGAGTCGGGACGCGATGCACATACCACAACACCGGGGTTCGTGTTCTCGCAGGAGAAATCAGCAAGACGTTCGACAAATTCACAGGCAATGGTCAGGGCGTATTCCGGTTCCGGGCCTGTTACATCGATGCAGACCGAGGCGTTCCCGCGGGTCTTGTACCTGACATTCGGGTTCAGTCTCACAAGATACGCCATGTTTACAACAAACCCGGACGTTTCAAGGTATTCGGCGAGTACAGAGCCCAGATATGTCGTACACATCCCTCTCGGCGAATCGGTATCATCGATGCCGATAAACATAATCAGATCATTTATTAGATTACTTATTCAATATGGTTTCATAGATAATGTCACAGGAACGGCTTCTCCAGCTGGTAACAAGCGTAATGCTGTCTGCTGAACTGGAGGTATCAGAACGTTGCATGATGCGGCCCAGAAGTTTCGACCTGATTGCAGGCGGACCAAGGGGTCTGCTCGTGATCAAGGTGGTCGCACATATCGACAGCATCAGCGAGGATCTCGCCTACGATCTCGACCAGATTGCGGTTCACCTCAATGCAGTGCCACTGATCGTAGGTGAAAAGGCACGTGACAATAACCTTGAGCGGGGAGTGGTCTACCTGAGATATGGTATATACGCTGTAAATCCCGCAACTCTACACGACTGTTTTTGTGAAGGTATCCCGCCCCTGGTATATTCCTCTCCCGGTGGACTCTATGTGAACATCAACAAGGAAAAAATGAGAGAACTCAGGGAATACTACAAGCTCTCACTGGGTGAGCTCGCACACCTGCTCGGCGTGTCAAGAAGGACCATCAGCAAATACGAGGGAGGGATGAATACAACTCTTGAAGTTGCAGTCAGGCTCGAAGAACTCTTCGATACCGAGCTTGTCGAACCCATAGAACTCATGAGCTATAATTCAAGGTTTGACAACATTAGCAGCTTTTCACAGCACCCTGAAGATAAAACAGGGATAGCAGGGCTTGAAGGTATCGGCGTCAAGATTCATCTTATGAGAAGAGCACCGTTCAATGCACTCGCGCTCCTGGATAATGAGATTATTCTGACAGCATATGGACCTGCCAACAAAACAATAAAGCGGGCAGAGATCATGGGAAACATTTCACAGGTTACAAAGACACATGCTATGTGTATAATCTCCGATTACGAGAAGGAGAGACGCATAGGCAGCACCCTTGTCGTGGGAGAGAAATCCATCAGATCCCTGCGTGATCCCGAAGATCTTATGCACCTGATCAATAACTGAAAAATATATATAGAACTACAATCCAAGATTTATACCGCTTAATAGGTGATAAGAATGTCAAATCTTGGAGGACAACCAATTTTTATCTTAAAGGAAGGCAGTCAGCGTACCCGCGGAAGGGACGCTCAGGGCGTAAACATCGCTGCTGCAAAGGCAGTTGCCGCGGCAGTAAGGACCACACTCGGCCCCAAGGGGATGGACAAGATGCTTGTTGACACCATCGGGGATGTTGTCATCACAAACGATGGAGTGACCATTCTCAAGGAGATGGACATCGAGCATCCCGCAGCAAAAATGATGGTTGAGGTTGCAAAGACGCAGGACGATGAAGTCGGCGATGGTACAACCAGTGCAGTCGTGATTGCAGGAGAACTTCTCAAGAAAGCAGAGGATCTCCTTGAGCAGGATGTTCACCCCACCGTCATTGCACACGGATACAGGATGGCATCCGAGAAGGCGCAGGAGATTGTCAGGGATATTTCGATCGATATCAAACCGAAGGACACAGAGATTCTCACAAAGATCGCGGATACCGCAATGACCGGAAAAGGTGCGGAGGCTTCAAAGCAGAAACTCTGCGATCTCGTGGTCAAGGCAGTCACCATGGTCGCCGACGAAGACGGCACAGTCGATACCGAATATGTAAAGGTGGAGAAGAAAGTTGGCGGATCAATCGAGGATTCCGAGATCATTGAGGGTATGATCATCGACAAGGAGCGTGTCCATTCAGGCATGCCCAAAGTCGTAAAGAACGCAAAGATCCTGATCCTCAATGCAGCAGTCGAGTTCAAGAAGACTGAGGTCGATGCTGAGATCAGCATCACAAGCCCTGATCAGCTCCAGATGTTCCTTGATGAGGAAGAGAAGATGATCAAGATGATCGTCGACAAGATCGTTGACAGCGGCGCAAATGTCCTCTTCTGCCAGAAGGGAATCGACGACATCGCACAGCACTACCTGGCAAAGGCAGGCATTCTCGCCGTTCGCCGTGTCAAGAAGAGCGACATGGAGAAACTTTCACGCGCAACCGGTGCATCCGTGGTTTCCAGCATCGATGCAATCTCCAAGGAAGAGTTTGGAAAGGCAGGCCTTGTCGAAGAGAAGAAAGTATCCGGCGAAGACATGATCTTTGTTACGGAATGCAAGAACCCGAAAGCAGTCTCACTCATCATCCGCGGAGGAACCGAGCATGTCGTGGACGAGCTCCAGCGTGCACTTGAGGACGCCCTCCGTGTTGTGAGTGTTGCAATCGAGGACAAGAAATTTGTTTCAGGCGGCGGTGCACCCGAAATCGAGGTTTCCCTCAGGCTTCGCGAGTATGCAGCATCAGTCGGTGGTCGTGCACAGCTCGCGATCGAGGCTTTCGCAAACGCGCTCGAAATCATCCCGCGCACACTTGCAGAGAACGCTGGGCTTGACCCCATCGATACCCTTGTGGATCTTCGTGCAGCACACGAACAGAAAGGCAAGAATGCAAAATTCGCCGGACTGGATGTCAATACGGGCAAGGCAGGAGATATGTTCAAGGCAGGCATCGTCGAGCCGATGCGTGTAAAGACCCAGGCAATATCAAGTGCGGCAGAAGCAGCAGTAATGATCCTCCGTATCGATGATATCATCGCCTCCACAAGCAAGGGTGCCGGCGGCATGCCAAGCGAGGAAGAGATGGCTGCCATGGGCGGCATGGGTGGCATGGGTGGCATGGGTGGCATGCCCCCCATGATGTAGATACCGGACAAATAACCCACCAGAGGGAAACAATTCCCTTCTATTTTTAAACTACCAAAAAATACAGCATTTGAAGCTTTGAATTAATAATTGTCATTATATTTGTTCAACATGTTTTTTACCCATTTCATAACAGCTATTACATCATGGGGAGGGTTTGAAGGGGAGGGAAAAACCCACCACTGTCCCCACCCCCTTTAACAACACTCTCCATCTCCGGTTTACAATATTATTGCACCAGCCCACATCGGATTCAGATAGGTACATGCAAAACATGCCATCACAGGATTTCAGGAAGGGCAGGATTCGTATATTAAAAAACGGGTACACTATTTATAAAAAATCCGGGGTTTTGTAACGCATAGGATCGCAGACTACATATTATCAACAATATCAAAAGCGATCGACGAAAGACGTGATCTTATCTCTGGATCAGAACGGCCTCCTGATTCAAACTCCTTGTGAAGAGAGGAATATTCATCAACTGCATTCATAAGTTTTTTAAGCCTTTCTACATCCTTCTCCTTCATCATCCTCCCGGTTGCTGACAGTATCTCCATGATCTCTTCTGATGCCTGAAAAGACCTGAATTCCTCAACAGAGATACAGCAGGCTTCGCTCAGATCGTTTAGTGCAGTAATGCTTTCATCGATCCTGAGGCCGTTCAGCTTATCAAAAAAGATACAGTACGCAAAAAATTCATGATAAACAAAGAGCGGAGACGAATACATTGTATTAAGCAATCCGGTATTTTCATACGATGTCCCGCAAAGAAACGGTTTTCTGAGCCCGATAAACCAGGTGAATATTAATTTATGTATATTGTCGTATAGCAGGCATAATGAGAAAAAAGTCCTTGATCTGATGAGCATGTCCCTTACCGTACTCCTGAAACCCTCACCACCAAGAAAAAGTCGCTGATCAAGGATAAGCTCCATCACCCAATTTACAGAAGTCAGACAGGCGTGCAGGTCATCCCTCTGGTCCGTAAAAATCTCCCAGAGAAGTTTGATGGATTCGAGATCAGGATATAACCGATAATTAACTCCGCCCTTTTTCTCTGAAGATTCATCGGCAACGGCAGACTTTACAATAACTCCACGGTTTGACAATCTTCGCAAAAAACCCGATGAACTGGCTATACTCAGACCCCTCTCTCTTGATAATTCATGAGCGCTTGTCTCTTTTTTTTCCAGAATGTACTTTATTGAAGATAAATACAGGGTAGGTCCGGGATCTCTGCTCACATTTCAATTTTCGTCCTCTGTGTTCAAAAGAATTGTGTACTGTTATGAAACCGGAATAATTTATGGCAAATTTCTTGGAGTAATCAGCCGATACATGGATAAGAAAAATGGAAACGAATCACCCTCAGAAGATGGAAGAACTTGAAAAGAAGATCGGTTACGGCTTCAGGGATAAAGGACTTCTCCGGCGTGCCCTCACGCGCAGGAGCTTTGCAAAGGAACATGATCTATCAGGGTATGATCATATGGATGCAATGGCAACGCTCGGCGATGCGGTGCTTGATGTACTAATTCTGTCAAGACTGATCGAAAGGGGCGGGTACGACAAGGGCTTGCTCTCCACCGATAAGATGGATATTGTAAATATGACACGGTTAAGGCAGCATGCAGAAGATCTCATGCTTGAAAATTTTGTAAGGTGGGGGAAAGGAGAGGCTGCGAATCATGTATGGACCTCCGGCAGGGTACTGGCCGAGTGCCTCGAATCCCTTGTGGGCGCAGTATATCTTGATGCGGATCTGGAAAAGGTACGAGGCTTCCTGATCGCAATAAGCCTTCCCTCAGGGGATTTCTGGGATGACTGATTCGGGCAGCGTAAGGAATGGAGGCATACCCCTGGACATTTCATCACCCGGGAAAAAAAACGCCGTAATTCCGTCAATCATCAGGGAAGAAGCGATCGACATCGCCGAATCAATGCGCAGGAAAAAGATCCTGGGCAGGGGAATTGAAGAACATATCATCTCCACAGGTCTTATATGGTGGCCCTTTGTGCACATAACAATCAGATACAAGGGTGGTATAATCAGGAGGCAGATGAAGGAGACGGAATTCCTGATAGACGGGTTGACCGCCGAGGGTCTGACGGTGGATAAAGGATACAAACGTTACCCTCTTTTTTCGGGCATAACCGACCTTGACAGTATATCGGTAATGGTACTTGCCTCAATTAATCGTGAAGGGGCAACGGTAGAGGAAATAGGTCCTGTGGCAGGAATGACCGATAATGAGATGAAAAAAGTACTGCAGAAGCTTGAAAAAAAGCGGCTTGTCACCTCATCGATACTATCCAACAGGAAGAAAATGTATATGACCCTGCTCAGGAACGAATTGCCGAAAATTCACGGGCTTCGCGGCAACATCCCCCCGGACTTGCCGCTCAGACATCTTGAAGGGATCTCACGTCCGCTGTCGTTTTCTGAAGATGAGATCAGCAGGATCTTGAAGGGGCTTGAACCTGAATGCGGCATCACCGGTTTTCACACATATTATTACCCGGTATATGAAGTGCTGCTGGATGACAACAGGCGGAATACCCGACCACTCCTCATCGATGGCAGGACAGGAAAAGAAATTATAGCTGAAAGATAACAGGGTATCATGAGATCATCCCTCGTTTCAGGAAAAAAATTGAAAAAGTACCTGTGCATCTTCGCAGTCTTTACATTCGCACTGTCCCTTGGGGCCATACCGGTAATGGCTGTTAGCCATTACGTGCAGGTGAGTGTAAGTCCATCCACCGTTATTCACGGAAATTCCTTCACTGCCTCGATAAACGGCATATCAGATCACCAGTACACCATATCCATCACAGGCCCCGGCACCGCTCCCCAGATTACACCGGGGCAGGTAGGAGTTTCGGGAAGCGGGACTGCTGCTACCGTGACCACTGACGTAAGCGGAAGACGGACTGTCGCCTTCACCACCACTAGGAGCACATCAAAGCAGCAGTTCAAGATCACGGTAACGAACGTGCAGGACACCTCTGATTATGACAGCGGCACTGTATGGGTTACGGAAGGCACTGTCTCCATAATAGCAACCGCACAGCCGGAGACGGTTCCTCCCACCACTCCGCCTGCTACTCCAGCAACCACTGTGGAACCAACTGCCATCCCCCCCAGCCCTGAGGAGGAAGAGACTGAGGCCGCCCCCGGGTTTATAGCACCCGCAGCCATCCTAGCGGTGGCAGCAGTGGCAACGGCACTCTCAAGAAGAAGATAAGGAAAGATCTCTCCTTTTTTATCGTGTAGCCTCGTCCACGCACTCCTTCATCGTCCCGAAGCGGGCAACCGCGCCGCACATGTTTGGAACATATGCAAGCGCCTTTGCGGAGTCCACCATGATGGATGAGAACCTGTCCATCTCCGGCGAGACCACCATGCATGTATCAGGAACAAGTATGGCACCGGACCTTCTGATTATTTCAGCATATTCAGGATGCGCGTTTATCACCCCACGTGCCACGAAAACGTAGAAAGGCTTTAAAACGTTTTTACCTTCAAGAAGAGCTACAAGCCTTGCCATCTCATCGGGCGACAGATGGGGGCACCCGACTGCCACGGCCTCCACATCAATATTCTCATAGAGTCCGTTGATCTCTTCAGGGCCGATCGTGATTGTCTCCATGCCCGGATCGTACCTGAACATCTCCCTGACACGCGACTCGGGTGTGATCCTGTCTACATGGAAGAGCGCAACCGAACCCGTCGCAGCCATCGCCGCACCCATCGCCTTCAGCTGGTCCCTGTTCGGCCTGATATTTTTGAATACCGGGATCTTTGTCCCGGCCAGTTTACCTGCAATATAACCGATTGCACCATAATGATCCCCGCGGATCACCCTACCGTCATCCCAGCCCTCTACATCAAATGCAATACCTGGCATCCTGTTTTTAACGATATGGAGACCGTAATTAGGAGTTTTCCCGATGAAAGCTGCCGCAAGGGCCCCGGGGCCGCCTTCACGGTTTGTCCTTGCACCTATCACCGAGTTCGCATAGCAGACCGCAGATGACTCGGACCATGCGAGGTGATCCCCGTATTCGGTATTCCTGAGATAATACGGCGTGCACGTACACTCTAGTTTTACCCCAAGCCTGTGATAGGCTTCAATCACTTCATTCTGCCTCTCTGCAAATTCAGGAGTAATGCCTGCCATACTCTGCCAGCCATCACGCGGCATCCCGATCGGGTTCAGCACCGATGGCACTACAACCCTGCCTTTAAGGCTGCTGAGCCATTCAAGACCCCATCTTCCGATGGTCTTGTACGATGCTCCACTGACCTGCGCGCTCGATATCGGGATCAGGCCATCCGCCCCGAACACCTTTCCAAGCGCCACGAGGATCTCCATCATCTTACGCGGTGTTTCGCCGTACTCGCCCTCAAGAATCTTTTCATCCTCTGTATCCAGATACATTGTTTCCTCCGTTAATCCCAGGCTGCCCTGATGAACTTCTCCTCCTCGCCCATCACCATCGTTGCATCGATGCCCATCTTCACGTTCGTTCCGTCTTCGCAGCGTGTGGGGTCAAGCGAAGAACCCCTTACCCCGCTGATGATGAAGACGTCCCTGTCCGCACGCACACGCGTTGCGATGGCGTACTCCACGTCATAGGGGTCAGAAATGTCGATGTCGTCGTCAACGACAACAACATGCTTCAGTGAAGTGTGTGCTGCAAACGCAGCCATTATTGCGTTTTTTGCATCGCCTTGGGTTTTTTTCCTGACCTGCACGATACAATGCAGGTAACCCGCCCCGCCCTTTGTCAGGAGTACGTTCCCGACAGCCGTGACCTCTGATACCGCCCTGTAGATCTTCGGTTCGTAGGGTGCACCCATAAGGAGCTTGTGCTCGTCGCCGGCAGGCAGTATGCCATGGTATATCGGGTCACTCCTGAGATGCATGCCGGTGAGTTCAATGACCGGCTCCTGTCTTACGGGATCATACGTACCTGTAATATCAACGAACGGACCTTCGTCGGCAACTTCGGCACCGATATAACCTTCAAGGATTATCTCAGCATCAGGGACAAGGATACCGTTGCCGCACCTCCTGACCTTTATCTCTCCACCAAGAAGACCGGCGGCATAAGGGAGTTCCATCGCCTCCGGAACTCTTGTACAGCATGCAAATTCAATCAGGGGATGCACCCCGATCGCGATGGCGACAGGGAGCTTCTCGCCCGCCTCAAGTGCCGCCCGGTGAAGGTTGTAGGTGTGCCTCCCCTCCACCAGTCGGGCTGCAAGCCGATCCTTTCCCAGCACCAGCATCCGGTGTACGGAGGCGTTGTCAACACCGTCAAAAGACGAAAAGACAATTCCCGCAGTGATATATCTCCCTGCATCACCGGGAAAATGTTTCATGACCGGGATACGTGAAAGGTTGGGCTCCTCCGTCTCAATCGTGCCCTCTTCTATTACACTGCCCGTATATTCTGCTTTTGAAAGTCTTTTTACAAGATCCTTTTCGGGCACTCCGGTTAGGAAGGAGAGCCTTTTTCTTGATGTCAACAGGTTCATAACCGCCCTGCTGCCGTCAAGGTCATGAAAGAAGACCAGCTTTTCCGTTCCCGATGCCAACTTCGGCGCCTCTATCTTAGAGGAACAGGGTTCTTTCACGTCAAGAACCATGCCCTCCTTTCGCATTGCCTCAATAAAGTTTCTCATCACATCCACTCCAGCGACTCCCCAGTTCATGCTCTATTCCAAGATGATCGAGAATCCGGGCAACCACCATATCGACCAGGTCCCGGACCGTTTCGGATCTGCCATAAAAAGGAGGGCTTGCGACCATCACAGTCGCACCTGCCTCGTCAGCGGCAAGCATGTTCTTCAGGTGTATCCTTGAAAGAGGCATCTCGCGAAGAAGAAGAAGACAGGATCGCCTCTCTTTCAGGCATACGTCAGCCGCCCGGGTTACCAGGTTGGAAGAGAAACCATTTGCAATTGCAGCAAGGGATTTCATGCTGCATGGGACCACCACCATGGCGTCATATTCGAAAGATCCGCTTGCAATAACTGCTGCAAGATTGGCATTGCTCTCGTATGTCACATCAAAACCATCAAGATCCACACCTTCAAGCTCTGCGATCTTCCATGCAATATCGGTGATCACCAGGTATACTTCTGCCTTTTCGGAAAGCACCTCCAGCAGCCTTCCCGCATAAATTACCCCGCTTGCACCGGTGACCCCCACAACAATTCTCTTCATCTGCCTCATTCTCTCCGGTTATTATCCATTTGACCTACACCCTCATCATTGATTAGGTGTTTCTGCTTGGTCGGTTTCCTGATATTCAGCACCTCGGCGGCTGCGCTTTCCACAATCTCCGAATACTCCCCGGGAGAGTATACTCCAAGCCGCCATTGCTGTTTTCTGTTCATGTTCAGCATCTTCAGCAGAGGAGAATAATCGCCTATGCCTGCAATGCTGTCTCTCCTGTCCTTCACCTGGACATTCAATGACATCTCCCCCGGGATCTCAGGGATGTCAACCAGCACATCATGAGGTTCAAGACCAGCCTTCTCCGCGATCATATCGCTCAGGTTCCGGGCTTTTTCAAGCGAAAGATCTGCCGAGAGAGCCTCCGAGTTCACTTCCTCAGGCCCGGCATATACAGTGCGTTTGAATAGTTTTCTTGAATACACCCTTTTTGCCAGGCTGCTCACCACATCATCGCTGCTGGCGAGCAGCATTCCCATCAGGGTGGCATCGTCCATCGACATGATATCCATGCAGTCCACCGTTCCGTTTCCAATCTCTTCCATTACCGCTCTGACGAACATGCATGTCGCAATCCTGCTTACATGGTGGTAATATACGCTTGGTCTCATCAGCGTCCTTGCCATCAACAACGATTCAGCCGCACTGATCCCGGCCTCTGTCAGTACGAGCCTGTCATTGCACATGATGGTCGTCCGGATAAGGCGGTGAGAATCCACGGTGCCGTAAGGAACTCCTGTATAATGTGCATCCCTCATCAGGTAGTCCATCCTGTCCACATCCAGATCCCCATGGATAATCTCTGCATAGCAATGACTTCCCGCTATTATTTGCGACACCTCTGTCGGATCGATATCCAGCGATTGCAAGACTGTGTTTATTGGGCCGGATTCCAGGATTTGCCGCACATCATCATGCTCCCGGCCCATCACCTCTCTCATGACCTGTTCAAGAACATGAGAGTATGGGCCGTGACCCACATCATGCAGAAGGGCAGCGGCGGTTACAAGCCGCGTATCCTCATTGTCCAGGGACAACTGGTTGCACATTAACCGGGCAAGATGCATAGTTCCAAGAGAATGTTCAAAACGGGAATGGTTTGCCCCCGGATAAACCAGATAATCAAAACCAAGCTGTTTGATATGTCTCAGTCGCTGTACAGGCGGAGAATCAAGCACGGGAAGGAGATCTGTATCCACTTCCATATACCCATGCACGGGATCCCGGATAATCTTCATAAGCTCAATTAAAATCTATGGAGTAAATGATAAATAGGTTTACCCGATATTTTTCAGGAGCACTTCAACCGGATATACAGGTTTAATCAGGGTTCAGGCGAAAATTGAGTGTAATGATTTCTTTCCTTTCAGGGGGAACAGGCACCCCTAAACTCTTGCAGGGAATGAGACGGATCATTGAAGATCGTGATATCTCTGTTGTGGTAAATACCGCTGAGGATATGTGGATCTCCGGAAACCACCTTTCTCCGGATATCGATACCGTCATCTATCTGTTTTCAGGCATACTCAATACCGACACATGGTGGGGGATCAGGGGAGATTCCTTTGTCACGCATAAAAATCTTGTGAAGCTTGGAATTGACGAGTTCATCGCCGTTGGGGATCAGGACCGGGCGGTGCAGATCGCCAGGGGCGAAATGCTCAGGTGCGGCATGAGCCTGACCGAGGCCACCAACGAGCTTTGCAGGGCGTTTGGGATTACATCAACGGTGCTACCCATGTCCGACCAGGAGATCACCACGTATGTCAGTACTGATGAGGGAGATATTCATTTTCAGGACTACTGGGTCCGCCACAGGGGAAAGGTCCGGATAAACGATGTGATCCGAAGGTCGGCAGAGGCACCGAAGGCGACGAATGAGGTGATCGATCTCATCGGAAATAGCGATGCGGTGGTGATCGGCCCTTCAAACCCGGTGACGAGCATCTCGCCAATCCTGGAGTGCGAAGGGATAAGGGATCTCCTGAAGGACAAGTTCGTGATCGCAATATCGCCATTCATTGGAGATACGCCCGTTTCCGGCCCGGCAGCCGCACTTATGCAGGCATGGGATCAAGAACCCACTTCGGCGGGAATATATAACTTATACAGTGATTTTGTCGACGTATTCATTCAGGACAGGCGTGATCGCATTGAGCTGGAAGGGGCTCTCAGGCTTGATACGCTCATGACCGGCGTTTCCAAGAGCGAGGCGCTGGCATGGGAGATTATGTCGATCATCAGGAATGCGGTAAAATAATTTTTTGATTTTTCGGTTTGGAGAAATCATAGATCAATGAGATTGGCTGTGGTAGTCGCGACTGTTCTGGGGCTGCCGTCTATTTCTTCATCGGGCAGCCATCGAGAATGACCACTTCTTCTACATTTTTAGAACTCTCAACAAGTCCCTCGGCCCCGGTGGCAAGCAGCGTAACGCATGCGATACTCCCAAAACCCTCTTCAGTCAGCTGGATCGCTGCAAGGTTGGTAAGCTGCCGGGTGTTTGCCTGCCCGGCACAGGGAAAAATGATCCGCCTCTTCTCGTCCTGTCCGCATGTACAGGTAGGTGTTTCAGCCATTTATTCACTCATGTAATATCTTTGTCATGAAGTCCACTTCCTTTTCTTGACGTATTCGATCATGATTCAGTTCTTCAGTTTGGCGTACAGGCCCGGTAGTTTCTCCCGGTATGCTGCAAGGATCGCTGACTCCTCATCAACGAGAGGCTTGACAGGAACAAGATCCATCACCTTCTCCGGTGCAAGGCCCGATTCGTTCATGGTTGCAAGGGCCCCTTCAGCCATATGTCGGACAGCCTCGCGGGCTTCTGCGTCCGCCATACCAAATGCCTGCGCCTGTGCTTCAAGTTCATACAGCTGGAACCACAGGTAAGTCGGCCCCATCGCTGTGATAACGGCATAGGCTTCGAGCCTGCTTTCGGTAACCTCCGGGCAGGTGCCGAATGCAGCAAAGAGCCGACCAAGCGTATGCTTTTCCTGCACAGAAAAAGTTTCTGGATACATAACGGGATTATACCCTTTGCCAACGATTGCCGGGGCATTGGGGATCATACGGATGATCCGCTGGAAACCACCGAGCATCGTAGACAGTTGGGCTGCGGTCAGTTTGGGCATAAGCGAGATAATAACAGCGTCTTTTTTAACTGCGCCTTTGACCGATGCGAGTACCTCTCCTGCTACCGGAGGGTGGAGAGCTAAGAAGACAAAGTCCTGCCCTGCGGCCTCCACATTCTCACCAATAACCGTCCGGATTGACGGAAAGCGCTGTTTTAATCCGTTGAGGGTATCTGCATTCATGTCGCTGACAACAACCAGTGACGGCAGCGAACCGCGTTTCTCCAGTGCGGCAAGGAGGATCATCGTGATCCGCCCGCCTCCAATAAAACCCAGTGTTTTTTCGTTCATGTTTCTCATTCCTTCATTGTTGTTTATTGTCCTGTCCGCATGTACAGGTGAGTGTTTCCGTCAAATCATGCACCTCCGATAATCTCCTTTATCTCGTTCACGTCGGCCACCCTTCCGGATACCTTCAGCTCGCCGTCAACCGCAATCGCAGGTGTGAGCATCACTCCGCGATCCATGATCGCTGTGATATCCTCAACCTTCACGATCTCCGCATCGATTCCAAGTTCAGCAACCGCTTTTTCCACATTCTTCATCTGGCGTTTGCATTTCATGCATCCTGTTCCAAGCACCTCAATCTTCATCATAAATCACTCCTGATTTTCATATTCCCTGAGAATGGCAGACCGGTACTTCTCCTCGGCTGCCACAGGAACGTAGTTATAGATTTTAATCATCTTCAACAGCTCATCCGCAATCCTGTCCCGGCCCGGGAGATCCATCTCATGTACATCGTTGATAATATCCTCAAGCATTGCAATCCCAACGACAATCCCTCCTACATCGATCGGTTTGATCCTCCTCATCGCTTCAGCAGCACAACACGGTTTATTGTCCTTTCCCATACCAGAATCACCCCAGAATGAGACCATATACAAATCCTGCGAGAGCCGAAATGACAATCACAAGAGCTGCATACAGAATTGTCTTCTTTGCACCCATGATTCTCGATATGACAAGAAGCGACGGCAGGCTTACGCTTGGTCCGGAAAGAAGAAGTGCGAGCGCAGGTCCCCCTGCCATCACACCCGATGTATATCCAAAGGTCGTCCCGATTACCGGCACCTCAAGAAGCGTTGGCATGTACAGGATTGTCCCGACAATCGATGCAAGGAAGGTCGATGATAATGAATTTGTCCCAAAGAACGGACTGAATGTCTCCGGGGGGAGGAAGTAAGAGAGCATTCCAAGTGCAAAAGTACCGATGATCAGGATCGGGAAGATCTTCTTTGTCAGGTCCCATGTCTCAAGCCCCCATTCGGTCACTTCGTCCCGCTCGAAGTAGTAGATGAGCAGAAATGCAGTCCCGAGGGTTAGAAGATAGATTACCGGGAACTTTATCATCCAGTCGGCCTGTGCAGTCCCGGCAATCAGGATCCCAACAAGGAAGACAAAGAAGACCGGGACTACCCACCCCGGGCGTTCCACGTCACCTGCCACCGGAACGGAGGGCATCGCTGCCATTTTTTTCTTTGTATCGACATCATGGGTTTTGAAAAGTAATGCCATGATAAGACCGATGATGATCGCCATCACAATGGCAAACACCGCCCTCGCAAGCCCAAGATCAAAACCGAGAACCTTTGCGGTATAGACGACCGCCAGGA